>Ga0208012_1000415_pt1 | contig 15405 bp, 7 predicted proteins | sample 15BtaG_FD_184090 | JGI IMG/M metagenome (GOLD analysis project Ga0208012, IMG submission 184090) | Marine viral communities from the Subarctic Pacific Ocean - 15B_ETSP_OMZ_AT15312_CsCl metaG (SPAdes) (version 2) | ecosystem: Environmental > Aquatic > Marine > Oceanic | place: Pacific Ocean... | reverse complement strand
CAGTTCAAAATTCCTATAAAGGTGCGAAAGTTATTAAGGTAATATTAAACAATCATGCCGCCGACGACCCATTGCCGGAAGAACTAAAAGAAGAGAGGGAAAGACGGGGAATAAACTCGGTAACTGGGCGCCCCCGGTCGCGACCGGTTGCCCTTACAGCGGGGGAAGTTACAGCGCCCGTGCCCGTACCTAGTTTTGAAAGAATTACACAAGATTATAAAGGCGACACCGGTGGCGGGCTGGAAGGTGGTGGTGTCGCAGGGGTCATTGACGGTACTAAAGTAAACCAAATTAAATTATTAGATGTCTCTTCAATTGAAAACTTGCTATACGGCCCAGAGAAGATAATAAAAATCTCTAGTGAATCGCTAACGGATACAACGTGGCTCAGGTCAAAAACATCACCTCGCGCCGGATATGTCGGAGCATTAAGGTCATCCAACAAGGCCGCGAATGCAGCATACAAAGAATATATATCCGATCTAACAACTGAACATGGCCGAGGCGAGTTTGGTGATCGCCCATATTTTAGATACCATAAAGGGTATGATGTGTACGCCTTCAGATACAATGCTGGAAATTTAAACGATAAACATCTTCTATACGCTCCTTACGATATGACACTAACAACAGTGTCTAACTTTGTGTATTCTGGTGGGGCAGACGATATGGGAGTTAGTTTAACGTTCAAGATGAGCGTTGAAGGAAAAACTACTTTGATGATCGTGCGAGAAGTGAAGTTAAATGAAAATAGCAGAGCTCTGCCGGAATCTGTAAGACAAGTAGCAGAAGAATTTAGAGAAGGTAGTCAGTATATTAACTATGGAAGTTCTAAGTATGGTCTTAATCTAACAATTCCAGCGGGATCCCCGTTTGGATATTTTTATTACTCTGCAGGAAGTAGTCGTACGACACTGAGCCCCCTAGGAGAAATCTATAATCCGGCCCGCGGTCTCGGCGGTGGATACGCGGCTAATGCATTGCGAGAAAATAATAATTTCCCTGGAAACTCTAGGGCCCATACTCATGTTGAGATTAAAATAGATGGAAAGTTTGCTAATACACCGGCAGTAATCAATCTAGAAGCCATGTTCAAGCCTCCTACAGAGGTTGGCGACGACTCATATCGCATATTAGATTCTTCAGGCCGCGATGCACTATATGACTTGTTAAAAGAGGATTCTTTAACAAATCCAGCTAATACCTTAATACCATACCCGGCTAGCCCCTAATTTTTCTATTATGATGATAATTATTAAAAGGAGAAAATATTTTGACTGAGTTTCGCAGAAGAAAAGAAAGATGGGGAAGTTACAATAATTATGAAAACTCTCGATTCCGCACAAAAGCTCTTGATTTAAGACAAGGACGAGGTAATGCGATTAATCGAAATATAAAATCTACTATCGATTCAGGTTTTGAGCCCGACTCCTTAACCCTGCAAGGGAACATGTTCAATGCAAGAGTGCTTGCGGTTCAACCTGGGATCCCCGACCGGGTGTTGTATCCGGACATATATGCATCGGCAAACTTTTCTCATGATGGAAGCACCACCCATGTATACATCCAACAATATTATTTACTTTTTTTAAGAATGGAATATGACATGTTTATGAATAACCCAAGCACTGCTTTCCAACGTCATGACCTTGAAGGCAATATTATAAACGATGTAGTTCGAACTACCTCAAGGCATGGCTGGGCAATCTCTGCCCGCCCTTGCGTAAATTTCCCAGCTTTATCTAAAGGAGATGAGGTGAAGGTTCACTTACCGATTCAATATTCGTTCAGAGGTGCAAAAGTTATGGAATTGATAAAAGCAAATAGCTACGAAGGTGATAATTTGCAGCCCTCAAGCTCAACACCGGCTTCACCCGGGAGTCCACAAGCTCCGGTTTCTCCCCGACCCGCTGCAGCTCCAACTCCTCAGCCATCCTAATGAAGAATCTAGAAGAAACTATAGAGAGCGCGCTCGAAAACATACAAGAAGACCGCGCCGTGACAAAAGAACTATTACAGGACCTAATGAAATATTTAGCCGCCGCCGAAGAAAGACACAGAGAAGTGGGATCAACTGCGGCTAAATACGTAGAAACGCTTCAAAGGTCAAATGAACAACTAGTTAAAATTGCAGCTTTAATGCAAAAAAATAAAACTACTACTTTTGAATTTTCAACTGATGATAAAAATAGTTTATACGATCTCATAAACCAAGAAGACGATGGCTAGAGTTACCAAACCAGATACCAATCAGATAAAAGACGTTAAAGAAACTGTTTCTGCAACCAGTTCAGGTACTGGTGTTGGTTGTACTACTAAATTAGAAATATTACCTAAGTTTAATAAAGCAGAATGTGAAACTGTTATATCGCAACAAAATTCCTATATCGTGCTAGGTAGAGATAGGCCACAAGCAAAAGACTCTGGTTATGGTGGCGCCGGGTGGGAGTCTTCGCACTCTATTGATATAATAACCGGGCGACGCTCAAATGATTCATATTCAGATGGAGATTATAATCCAAATGATAGATATGTTGATCCTTCTTTTCTAACGGATGCCGCACGTATATATATATCGGAAAGAACTGATATAGATGAAAATTTTAATATTGTAAGTGGCGATATCGGAAAAATTAAAAACAGATCAGGAATTGGATTGTGTGCAGATGCAATAAGAATAGTAGCCCAGGAAGGTGGCATAAAATTAGTAACGCGTACATCAACACGAAATTCAAAAGGGGTAATAGTTCAACAAAAATATGGAATTAATCTTATAGCTGGAAACGATGATACCAATCTACAATCTATGGTTCTAGGAGATAATTTAAAAGATCTTATGCAATCAATAATAAAAGAGATAAAAGATCTTAATGGAATAGTTGCCGGCATGACGCAGGCGCTAGCGAGTTACGAAATCGCCCTCCTAACACACGTACACCCTCCCGGTTCCCCATCACCGATGTTAGTAGAGCCAACAATAAGAAAGATCATCAGTGATATTCAAGCTTTCCTCTCAACGGCCTCCCAGACATCAAATTTAGCCGGCGCCGATATTCTATATTTATCAACGATTGGCGGAAAATATATATTATCTGATCAAAACAAGAATAACTAATATGATTTTTAACGAAATAAGTCTAAATGAGGTTAAAATAGTTGAGCCTTTAATAGAGGATGAGAGGGAAGTATATTTAGCATGCTTGACTAATTATCGCTCGACAACAACACCTTCCGTCCCGGGCTCCCTGATGATATCTTTTTTCAGAGAGCAAACAGAACAAAAGGCGGTTGATTTGTTTTATTCGTTTCTCAATGATGGCCTCTCGGCCGAAGCATATTCTAGACTTGAGATCAAAAATGCTATCTTGGCCGGCTTCGAGGAGAACGACATAGGAGAGCTAGAAAGATTAGAAGCTGTTGATTTTGTAACAATAGAAGGTACTAAGTGTGACGATATTGACTTTAAGAAGATCTTTTATCTACCTGAGACTTTCCTCCCGGCCATGGCCCCTGGCCCAGTTTCGGAAGACGAAGAGCCTTTAGAGAGTGACGAAAGTAACACAATAAAAATATGCAATTTAAATAAATTTGAAAGAAGGGTAAAGTTTATTCAGATGTTCTTTAGGCTTTATTCTTTTCCATTGCAGCGCCCATCAAAAAATTATGTTGTAAGAGGTATTAATTTTCGTAAGTTTTCTAGAAAAAAGAAATTATCTAGATTAGTTAATAAAATAAGGAAGATAATAAACCAATATGAGTCCGACCCCGGTTCGAGACCCGCCATGAGAATAGATGATTATAATATCTTTTTCTCTGCAGGGTTTAGATCTATTACAAAGATAGAAGGCTTAAACAATCAAAGGCAAGAGAGCATAATTATTTTCGAACAAACAAAAGAAGACTTTAGAAGAGATAGATATCCTGTTTTAAATAATAGAAAAGCAAATTACTATATCGCGAATCACGATGCAGTCTTTGCCCGGGCCATGGCCGACTCTTTTAACACTAAGTTAAACTTTTTCAACCTAGTGAAAGATACCTTGCTGGCGCCATCCGTCGTCCTAGAAGACAACTCCTGCGTCGCTCAATCAGTCCGCGGTGCCTCAATATCAGAAATAATGGGTCAGGTATTAGCTGAAGAAGCCCTTTCCCCGGTGAGGGATGCGCTATCTGGTGGCCCAGTTAAGACAGTGGAACAAGTTAAAAAAGAGGCCGCCGTTCTTAAGAAATATGAAGGAGATATATGGGATAAGGTTAAGCAGAACTTAGCAGATGATGGAGAGAATATTGTTGAAGAGCTTAAAGAGTTTTTAGAGGATCTTACCGGATCTTTTGATCCTAGAGAGTCTCTTGATGAATTGTCATCTTTTGTCTCTCGTTTCGACTGGACTGGTGTTTTAGTGGTGGCTCTGGCCTCTGCGGCTTCCAAGTTGGGTGTTGATGATTTGTTAAGTGCCGATAATTTACAGAAGCTATTAATACAAGCAATTGCAAATAAATTTAATGATACAACAACAAAAAATACAATATTAAACCTTCTAACACCAGAGCAGTTAAGAGAGGTCTTGAGGTTTATGAACCCTCTCGGCGGCCTAGAAGTTGGAACTACAACTTTTCCCTCAGATACAGATTTATTATTAGCTAATTTAAATACGGAATCTGCTTCTTACCGAGAGAAGACAAAACTCGCAACTTATTTGATACAATCAGTTAATAGGTTTTTTAGAGAAAGTGAATTAATTCAAAGCGAAACTAGTTCCATAGCCCCGGGCCCAGATGTTCCAACAGATCCAGACATCCTACTCGGCCTTCTTGATAGCGGGCAGATAGAAGCACTTGCCGAGAGGTATTTGATAAGAACAGATGATTTGCGCAGCGAAACGGCCTCGTTACTGATAGGCTATGCTAACAGGATTAATTCTGGGACTTCAATAGAGGATATAAGAGCTGAATATTCTCTACAGAAAGAAACCGCAAGAGACCGTATACGTCAAATCCGCGCCGAAGAAAATTCAACTCTTAATCAACAAAAAAGAAGACAAAGACAACAAAATAGTGCAGAACGCAAAGAGAATACTCAATCTGCAGTTGAGAGAACTTTAGATGATCTTCAAAACAATCTCGCACCTTTCAGTACTGACTTGGACTCCCCCGAGCCCGAGGATGGTGGTATATCTACACCTGCAGATCCAGAAGAGCCAAACTCACAGGCGCAACGTGCTTCAAGATATAATCGACAAAAAGCAGGCAACGATCTAAAAAATATTATAGCAGATGCCGAAGGAACACTAGACTCATTGGGGATTGTACCCAGAGAGACTATAATTAAATTTATTATTGAAAAAACAAATTGTGGAGAAGACAAAAATAATCACGAATTTAAAGATATTCTAGAGTTTATTGTTTTGGATTTGGGTGCGCCCATATTGGATTACTTTGATCAGTGGTCAAAGTTTTTAAATGTTTGGGATATAAAAAATATTGATTTTTGCCAATTGCCTCATTTGCAGATACCTAATTTAAATTTAAATAAAATTGATTTTCCGCCTAGGCTCCCGTCGTGGCCTGATATTTCTTTAGCTGATATTCTTAAATTCATTTTTGAAGCGATTATTAAAGCAATATTTGGTATTTTATTTGCCCTCATAAAACAAATAATAAGATTTATATTAAGCCTGATACCGGATGGGCTATTTGATTTTGAGCCATGTCAGTTTGCTAACTTCCTAAGAGACTGGGGAGAGGCAATTAGGGGATCGATTTGTTTAAAGATGGGAAGTGTACAAAATCAACTTTCCTCGCGAGGTTTTGGAGCCTTGCAGAATGCAAATATATTAAATTTAGAATTATGTAATTTAATGCCGGGAGCTTCCGCAGATCCCAGCCGCGACAAGAAAGTATCAGATTGCATCATGGATATGATCTCTGCTGCTTGTAATGGTTTATTACCTAGCACCAATCTTTTAGGATTGATGAAAGGCAATTTAGAAAAAGGAGATGAAACATATAATCGCTTAGATGTTTATCTTAGCTCTACAGACTGTGATGATCTGTTGATGCTTTTGAGGGATGACACGGATTCCTTTGCACAAATTGGAAGAGTTTTAGGAGACATTATCAATGTTGAAGGTCTCTCTGCTGAGATAGATGCAATTCAACCTTTCTTATCTATCACTACCCCGATTGGTTTTGATCTTTGTTCTGATCCTGATATAGATGATCTCTTTGCCAACCTTTGCATCGATGATCCCGCTTTGAAAGAGGGCGTACGTAATATAATTGAGGCAAACAGGAGAAACCTAGCAGCAGATATGGAAAGAGTGTCTGAGTATCTTACAAATCCAAATTCTTTAGGAGATGAGCTTCTCGATCGGCTTCCAAATCAATTTCATCCATCAAACTATATTCCTAATTCTGTTAAAAATGGAATTTATAATTATCCCCCAGTTAAAGAAGATGTTGGTTTTATAATAGGAAGAGATCAGGATCGCCTCGAAAGAGTTAACAAAGATTATATTCGTGCAAATGTTCAAGCGATATCTGCCCCCGTGCCGATACTATCCGGAGAGCTTTTAGGAAAAGTACAGAATTATAATGAATTATTAGCCATGGGTGCTGATTCGAATCAGACTTCACCCAATCCGGATTTTATAAAACTCATATTAGAAAATGAAATTGACAATACAATTAATTCAACTGATGTGACGTCGATAGGTGAGTTCTTCATCGCCCGACCGTATACTCCACCTGATACAATTGTTAGAGTCGACCGGTATATCCCCCCGGGCATGCCGGAGTTTCCGGACGAGCTGGTGGATTTTAGTGTCCTCCCCCCTGAGACAACATCGCAACTAATTGCATGGATGGTCAGCGGGCCTACTATGGATGACTTGGCCGGCGCAGAACTCGATGGCCGAGATAATGGCTTCCGTTTCTATCGAGCTCCTCATCCTCTACCTAGACCATATGATTTTGATACTGGGGAACGATTATCCGACGATCGCGCCGTCATATATAGACCCGAGTCTTTAATTGATGATGTTTTCCAAGCCACGGAGGGGACGTCCAACGCCTCCTATAAGAGATTGGCCATATTTTTCGCCAGTATAGGCGTTACTAAGTTTTTAGAGAGGCTAGATCGCGCGAGCGACGAGGTCGACCTCGCACATGCGCAGATTATTTCCGGAGATCTTATTAGGCCCGCACCCCCCCGGTATTTGGTGGAGTTGCTAAGTTCTTTCGTGATCGGTGATAGAAGAGAGGCTCATTATTCAGAGTTAACCACAGAACTTAATGAATTTTTGGCGCCGGCTGCGCTCGACATGGGCGTTGAAGACACTACTTTGCCGGTACCGATCGGTTTCGGCGCGAAGAACTTAATTGAAAGAATATATGATGATTCTAAATTATTTTATAATAAATTCGAAACGTTAGGAGAGCTTAAAGAAAGGCTGTTAACAGTTACCCCTACACCAACAAGACTATTTACTGATTCTGTTTTAAAGGTAAATCATATTATAGAAGAAAATAAAGAATCGGATTTAATATCTATATTTAATTTAAAGAATTTAAATTTTCAAAACTTAATTGCTAATACTATTAAAAATACAATTAATAAACACCTAACAACTCAAATAGATAATCAATTAGAGCATGCCCAATTTTTATCTGCAATGGCCAGTAATTTTACCTCTATGAGAGCTTCTGCTCTAATGAGGATATCTTCATTAGGAAAAATGGATGAGTTAATTTTTGAATACTCTTCTGGGGAGTTCAATGAAGAAGCAACTGTCCCTCGCTTCGTCGCCACCAGTGAAAAATTCTCAGAGTATCTTCTCTCCTTCACGGATGCTGAACTAGTCGTATTCGAAGAAGCATTAGTTAGCTATATACAATCAATATTTTTAGAAAATATATCAGTTTTGGCATTAATAGCTAGGCTTAACGGCCTACCGGGAGATGGTATTGATCCATTTTCTGCTGCAATTGTCGAATCGCGCTCAGAAGAAGAATTACTTCAAAGATTCGAAGAACTTATTTCAAATTTAAATCAAATAAAAAGTGAAGGCGCCTCTCTTATAAGAAGGAGAAGATATCGAATAAGGTTTAAAGATGCATTAGATATTCTAATAAGACAAGCAAATAAGATGAAAAATATATATAATTCTTATATAGATATTGAAGATGTTAGCAATATTCAGATGATAAACATTCAACCGGTTTGGGATGATGACAACCCGTTTTCTTATTTCTTAAATTGGCATCGTAGAAATATGGAATTAGAAGCAGATATTTTATCTCCAGATGAATTTGTTGAAAGTTCTCCTATTCCTGCCTCTGTATTGGCGACGAATCCGGAATATTATAAGTTTGGTTTGCCGCTACTATATGCGCATGAATTTGCGCGCCTCACAAATAGAAGTGGTACCTACCTCGGCGGCCATCACAACGCGCTCGACGCGATTGGCGCCGATATTCTTCTCGAACCGAGTCGACATCGGTCCCGGGCCAAAAGAGAAGAGCTTAAAATCAAGCTTAAAGAGACCATGACCACTTCAGATCGGTGGGTATTGGAGTTGGGCGCGGATCCTACAGCTGTAGGACCTCCAGGATTAGATCTCTCGACACTTTTTTCCTACATCCAGCCCTCTTCAATCGAGCGCATACTTGGAGATGGCTCCGACGCGGACGCCGACCCTAGGGAAGATCTCTTAGAGGAGTTGTACCCGTCTAAAAATAAAGTATTATTTGCTAAAAACGATTCATTAAATTCTTATGATGGAGATACTTTAATTCAAAATATTAAAAGAAATTTAAATGTTGGTGCGTCTGACCAAACCATGAATATAGGTACCGTTCAGATTTCCGGTGCTTCATTTATTTCTTTTATAATCGATCAAATAGAGCAATTTAAAGATAAGAATTCGGAACTTTTTGAAGAATTATATGGCATACCTCCCGGACCTTCTGACTATTTTTCAAATATCGTCTATAGAGCAGTCAATAATGTTAATCAAACGTTTAATGCGGATTTGCAATTTGATGAAGATAATAAACCAAAATATAATAAATTAAATTTAGATTCTGTTACAAAATTAATAGATGATAGAAATTATGGTCTTGTGAGATTTTTCAACTATCCTTCTCCAACTACTCAAAGAAATATATTCGAGATAGATGATGAAAATACCATTGGTTCTTTAAGAGAAGCAGGAGAAAATAATATTTCCTCTATCAGAGAAGCCACCACATATATCCCTTACAGGGGCGACACTCTAGAAGTTGTTTATGACCAATCAGTAAAAGGACCTTATTTGAGCGCCGCCCCCTTTATCAGATTGGAGCTAACAAGTGATTCTTTTGTCGAGGGCTTGGGGACGACGGAACATAGAAATCTTGTAGATAAAATAATGTCGGAAGTTCGGGAGATGGTAGATACCGATACGTCGGTTAATTTAAATTATTCATCTATAGATTTATTCTTATTACCAGATCGAACAGATCCCCGCGTACAGAGTTCAATCAAACTTAATTTTGATTCTAGTATACAAATCTTATTAAGAAAAATATATGATTTTGGAAGAGAGACGTATGCAGAAGGGATGTCAATAGATACTTTTATTGATAGCAATTTTAACTACTCTTTAACGCTGGAAACGTATGCAACTACCAATTTTAGTTACGTAACGCCTAGCTCGGAGTTGGAAGAATTAAATGTTATCGGAGGTCCTATATCCAGGTCTCCGTTAGTTGATGATAAGCATTTTGTTTTGTTTTTTCCCGGAACTCGGGCTCTAGTAGACATCAATGGCGACGAAATCCCCGGTGGGATGGTTAAAGAAGGCGCCTCCTTCGTCACTCTATTGACTAGCGAAGTTCCAATAACTGAAAACATTAAAGAATTTCTTTCTGAAAGAAGTCCATATTTTAAAGCAACATCAAATTTCATTGCAGAATATTTTGTGAATAATAGTTTTACCAATATTACAAAGGCTTTAAGGGGTGATAGAGATGTTAATCAATTCTTTAATGTTTTCTTTCCTTTTTCCGATATTATCAATGCAACAACTATTTATTTTATTGAAGCTTATAAAACTTACGATCAGAATTTAATAGAAGGACAAGAAAATATATATCCAGGAATATTTTCATCGCCATCAACGCTTCAATCGAGAACTAGTTTGGGCGTGCTCAAGGTTTACTTAAATGAGATTAATCAAATACCATAAACAAAACATTAATTACGACTTTGACATTCTTGAGAATGAAGGGGTTTTTGAGAATCCGAATGATTTAGATAGATTAGTTAACCAAAATCTCTATATCCCCTCAGATGATTCTCTCTTATCGGAATCTCCCTCAATCGCATTGAGATTCCCGGTAGAAAAAGTGCCAGAGACCGAGAGCCATGATGGATATGCGATGCTCCATGGTCATGCAGCACTCGTTAAACAAAATTTTCGAAATCTTATGTTAACGTCCGCGGGTGAGAAGACAATGGATCCAAATTTTGGAGTAGGTTTAAGAAAATATCTTTTTGAGCAAAGTGAAGTTAATTTAATAAATAATGTTCGAGCAAGAATAATCTCACAAGCTGGAGAATACATGCCGTTTATTACATTAAGAAGAATAGATATCAAAGAGGGAGGCACCCCGGGAGTTCAAGATAATGAATTACGTTTTTTTATTTCTTACGTAGTTACTTCCTTGGGGTTTGAAGACGAATTTTCCTTCCCGTCATCTATTGACGACCGCGATCAAATTAAAAATGTTAGAGGCATATTCTAATGGCCAAGAAACCATCAATTCGTTATACATCTAGAGACTTTGATTCAATCAAAGAAGATTTAGTTAATTACATTAAAAGATATTATCCAGATACATTTCAAGATTTTCAAGACGCCGGCGTCGGCTCAATGCTTTTAGACACAACGGCCTATGTTGGGGACATTCTCTCATTTTATTTAGATTATCAAGTTAACGAATCCTTTTTGGACACTGCTAGTGAATTTGAAAATATAATCAAAATTGCTAAGCAAATGGGGTACCGTTATAAACCAAACAAAACTTCAAGTGGGGTGGTTACCTTCTATGTAGAGGTACCAGCCCAGCTCTCTATGGATTTTGAATCTAGCGCAAAACCGAATTTAAACTACACTCCCATATTGCGCAAAGGAACTTCTTTATCTTCATCAAATGGAGTGCCTTTTATACTTGCTACTGATGTTGATTTTACTGATTCTTCGAATGAGATTTTGGTTTCGAAAACCAACTCCTCAACTGGACGTCCAGAGAAATATGTAATTAAAGCATATGGTCGAGTTATTTCTGGTCGACTGCAAAGAGCCACAAAGGTTCTCGGTGCTTATAAGCCATTTCAAAAAGTACAAATTAATAATAATAGTATATCTGAAATAATTTCTGTTATCGACTCCCAGGGGAATGAGTATTACGAAGTTCCAAACTTAGCTCAAGATACAATCTTGGTTGAAGTTCCAAATAATGGTGATGACAGAAATTATGTTAAATTTTTATTGCAACCAAAATCTGTCCCGCGGCGCTTTCAAGTAAATCAGTTTGGTGCCTTCTTAGAGTTGCAATTTGGATATGGCTCTGAGGATGATATAGAGACTCATGAAAAGAAAGTAATTCCTAGTAATGTCTTAATGGATATATATGGAAAAAATTATATATCTGATACTTCTTTTGATCCAAATGTTATTTTAAAAACTGGAAAGTTTGGAATTGCTCCCGGGCCCACCACACTAACTATAACATATCGAGCAAATAATGATTCGAATGTTAATGTATCTGCGAGAAATTTAAATAAAGTTGATAATAGTAGTTTCAAATTTTTAGAATCTGCAACATCGGATTCGATAAAACAAACGGTCATAGCGTCGCTTCGCCTGGAGAATGAAGAACCGATAGCTGGAGATATGGCAGTTTTAAATACAGATGAAATTAGAGTTTTGGCTATGAATTCTAGATTTGCACAAAATCGAGCAGTCACGGCCGAGGACTATCGATCTTTAGTCTATAATATGCCAGAAAAGTTTGGTGGAATCAAAAAATGTGTTGCTTATAAAGATTCTCGTAGCCTCAAAAACAATATTAATATTTATACTCTAACAGAAAATCAGAATGGAAAACTCATTGCACCTCCCTCTGCTTTAAAGAATAATTTAAAAACATGGTTAAATAGACATAAGATATTAAGTGATTCAATTGATATTTTTGATGGAAAAGTAATTAATTTAAAAATCGACTTTATTGCAGTCGCAGAAGATGGCCAAGATAAGACAGCTGTTTATGCAAGAGCAAAAAATGCAATAATCAATTATTTAAGATTAAATCCTAATAATATTGGAGATCCATTTTTTATTACAAAAATTACAAACGTTATTAATGAAACAAGGGGCGTTGCTGATGTTATAAGAATAACAGCTAGAAGAAAAACTGGAGATAATTATTCTTCTACTTTTTTCAATACACTAGCGAATACTTCTGCAGATGGGAGAAAAATGTTCATTCCAAAGAATGCTGTTTGGGAAATTAGATTTCCATCAAGCGATATAAATGGAGAAGTGAGATAATGGCTTTTAAGAAATTTTATGCTAGCAAAGATAATACAATCACCAATGCATTTAGATTCAATGGTTCGACCCGCGCTACCGGATCCAATATGGGTCTCGCTGATGCACTAGAGGTCTTTAAGGTATATGGAGAAGTTACGACCTCTTCAGTCGAGCTGAGTAGGGTATTGATACAGTTTGATACATCTCAAATCATCAACGCGCGCACCAATGATGATATCCCAGCTTCTGGATCTGTGGATTTTTTCCTAAATATGTATAACGCCCGCCACCCCTTTACGGTGCCCCGAAATTCAACAATGGTTGTCCAGCCCGTTACTCGTGCCTGGAATGAGGGATCCGGCATGGACATGGATGAGTACAAGGATTTGGGTAAGTCAAACTGGATATCCGCCTCCACCACCGCCGGCCAGGAGTGGACTACCGAAGGAGGGGACGTTAGCAGCATTTACGACGTTTCTGCTTCGTTCTTAAATGGCCCCGAAGACTTATCGATAAATGTGAGTAATGTAGTTGAAAGATGGGTTGCTGGAACACTAAGTAATTACGGGTATTTAGTAAGTCTTACTGCCTCTCTAGAGGGTGATAGTGACACACATTATACTAAAAAGTTCTTTGCTAGATCATCAGAGTACTTTTTCAAAAGACCCACGATTGAAGCTCGATGGAACTCCTCTACAAAAGACCAACGCGGTGATTTTTATGCCTCTTCTTCACTACTGAGTACGGAAAATGTACAAGAAATTTATATGTATAATTATTTTCGTGGCGACTTAAAAAATATTCCAACAATCCAAGGTGGTCCAATATATGTCCAACTGTTCACATCTGCTTCTGGCGGCGAGAATTTATCTTCAGCAGTTTCAGTTAATTATCCTGTAACTGGCGGGCACGTCGAAACCGGTATTTATTCTGCCTCCTTTGACCTAGACACAACAGCCTCAGTGGTATATGACAGATGGTACCAAGGCGCATCCCCTGCGCTCTCCACATGTTTTCATACCGGTACTCTCACTTTGAAACAACACGATGCCCAGAACAACTCGAAGCGAGAGCCTCTTGTGTTGAATATAACCAATCTTCGAGATTCGTATAGTCGTAGAGAAACAAACACCCGCGTCCGACTTTATACTAGAAAGCGCAACTGGTCTCCAAATATATATTCTGTAGCGAAAAATAAAATTGAAAACTATCTTGTTGATAATATGTTTTATAAGGTGACGAGAAAAATAGATAATTCTGACGTTGTTTCATACGGTACCGGATCTATAAAATACACTCTCTTATCATATGACGCATCGGGTTCTTATTTTGATTTCAACTTCTCTAATTTAGAGTCAGGGTATGCATATGAGTTTAAGTTCATTATCAAAGAAGGAACTAATTATAATGAATACCCAGAAGGCTTTAGATTTAGAGTTGAAGATTAATGGCTAACAAAAAGTATTTTGATAATTCAAATTTAATCAACACGCCTCTTAAAAAACTAGAAGATGCAAGAGGGGTTGAATTCGAATCGTATAATTACTTAACACAAATAAGTGATCAAAGGGAAAGATTTATACCAAATATAGATTTTACGAAACCTGAAAATTTTGCTTATTATGGTTTAGCAGAGAAATATTATTCTGATGCAACCGAGAGAGTTATTAACAACTATCCATACGATGGTTCCCATCAAGAACTAGTTGATTGGTATAATAATTCCACTTATTTTGATTTATATATTTTTGAGAATGAATACCCCAGAACAAATGGGTATGCAATAATTGCTGGAGATAGCTGGGGCAAGGCGAACGCCTCAGTCGATGGCTATGGCCTGCCAGATACTATAGAATATATCAAAGTCGACGGCGGCCCCAACACTGGAGTGAATGGTACCTATGTCGGTGCTAATAAATACAATCCGGGAGCCAACCGGAATTCAAATTTAGCTTTAAATGTCTCTTCAAGTGGAGCCACTGTTGAGTTTTGGCTTAAAAAGGATGCTTTTGTTCCCTCGCTAACAAATCGCGAGGTTATTTTTGATCTTTGGAACAACATAACACAGTCTGCTGGTAACTATGGGCGCTTGAGAGTAGAGTTTAATACCTCTTCAGCCGGGAGCTTTGCGTACTCTAAAGCTTTTAGAGTTGTTTTACAATCCGGAAGTAATTTTCAAGAAGCCTTGTTGGGTGATTTCACAACAAATTCTTCATTCACTTCCCAAAGTTGGAAGCATTATGCATTCACAGTTACATCTGGCTCATCAAAACTTTATATTAATGGCAAACTAGATTCAACCGCACAGTTTGGAACTGCGATTAGTGACATTTCTGGCGCTATGAGCGCGTATATCGGCTCACTAATAACCGATCCGGGTGGACCGTCCTACATTGCTGCAGCATCCGGCTCCGGAAAGTTAACTGGCTCTCTGGATGAGTTCCGATACTGGAAGACCACGAGACAAGAAAGAGAAATAAAAAGAAATTGGTTCACAAATGTTTATGGCGGAACAAATACTGTAGATGCCAACACTGATCTTGGAGTGTATTTCAAGTTTAATGAAGGAATAACTGGAGATTCCACAACAGATAGCATTGTTTTGGATTATTCTGGACGTATTTCCAACGGGTCGTGGGTTGGTTATACAACAAACTCCAGAAACATAGGATCAGCAATTGTATCTGCTTCGGCGGCCACAACAGAATTTAAAGATCCTATATTAAGATCAAACCACCCAGATTATATCTCATACGTTAGTAGTAATGAACACAGAGCAAAGAAACACGATCTGAATAATTCGTCGAATTTTTATCTATCATTCCCA
>Ga0208012_1000413_pt1 | contig 15415 bp, 18 predicted proteins | sample 15BtaG_FD_184090 | JGI IMG/M metagenome (GOLD analysis project Ga0208012, IMG submission 184090) | Marine viral communities from the Subarctic Pacific Ocean - 15B_ETSP_OMZ_AT15312_CsCl metaG (SPAdes) (version 2) | ecosystem: Environmental > Aquatic > Marine > Oceanic | place: Pacific Ocean... | reverse complement strand
ATGCGAACGAACGGATTCGGAATATATTTACAACAACAGAATGATTATATTTAAAACACTTTCATATAAAAATTTCCTTTCAACAGGAAACTATAAAAACACAGTAAATCTTACAAATAATAATACTACACTTGTAAGTGGCGATAACGGTGCAGGCAAATCCACAATGCTTGATGCCATTACCTTTGCATTGTTTGGTAAATCATTTAGAGGCATTACAAAACCTTTGCTTGTGAATTCTATAAACGAAAGAGAATGTGAAGTGGAAATTGAATTCTCATCGGGCAAGGATGACTATAAAATCATCAGAGGAATTAAGCCGAATAAATTTGAAATATTTAAGAACGGTGAACTATTGGACCAAGATGCTAGGTCAAGAGATTATCAAAAGATACTAGAAGAACAGATACTTAAAATGACATATAAAAGTTTTTGTCAGGTAGTTATTCTTGGGTCAAGTAATTATGTGCCGTTTATGAAACTATCGGCAAAAGATAGGCGATTGGTTGTAGAAAATCTTTTAGACATCGATGTATTTTCTGTAATGAATACTCTTGTTCGTGCAAGATTACAAATGACAAAGGATTATATAAAAGAGATAGACCATAAGATTGAACTCACAAAAGAAAAAGTCGATGCCAAGAACAGGCTAATCAACACACTCGAAAAGAAGTCATCGGATAATATCGATAAGTTTAAAAAAGATATAAAAGAATCTCAAAACCACATCAAAGAATGGCAGGATGAAGTAGACGAATATCAATCCAATATCGATAAATTATTAGAGAATGTAAAAGACAAAGATGCAGTTACAAAGAAACTGTTGAAGTCGGAATCTATAGAAAGTAGATTAAATACCAAATTAAAAACATTAAACAATTCAATACGGTTCTATGAAGAAAATGATTCTTGTCCCTCATGCAAACAAGACATTACCGATTCTCATAAGAACGAAGTATTTGAAGAAAAGAATAAAAAGAAAAAAGAAATTAAGGAATCTCTTGATTCTCTTGAAGAAAATATCAGTAAGATTGAAGAACAGTTGAGTTTGATGAATGTTATATTAGAAGATGTACAAAAGATTGAACGAAATATAACAGCGAAGCAAAATCAAATTAGTGCATCTTCTCAATATATTGGTAAATTGCAAACAAACATAGAATCTGCAATGAGTGAAGGAACAGAAGTGCAAGACGCCAAGAATGAGTTGAACAATTTAATAGGCGAAGGAACGGCACATGTTGATGCCAGAAAAGAGAAAATAGAAGACAAGTATTATTTTGAAATCGCATCAATGATGTTAAAGGATAGTGGCATAAAGTCCAAAATCATTAAACATTATTTGCCCATTATGAATAAACTCATCAATAAGTATCTTGGAGATATGGACTTTTTCTGCCAGTTTAGTTTAGACGAAAACTTTATAGAAACAATTAAAAGTCGCCATAGAGATGAGTTCACATATTATAGTTTCAGTGAAGGAGAACGACTGAGAATAGATTTGTCATTACTATTGGCATGGAGAGAAGTGGCACGATTGAAAAACAGTGTGAATTGCAACTTACTCATTCTAGACGAAGTATTTGATTCTAGTTTGGATGCGGTTGGCACAGAGGAGTTTCTGAAACTATTAAATACATTTGGCAGTCGTGCCAATGTGTTTGTAATTAGTCATAAATCAGACACCATGACGGATAAATTCGATGAACATATTGTGTTTGAAAAGAAGAATAACTTTAGTAGGATTAAATAACTTGACACATAGTTTTTATCTTGTATAATATAAATATGTTAGAAATGAATAATATCTCGTATGGTGACTATCTTTTAAACGGTCTTGAATCCCTCTCTAAAAACTTCAACATAAAGTCATATAAACTGGCATCTCAAGAAGAATGGATGGGATTTGAAAGAGGTCGAGATTTGAGAATTCAGATTAGATGGAAAAATGACTGCATTTGGGAATGGATTACAGAAAAGACATTCTGGAATCAACGAAATACCAATAAAGAAGATAGAGCATGGATGAGAAGTCATGCCGATACTAAAATCAATGCCTGTAAAAATGCAGTGATTAAAAAGAAAACACCAAAACAGAATAAACCCGTTGCAACAAAAAAGATTGGCAGTACCCAAGATTGTTTTGAAAAGATGAAACAGCAATGATTTTATTGGATAATAATCAGATACTCATTGCCAGTATGTTTCAATCGTTTAAACAGAACCAAGAAATGAATGAAGATTTTATCAGGCATCTGGTTCTCAACACATATCGAATGTATAGAACCAAGTTTTCTAAAACATATGGAGAACTTGTCATATGTAATGATTCACCGTATTGTTGGCGTAAAGATTTCTTTCCGCCATATAAACAGAACAGAAAGAAGAATCAAAAAAAATCACCACACGACTGGAATGAAATCCACGATGCAATGGATAATATTCGGGAAGAAGTCAAAACAATATTCCCATATAAAAATATTAAGGTAGATAAAACAGAGGCAGACGATATTATTGCCGTTATATGTAAACATTATCATACAACAGAAAAGATTGTAATCATTTCAAGCGACAAGGACTTTCAACAATTACAACTTATGCCCAATATAAAGCAATATAGTCCACTTAAAAAGACATTCCTAGAGTGTGATAATCCAAAGAATTTTTTATTAGAACATGTTTTAAGGGGAGATTCTTCTGACGGTGTGCCCAATATTCTTTCTGATGATGATGTATTCATCAACGAGGACAAGAGGCAAAAAAGAATAACAAAAAATGTAATAACAAGTCTACACGAAGAATTACAAAGCGGCACTATTCATGAAAGACCAAATTGGGAAAGAAATAAAACTCTAATAGACCTCTCTTATATTCCTGTTGAATATGAAGATGAGATATTGGAACAGTACAATACAGAAGAAATTAAAGGAAGGAAAAATCTTTTGAATTATTTTATTGACAAGAAGTTAAAAAATCTTATGGAATACATTGGGGATTTCTAATGTCGAACAAAAAGAACAAAAATAAACAAAGAAATGAGCATCACGATGATGTTCGTGATATTAAATCAGGCAGTAATAGAAAAAAACATAAGAGAAAATCAAAAAGACATTTTGACAAAGACGCTTTGCGTGGTATAATGGATGGTACAGTCGATGTGGATTCGTACCACGATTATATCGAAGAAGAACACTAAACCAAATGGAGAATTATATAATATGACAACAGCGACAGCGACAAAACTTTCACAGGAAACACTGGAGGTATTGAAGAATTTTGCCTCTATTAATTCCAACATTTTAGTAGAACCGGGAAATGTAATAAAGACAATTTCACCAGTTAAAAATGTATTAGCAGAAGCAGAAGTATCAGAAACTTTTGATACACAGTTTGGCATTTGGGACTTAAATAAGTTTCTTTCTACAATTAGTTTATTTACCAATCCAGAGTTTCAATTCCATAACAAGTATGCCATCATCAGTGGTGGGAATGGCTCATCGGTAAAGTATTTTTACAGCGAACCAAACTTATTGACAACAGCAAACAAGACTTTAAATATGCCAGAACCAGTGATTGATTTTGAATTAACAGAATCCGATTATACCGAATTGCTTCGTGCAGGTTCTGTTCTTCAATTGCCAGATTTAACAGTACGGTCTACCGATGTTGGCGCAGAAATGTTTGTACACGACAGAAAAGATGTCACATCCAATAGTTATTCTATTGATATTAAAGATTTAAGCGGACAAGAAGCCGATTTTGAATTTCACTTTAAAGTAGAAAATCTTAAAATGATGTCAGGCAATTATCAAGTTTCAATTACAGATAAAGTTGTGAGTAGATTTGTAAATACAACCAAAACCCTTACATATTGGGTTGCACTCGAATCAGACTCAACATACAAAGGATAATAAACAATGAAAAGAAAAACAATTTTAGTATGCGGCGGCGGTGGTTTCATCGGAAGTCATTTAGTAAAGAAACTTAAAGAACAGGGACATTGGGTTCGTGTTTGCGATTTAAAATATACAGAGTATGGTGAATCTCCTGCTGACGATTTTGTTATCGGTGATTTGCGTAGTCAAAAAGTTTGTGATGACTTGTTTGAAACTTATCCAGATGGAATTAAAAGGCGAAAGTTATCAGATAAATCATTAGGTGATTTTGACCAGACAGATACAGGCGAACTCATCTATGATGAGATTTATCAACTGGCTGCCGATATGGGCGGTGCAGGATTTGTTTTCACAGGAGAGAATGATGCAGACATTATGCATAACTCCGCATTAATCAACCTAAACATTGTAGAACGAGCAGTAAAACATAAAACAAGAAAATTGTTTTATTCTTCTTCTGCTTGCATGTATCCAGAACACAATCAACTCGACCCAGATAACCCTAAATGCTCTGAAGATTCTGCATACCCCGCAAATCCAGACAGCGAATACGGTTGGGAAAAACTGTTCAGCGAACGAATGTTTCTTGCATTTGCACGAAATAAGGGGTTGAATGTTCGTGTTGCACGATTTCATAATATCTTTGGCATTGAAGGAACTTGGGATGGTGGACGAGAAAAAGCACCCGCGGCTATGTGTCGTAAAGCGTGTCTTGCAGAAGATGGTGGAGAAATTGAAGTATGGGGTGACGGTAAACAAACTCGTTCATTCCTTTACATTGACGAATGTGTAGAAGCAGTATTAAGACTAATGGATTCTGATTTCTGTGAACCAATCAACATAGGTTCAGAAGAAATGATTGCAATTAATGATTTCGCACAAATGGCGATTGACATTTCTGGTAAAGATGTTACAATTAAAAACATTGATGGTCCAGAAGGTGTAAGAGGAAGAAATTCTGACAACGCATTAATTAGAGAGAAACTTGGATGGGATTATAAAATGCCCTTACGAGAAGGGATGGAGAAAACCTACAAGTGGATTTCAGAGCAAGTAGAAAAAACAAAAGAAGTAAATTATACTTATGATGACGGAGTAATTTCACACACAACCATACAGTAAATTGTTGTGTATATATTTAAAATGGATAAGTAAATATCGCACGGTGCGAATGAACTATATCCAAACTTAATAAAGGAGGCTAATATGCCTAATATTAATCAGTTTGAAGTGTCGGACCTTCCAGAAAACCGAAAAATTGTCACCACTGACGGTGTAACACACATTGAGGCAAGAAAAATTAAGTTCAGCGAGATTATTGAACCGTTGGACGAATTATCTCGTTCACAAAATACAGCCAGAGTGGGAGATATAGATGCAAAACATATCGCCGACCTGCGGTATTCTTTTAAAGATGGAGTAGATATTTTCTGTCCGCTGCCATCTGTTGAAATTTTAGAAACCCCCATCGAACACAATGGAGTAATTAAAAAATACAGATTGCTTGACGGTCATCATCGTGTTGCCGCTTTATGGGAAGATGTAGACGAATATGTTTTTGATGTTTATGAAATTGATACAAACAATGAATATAAATCCAGAATTACTTTTCAGTTAAAATCAAATAAACATAATCCGTCCAAAAAATCATCAGACAAAAGTATCATTGTAAACGCTTCTTTACTTTTGCAACGAGGTGATTTTAACGATGAGAATGGCAACTTTGAAGAACTTTTAATTGATGAATGGTTATGTGAAGTGCATAATCTTCAACAAGGAGTCACTCAAAGAAAATCATCATTGATTACAAAAGTAATGGAACGAAATGGTGTACATCAAATTTTTAAAGATTATCCAGACAAAGAATCAAAGAGATGGATACTGGCAAATTTACCACAATGTAAACTGCACGAACACGGTGGGCATTGGTGGATTTTCAAAACAGGAACAACACACCGTTCTTTAATGACACTTCTTCAAAAAGATACAGACGATGTACAGTATATTATATTAAATCCTGTTACAACTGGCGGAGATGTTCTAAAATCAAGGAAAAACCTTAACGATTCGATTGAATCTCTTTGGATTTCTCTTTGTGATAAAATGGGAGTATCAGATTATGACCACGACCATATTTTTAAAATTGTCTATGCCTTACCACAGATAACAGAATCAGAAGATATGGATAGACCAATTTCAATGGAAAGGAAGAAATAGCAAGTGTCTGATACAATGACCAAAGATTTTTTATGGGTAGAAAAATACAGACCACAAACAATTGAGGATTGTGTTTTACCTACCAACATAAAGAAAACATTTCACAATATAGTGGAATCTGGGGAATCCCAAAACCTGCTTCTCTCAGGAGGGGCAGGTTGCGGGAAAACCACAGTCGCAAAGGCACTTTGTAATGAATTAGATACTGATTACATTATGATTAACTGTTCAGAAGATGGAAACATCGATACACTCCGAACAAAGATTCGTAATTTTGCCAGTACGGTTTCACTTTCGGGTAACAAGAAAGTTGTCATCCTTGACGAATTTGATTATAGCAATGCTCAATCAACACAACCTGCCTTGCGTGGGTTCATCGAGGAATTTTCAAACAACTGTCGGTTCATTCTAACTTGCAATTATAAGAATAGAATCATTCAGCCTATTCATTCTCGTTGTACTTGTATCGAATTCAAAATACCAACTAAAGAAAAACCAAAGTTGGCATCTCAACTTCTTGAACGAATCAAAATGATTCTAGGCAATGAAGGAATTGGATACGAGGAAAAGGTTCTTGCCGAACTTGTTATGAATTATTTTCCCGACTTCCGAAGAATTATTAATGAATTGCAAAGATATTCTGTTGCAGGAACGATAGATGTTGGTATACTATCACAAATAGGTGATATAAAAATCACAGAATTGATAGATGCGATGAAGACCAAGGATTTTAGTAAGGTTAGAAAATGGGTCGTGGATAATATTGACAACGACCATACGCAATTGTTTAGAAAAATATATGAAGGAATAAACAGCACATTGACAAAGCAATCTATACCACAGGCAGTATTAGTTTTAGCAGAGTATCAGTATAAGGCGGCATTTGTAGCCGACCATGAAATTAACTTAACCGCATGTCTAACAGAATTAATGATGCATTGCGAATTTAAATAGGAAAATATAATGGCAAAGAAAGAAAAAGACCCAATTCAGGCAATTGGAAAAATTGTAATAATAAAGGAAATGGAAGCGCAGACAACAACGGCTTCGGGTATTATAGTAGAGGGAATGAGAAATAAAGAACCGTTTGCAATAGGCACAGTAATTAGTGTAGGAAATGGTATACAATTATTAGATGGTGAAGTTCAAGTTCCACCAGTGTCAAAAGGCGATACGGTGTTTTATGATAAAACTAAAACAGCAACAATGAATGGATTGGCATATACCAATTCCGATTTTATTATTGCCATTATCAATGACGAATCTCAAATTCCAAAGGGATACTATCAGGTATAATGAAACTTGGAGATTATCTCAATTCGATAAACCACACAAAGGAAAATCTTTTAGACACCGATGATGAATCGGTAGAAAAAGAATACACCCCCTATATTGTAAACAGATGTTTGTCGTATTTCCCCGATACTATTTTTCATGTAAACGAGATGAATAGGTTCGCAAATACCGATAAGAAACTTCAATACGATTATCTAATCAATAGTATTCGTAAGAGAAAACGATATAGCAAATGGATGAAAACTGAAAACATAAAAGAGTTGGAAATTATCAAGAAGCATTTTAACTATTCATATCAAAAGGCTAAAGATGTTCTTCCGTTGTTGAGCAGGAAAGAATTGAAGGAAATCGAATCCTTGTATAAAGGCACAGAATGACCACAAAGATATTAATAACAGGCGGTGCAGGATTTATTGGACAGAATTTATCAATCTATATGAGAGATAGTGATTTGGATTTTGCCGTAGTGGATAGGTCACAGAAGAATGTCAACAGTTTAATAGAACAGTTTGGTGATGATGACGAAGATATTTTTTGTATGGATACATCAGATGCTCTCAAATGGATTGAAGATGGCAGGTTTGATGTGGTCGTTCATCTATCGGCAGTACCAAGAGTACCATATTCAATAGAACATCCAGTAGAAACAACTCAAGAAAATATAGTAAAAACAGTAGAATTACTAGAGGCATGCGTAAAAGGAAAAGTAAAACGATTTGTATTTGCATCATCGTCATCGGTATATGGAAACTCGGATGTTTTGCCAGTTACAGAGGATTTACTATTAAATCCAATATCACCGTATGCATTGCAAAAGAAAACTGCCGAAGACTTTTGCAGTTTATATTCCAACCTCTATGACATCGATACAGTTTGTCTTAGATTTTTTACGGTATATGGTCCACTTCAAACAGGAGATAATCCATATGCAACAGTTATATGTGCATGGCTAGATGCCGTAAAGAATAAAACAGAATTGAAATTATATGGAGATGGAAGTCAGTCAAGAGATTTTTGTTACATTGATAATGTAGTGGATGCCATAGTTAAATCAATATACCATGAAGGAAAATTTATGGGCGAATCGTTCAATGTTTCTTGTGGTGAAACTACATCATGTGTTGAGATTTTAGATTGGTTCATCCAAAGATATCATTTGGACAAATCTTGCTATACCAAATATCCTTTTAGAGCAGGGGATGTTCGGTGTACCTATGGTTCAATTGACAAGATAAAAAAAGTATTAAATTATTCGCCGCAAGTTGATATATGGAAAGGATTAGAAATGACCGCAGAGTGGTACGAATCTCAGAAATGACCTAACCTCTATTTTTGATATATAAATACATATAATTATTAAAAGTATAGGATTTACATATAATGCAAGAATATAGAGAAATAGGCATCGAAGATTTGGTTGAAGTGACACTTAATGATGATGATGATTTTCTGAAAATTCGAGAAACACTTACTCGAATTGGAGTATCATCAAGAAAAGAAAAGAAACTTTACCAATCCTGCCACATCCTCCATAAAAGAGGAAAGTATTACATCGTCCATTTTAAGGAATTGTTTGCACTTGATGGACTTAAAACAGACATATCCGAAAATGATATTGGAAGAAGAAATGCCATTGTAGGATTATTAGAAGAATGGGAACTATTGGAAATTGTAGATTATGATTCGTGCGAAGAACCAATTACACCAATGAATCAAATTAAGATTCTACCGTTCAAGGAAAAAGATGAGTGGGAATTAGTACCTAAATATCATATAGGTAATTCAAAGTGAAACCAAGGAGTATATTATGAAAAAACCAAAACTACTAATCAAGGCACCAACCCGAAGCCGTCCAGAGAAATTCAAAGAGGTGATATCAAAATACATTGATTTTCTTTCTGGAAAACATTATGTTCGTATTCTCGTCACCGCTGATTTAGATGACGAAACCATGAATACGGATGAAATGAAAAAGTGGATGGATGGTGTAAATGATACTGGCAAAGAAGCAGGGTATTATGAATTAGAATACAAATATGGCGATTCTAAATCAAAAATAGAAGCAGTAAATAAAGATATGGATGGAGAAGAATTTGATATTCTTCTACTTTTCTCGGACGATATGATTCCACAGATAAAAGATTATGATGACATTATAGTACAGAACATGCAAAAGCATTTTCCAGAATGTGATGGTGCATTAAACTTTAATGATGGACTTCGACCAGACTGGCCAAGAATTATGACACTTGCAGTATTGAGTTATCCTGTCTATAAAAAAATGGGACATATTTATCATCCAGAATATAAATCAGTATATGCAGACGATGAGCAAACAACAGTTTGTAGATTATTAAATAAGTTGGTCAATTTAAATCTTTGTATTATTAGACATGAGTGGCTTCCCGGTGGACATCCAGATGCAGATGAAATGCACACCGAACAAGAAAGTCCAGAGGTGTACATATACGATAAAGCAATATTTGATGGTCATAGTAAAAGTAATTTTAATCTTGATACCTTGACAGTTTAACATAAAAGGTTTTTTATTATGAATGATAAGTTTTTATTATATACCAATGATGGTGCTTCCGATATGTGTTTGAATTGCATATACAGTTTGAAACAAGTTGGAGTATCAGATGAGGATATTTTATTATATGCCGCTGATGATTCTTCTTATAAAAAACTCAAATCTCACAATCTTAATGCCAAGTTAATTGATGGCGAAACCTTCAACGAATATCAAGATTGGAATACCACAGGATTTCATAGGGTAGTTCATTACAAAATTCAATCAATTATAGATGCACTTAAAAGTGGCAGTAATGTATTTTACTTGGACACCGATATTGTTGCCTTTAAGAATCCAATGGAATTTGTCACCAATATACCTGACGCCGAATCGTTTGATATTATGATTCAAGACGATTCTGACAGTCAAGGAAGGTGGCACAGTTTATGCACAGGTGTAGTGTTCATTCGTTCAAATGAAAAGACATTAAGATTTTATGATGAATGTATGAAACTTCATGCGAAGAATATAGAAGAAGGAAAATCCACAGGCGACCAGGCATCGTTCAATGAAACATACGCCAACAAAAATCGAATAGAAGGATTGGAAGATTTGAAATTAGCAGTATTGCCAATGGAGTGGTTTCCAAATGGACAGGCATATTTTGACAATAACATTTGTAACGATGACAAATATATTGTACACAATAATTACATAAGTGGTATGGATTCAAAGATTCAAAGATTCAAAGACCATGAAATGTGGTATTTAGATACAGAGGATTTCAATGAAGTCATCAGAAAATAAATTAAAACTGTATTGTGATTTAGATTCTTTTGATTCCAAGTGGCTGGGAAATAAAAGTGAAGTAATGCCTCTTTTTCCTTTTTTGGAAGATAAGCACGGTGTTGCTCGTTTAAAGAAAGAAGTTCTTCAACCACATGAAGTAAATAGATTTGAAGAATTAATAGCACACGGTAAAGATTATATAGAACTCACTTCTGTAGAAGATTGTGATTTTGTTTTTCTTCCTTTTAAATGGCCGCATTGGCCAACTGTAGCAGACCCATTTAATGTATGGGAAGATATGGATGCGGGGTTTCCCTATGTGGATATAGCAAGACAACACGGAAAGAAAGTATTACAACTATTTGAGGATGATTATTCTGGCGACCTTCCTTTGCAACCAGAAGACGGTATAATATTAAGAACTTCAATGTATAGAACCGAAAGAAAATCACACGAATATGCACTTCCCCCTTTTCGTTGTGATAGATTTACAGGTTCATATATTGAAGATGAATTAAACAAACCGACAGTTGGATTTTGTGGATTCTTTGGAACAAAAGACCACCAAGTAAGACAAGGTTCTCTTTATGTGTTAGAAGAAGATGATAGAATTGAAACAGATTATATTCTTAGAAAATATTTCTGGGCGCACGGTGTTCCAAAAAGTGTATCAGTAAGGGAACATTATTCTAATATAGAAAGAAATTTATTTACTCTATGCACAAGAGGTTCTGGAAACTTTTCTATGAGATTAAATGAGGTTATGTCTATGGGAAGGATTCCAGTTCAAATTGATACTGATATGGTGTTTCCTTTTGAATCAGAAATTGATTGGGAAAAACATTGTGTCATGGTGCCTGGGAATAAATGGCAAGAAGTGGGTTATTATGTTATGCAGTTTTTCGCAAAACGCACATCAGAACAATTATTAGAAATACAAAAATCAAACAGAGAAATATGGAAGGAATATTTATCACCTTTGGGTTTTGTAAAGAATATAAAGAAGGCTATTCGATGAGCGATAATGTAAGCAGTCATCCATATATTACTTCTTATACTTTTAGAAATGTGTGCCAACATGCAATAATGTTACAAAACGATACACTGCATGTATATAATTTGGCTAACGGCATTTCTCCTGAAACGGTAAGAGAAGGCGATAAGATTTATGTTGTTACAGAAGCACTGGATTTCTTTTTTAATATAATAGAACCGCGAATTCAAAATAATTTTATACTAATAACAGGCAGAAGTGATATTCCAATTGATGCCTATTGGGAATCAAGAATGACAGATAAAGTCATAAAATGGTTCGCCGTTAATAACATTACAGATAATTCAAAAATACAGACAATACCATTAGGAATTGATAATAAACATTGGCGGTTTGACAACAATCCTCAAGGGAATGTTAAAATTCTTGAAGATGTAAACAAAGAAGAAATAGAAACAAATAAAGGTGTATTGATTAGTTTTCAACCACACACAAATGAGGCAGAAAGAGGACAGTGCCTGAACTATTTTAAAGATAAAGATTTTACAACATACCGTGAATACACAAACGAAGATAGAACAAGTGAAGAATTTTTAAAAGATTACTATAGAGAAGTAAAACGGCACAAGTTTAATGTTTGTCCGTTCGGAACAGGGTATGATTGTCATAGAATTTGGCAGACACTTATATTAGGCTCATTTCCAATTGTAAAGAAACATAAAGCAATGGAAGAATTTTATGATTTACCGATATGGTTCATAGATGATTGGAAAGAGATTACGGATGAAAATATTGAACATAAATATAAAAAAATGATGGACAAGTATACACAGGGAGTGTATAATATGGATAAATTATGGTTCAAGTATTGGAGTGAAAAAATAGATGACTGCATCACAATTAACAATTGAAAAACAATTTCAAGACAGACAACTCAAAAGAAATTTTGAAGATGCCAAGTTTTTAATTGCCGATATTGAACCGGGTGGTTTTGGTGCAATGGTAGCAAGAAGAAAACTTGCGTATCAACTTGGACAGGTATTCGACCGAACTATTATTTTTAGAAATGCCGGCTCATTGTATGACGAATGTTATGAACCAACATCAAAATATACACTAGAAGAAGTATTGAGTAGAAATTCCGATGTCCACAGATTTGAATTTAGCAACCTTCAAGATTCTAAAGTATGCTATTTTGATTTTAATCAATATTGGAATTCTCCACACAAAGACAAATATCAATGTTGGTGTGACCCAATGTATGCAAACGAAGAAAATGGATACTTGTATTTTTCTGGTTTGATTTTATCGCAGTTTATTCCTTTACCAGAATATACAGATAAAAACAATGAAGTAAAAGAAGGCATTGGATGGTCTAGTCCTATGATTGGATTGCATGTTCGTAGAGGCGACAAGGGAATTGAAACAGGCAAGAATCAGTATGTTCTTCTTGAAAGTTATATGAGAGAAGTGCAAAGAATAAGTGACGAAACAGGAATCAAAAAGGTATTTGTCACAAGCGATTCACCAGAACCATATCACGAACTTGTAGAGAATTATTCGGGATTGGAATTTATACAAGATGACCTAGAAAAGAGATACGACAATGCAAACTGGCAATTAGTATCAGATAATCCTGAATTAAGAAAAGAAGAAACAATGACAGGTATCAAGATAATTGAACTGTTATCGTCCTGTGATTACATTGTAGGACAATCTAACACCCAATTTGCAAAATTAGGTGGTTCAGTATCATGTTACAGAAATAATAACAGAAATTGCCTGACACTCATCGACCATGAAACGCAGGAGGTTGTATCCTATGGAACAAACTCAGCCACAAGTTAAAGTCGGATTTGTAGTAACGAATCATTACAGCGAAAAGATTCGACCAAATGGTAGAGAGTTATTGAAGAATTATTTACTATCGGTTCAGAACTTTTGTAAATATCCGTATGAAGTTTTTATTATGGATAATGAATCAGAAAATCAATTAGACGAATCATCACTTCCGTCCAATTTTCATTATCATTATATCGAAGACCAATCAATCGGCGGATTAACAAACGCATGGAATATGGGGATAAGAGAGGCGGTAGAAAATAAATGCGATGTCATCTTTAACACAAATGAGGATTTGGTAATAAACGAAACCATTAATGATTTTGTAGATGCCATATGGAATCATAAATACAAGAACATTTCAATTTATGGGCCAGTTTCAAACGATGAAGGTGTTTCTACACATCATCAAAGACGAGAAAGTGCAGGGGATAAGTTAATTGAAACTACAAATGACTCTTGGGACGGAAGACAAGGATATGCATTAAATGGTTTCTTTTATGGGTTCACTAGACCGATGGTCAAGAAATTTTCCATCGATGGTAATTTATTCAGTACAGAAAAATGGTGTTCTTGGAATGGACAAGAAATAGAAATACATGACAGATGTTGGCCTCAAGGAATGAGGAGTTTTATTGCAGAACAATGTTTTGTCGAACACATGAAATTAAAAGACTGGCAACATTTTAGGAGTTGTTGAAATGATAGTATCTACAATTGATTCGGGGTTAGGGAACAGGATAAAATGTTTATTGAGTTGTATGCGTATAGACGACAATACAAAACTTATATGGCCAAGAAACAGATTTACCACTTGTGATTTTAGTGAATTGTTTGAAAATGATTTAGAGATTGGATATATTCCAGAGGGAACAGAAACAAGATTCAATGAACGATTATTGGTTTTAGAATCAGATGATATTCCCGAAGGGTTTGCACAGGAACATCCTGATAAGAAATTCGATAATAACAAACTAAGAAAGAAAATAGAATTAAACAATGGCAGAAATATTGACCACGAATATGATAGAATTCCTGATGACATTAAAGAATCATATATCGAACAGGTAAGAAAACTAAAACCCGCCAAATACATTCAAGAACAAATAGATTCGTTCTCATCCGAAAACTTTAATGAAAACACAGTTTCGGTACACATGCGTTCATGGGCAGATGATGCAAGGCGACAATGTTTGTTTAGTTTTGAAAATTACTTTAAGTATATGGACGAAATGCCAGATAAAAATTTCTTCGTATGTGCCGACCATCAAAGTTGTATCGACACACTTAAAGAAAGATACGGCGACAGAGTTATTGATTATCCGAAACGAGGAGAAGGGGATTTCAGTCCGGGTACTCACTACATGTCTACACTAGAAGCGTCACAGGATGCAATTATTGAAATGTATTTACTCGGAATGAATCCAACAATTCTTGGCTCTTATATTAGTACATTTGTAGAAGTTGGTTGGTGGTTAAATGAATGTAAAGGAAAGGTAATCATAGTATGAATGTTTACGAAGAAAAATTAAAAAACTATATCAAAATCGACAATCCAACAATCATCGAAATTGGTTGTGCTGATGGAGAAGGCACCAAAGCATTTTTAGATATTTGGAAAGATATAACTTTGTATAGTTTTGATGCAGACCCAAGAGCAATATCATGCCACGAAAGTTTTGTTCAGGATGATAGGTGTGTTCTGGTAAACAAAGCAATTTCAAACGAAGAAGGAACAATGAACTTCCATCTCTCCAATAAAACATCGCAACACGATGCAAAGTTACAAAGAGAGAGCAGAAAAGAAATTTATGAACAGGCGACCGAAATACTCAAAGAAGTTTGTCCAGACTACACACCAACAAC
>Ga0208012_1000412_pt1 | contig 15545 bp, 23 predicted proteins | sample 15BtaG_FD_184090 | JGI IMG/M metagenome (GOLD analysis project Ga0208012, IMG submission 184090) | Marine viral communities from the Subarctic Pacific Ocean - 15B_ETSP_OMZ_AT15312_CsCl metaG (SPAdes) (version 2) | ecosystem: Environmental > Aquatic > Marine > Oceanic | place: Pacific Ocean... | reverse complement strand
TCTCAAATCGGTAAGATTTTTCCGACTATTAAGGCAACAGCTGATTTAGGTGAAAAATTATGTGACGGTTCTAAGTTAATTACTACTGAAATATCAACAGATAAAGTTCCTCATTCTAGACTTCAAGCTGTAATTTATGACTCTACTCTGAGAACACCAATTTTTGGAACAGGCGCAGATTTTTTTACAGCGGCTTATCCTGGTTCAGGTGATGAATTTAGAGTTGTTAATAATACGCTTGGTGCGGTGACTATTACTAATGTAGGAACTTCTGGATTTACTCTAAGAGTAGTTCATACCGGGTCTGCAACATATGGAGTAACAAGTTATTTAACTGCAACTGATACACTTTATATTGAAAATACAGCGTTAGGGGAAGAAACTGAGGCAGCTGCAGGAACCTCTGGTTTTACTGTAGCAACTGTCCAACGAGGCGCAAGTTTACCTCAAATTTCAAGCGTTAAAACTTTAGCAGCTGCTGGTCTAGACGGACTATACTTTGAATTTACAAATGCAACTCCAACTACTCAACGTGTTGGATATAAAGTAGCGGCTGGTACTCCGCCGGCGGGCACCACAATACAGGTAAATTTAGAAACAGCAGATACAGCAGCTATTGTTGCATCTAAAACTCAAGAAGCAATTAATGCATTTAACGTTTCTAACCTAACTACTGTAGATGCATCTGCATTATCAGGCGGTGAATACTTTACGGCTAGTTCTACAGGTGCGGCTTATTATGTTTGGTACACAAAAGACGGTTCTGGCACAGACCCGGCTCCTGGTGGTACCGGAATAGAAGTGGCAACCTTAACTGGGGATACTGCTGCAGTTGTAGCAACTAAAACACAATCTGCTATTAATTCATTCTCGTTTGCTCTTCCGGATTTACGTGGTACATTCTTAAGAGGATGGGATGATGGAGCTGGAGTAGATCCAGATGCGGCAACGCGTTGGTCGTTAGTTCCAGGAATAATTGGTGATGTAATTGGTACATCTCAATTATCTGCTAATATTGCTCATAAGCATGATATTCCGATGAGAATACATAGTGGTAATCCAGGAAGTAATCCTTTTGATGATGGGACGACATTAACAGGAGATGCGCCTATAAGTATAGAAGGTGGTCCAGAAGCAAGACCAATAAACACATATGTAAATTACGTAATTAAATATTAAATTTAAATTTAAAGGAGAAAGCTTAATGGCTATTTTAGACATACAAACAGATACAGCAGGTAGAATTGGTGTATCACCACGATTAATTAGAATAAAGACCGATGATACTGTTAGCGCAATTACTGCTACAGGGTACTTAAATACAATTAATAAAAACGGTTTTGCTTTAGACCCATTAGACATGGCTTTAGTTTCCACCACTGGAAATGACGCACAAATGTATAAAGTTGTAAAATCAGGTGACGACTGGAGTCTTGTTTCACAAGGTGGCGATACAGTTTTACCTACAACTGCAAATCATTTTGCTATTTTCACAAATACAGAAGGTACATTAAGTGATGCTGCTATAACTGCGGTAAATAGTGGTCCTATTCAAGCTGGTTTGAGTGGTACTGCGGGAACTTTAAGAAGTTATCCTTCTACAGCAGCTAAAGGCTCACTTATGTTATCAGCAGTTGATAGCACAGGTGATTTCACAACTACTATTTCAAATGGCGCAATGGGTCAATCTACTCTTTTGACAATGACAGACCCAGGTGGTGCTACAGGTTCTTTATTAACAACATATGTACATGCTGCCGATGTAAATGAGAACTTAGTATATTTTAGTGTTACTTGTGACCAAGCTGCTTTAGCTAGTGCAGCTTCAATTACTTTGCAGCCTTCATCAGGAGCTAAACAATACCGTGTTATCGAATTATTAATGAATTCCGGTGGTACAAACTTTTCTGGCGGTGGTGGTGATCGTCTGGGTCAAGTCACAGATGGAACAACGATTTACAGTGTTACACCAGCGGCTCAAATGCAAGCATTAGTTAATGCTCGATGGGGTGATACAGCAATGCCTTTCCCTGCTAGTTCTCCAATGCAATATTCAACAGTTGCCGGCGCAAATTTAGTTTTTAAATATAGTGGTGGTACTACTGATTATACAGCTGGAAGTGTAATTATTTCTGGTACATTACTAAGAGTGCTATAAGGGGAAATTTATGAGTACTAAATTTGCGATGACCCGTGATATCAATGGATATAACGGGTTTGGTTTAAAATTTGCTGACGATAAATACAGCGTTACTTTAGGCGCGGCGACTGAAGCCACAATGACAGTACCTAGTAATGCTAAAAGATGGCTAGCTGTTTTTTCATATGAGTCCGGAGTAAATATCTGGACTGCATTAAATGAAACAGCAGCTGTTCCTGCGGGGGGAACGATAGCAACAACTACATCAGAAAGAAATCCTACTGCACGTGAAGTAGGTGCAGGTGATGTTATCCATGTTATCACGGCTACGGCTTCGATTGATGTGGGGGTTACACTCTATGTACTCGAATGATAAACCACCTAGTTTGATTCATAGTCCGTTAGTTTTTAATCCATTTACTGAATCCGGCACAGATGCGGATATATCCCAGGGTGGAGAGATGTTATTAGAAACTGGCGACAAAATGTTATTAGAAACTGGCGATATTATGTTATTGGAGGGTTAATGATGGCTAATGAAGCCTGGAGTGCGTTTACTACAACGACAACCGTCGGAGATACCGATTTATTGGCAACAGTTCAAAGTGGGGCAAATAAAACCATTACTGGCGCAATCGCAAAGACACAATTAAATACTTTAATTACTGGTAAAGCAGGTGGACAGACAGCAGTGGGGGGGACAGCCTCAGGAGAAGTTTTGACTTTATCCTCTACTACGAATGCTACTAAAGGAAGTGTAGATTTCGGGACTGTTACTTCTACGACTGGAATGACTTTTAATGAAGTTAATAACAGCTTATCGATTGCGGGTGACGAAGATTCTGTAGTTATATCTACGGTAATTCTTGATGCTTCTTTAAGTGTACATTCTGAAGGCGCTGCTGATTTAGCAGAATGTTTGTTTGAACGTCATTCTGATACAGCGGGATTAGGTGCACATGTTGTAAATACTCGTTCTAGAGGTACTGAAGCGTCTGAAACTGTTGTAGCAGACGGCGATGTTATTATGCGTCTTATTGGAGCAGGGTACGATGGTACCGATTATGCCCAATGCGCAGCAATTAATTTTGAAATTGATGGAACTCCTGGCAATAATGACATGCCTGGGAGAATCGTATTTTTAACCACTCCTGACGGTGCAGAAAATCCGATAACTGCATTGACAATATCTGAAGACCAAAGTACCACTTTCGCTGGTAATATGAGTTTAGGTACTAATACTTTTTCTTGTGGGCAAGCGACTATAGATAATATTGTCATTAATGCTAATGATATCTCTACTACTTCGGGAAATCTTACTTTGACTCCCTTTGCTGGAAGTTCAGTTGTTATAGATGGTGCGGCAAGTTTTGATGGTGGAGTTATCACTGGGGTTACCTCATTAACTGTAGATAATATCTTAATTGATGGAAATGATATTTCTAGCAGTTCTGGAAATTTAACATTAACTCCAGTGGCGGGAAGTTCAGTAGTAATTGATGGCTCCGCAACATTCGATGCTGGTATTGTTACAGGAATTACTTCTTTAAGTGTAGATGGAAATACTACAGTTCTGGATTCAGATGCTGGTAGTGACACCCCTTTAATCCTTAGAGGATCTAATGATACTGCTGGATTTAATTGGAAAATTCCTGCATCTAGTGAGTTAGAATTAGAAGATTCTGGAAACGGGGACATGATGAAATGGACTTCGACTGGCATAGAAGTTGGATATAACGACGCGACGTCCCTAATTCAAGGAAACGGGGGTGCATCAGGTGTGGGATTATATGTTGGAACAGCTGTCCCTAATGCAAAGAATGGTTCTTTAGGTGTTGTATCATCAACTGGAACTGCTGCTACTATGTCTATAGAAGCAATGCATGCATCTACTCCGTTGGGGTTGCTTATTGATTTTAGAGGAGCGTCTCCTGATAACAATACACAATACTTCTTAAAAATGGAAGATACTACAACTACTAGGGCAATTTGCTATTCAGACGGTGACTGGTACAACCATGATGGAACATACGGTACTATTTCGGATGAGAATTTAAAAGAAAACATTATAGATTCAACTTCAAAGCTTGATGGCATACTATCCCTAAGGGTTAGAAATTTTAATCGAATAGATTCTCCAAATAAGAAACAAATAGGTTTTATTGCTCAAGAGTTAGAGGAAATATTCCCTTCCTTAGTTAATATTTTAGAGGATAGAGGTGCTAACGACAAAAAAGTGGGGTTAACTAACACAAATAAATATAAGGCCATAAAAACGACTGTTTTAATCCCTATTTTAGTTAAATCATTTCAAGAAATGTATAAGAAATTTGAACATGAAGTTTTTTACCTAAAAAAAGAAATTCAAAATTTTCATCCTGAAAACCTAGGTGAATCTGTTGAAAATAAAAATAGAAATGAAAAAGATATTTATGAGTTAAGAAATAGTTTAGCAGAAATAAATTGTAAAGTAGACTCATTAGAAAAAATAACATTGAATAGAGATGAAATTATTTCTCAATTATTAGAGGCAGTAAAATAATAATTAAATTAAAGGAACAAAGATATGGCTAATGAAAGGTGGAGCGCCTTTACGACGACAACTACGATTGGAAGTAGTGATTTAATTGCTACAGTACAAGGCGGTGTAAATAAAACAATTACAGGTGCTCTTGCTGGAGCGCAACTCAATACTCTTTTAAGTGGCCTTGGTGCAAATCAAACAGTTATAGGGGCTGCTGATGCAAGCGGGACTTTAACCCTTAATTCTACCGCTAATGCTACTAAAGGCAACATAGTACTTGGAACATTGAGTGCTACTACAGGTGCAACCTATAATGAAGCCACTGACTTTTTTAAAATGTTTGGTGGAACTTTTCAGGCTCCGTTACTTAATCTTTACCATGCTACAAATCCTTATATAAAAATAAAGGATGAAGCTGCTGGTCTCAATACTAAATTTTGGAAGATAGAGGCTAATGCCGGAGTTTTATCTTTTTGGACGATGGATGATACTCCTGCTGATGCGATTCAATTTATAAAAATGGTTAGAACATTAACTGAAGTTACACAAATAAATGTAACCACAGATTGGTTATCTATTTCAGATACTGGAGCGGTGTCTTATTTAGCTCCACCAGCAGATCCTTGCTTCATGGTAAGTGGTGCAACTGGTGCTAAAATATATTTTGATCAACGTAATGCAGGGTCAAATGAAAAGCTATGGGATATTTTTGTTGATAGCGACACATTCTCAATTCGTGCAGTTGATGATTTAGCTGCGGGCAGTAAAACTGCTATTAAATTTTCACGTACTACTACAACTATAGATACATGCGATATTTTAACTCAACTTGTTGTGGATAGTGGGACGGGGACGAATACTCCTTTAATTTTAAGAACAAATAGTGATTCAGCCGGATTTGATTTTGTAATTGATGGAACGGGCGTTTTGGATATTCAGGATTCAGGTGCTGGTTCTGTTATTAAGATTGATAATGGAAATGAATTAACTACTTTTACTCAGGACCATTTTATATTTTCTGATACTGGAACTTCTACAGTTAAATTAAATTCAGATTCTACTGTTTTTAGCGGTACTTCGGAAGCGAGGATAGCTTTTGATGATCGAAGTGCTCCATTAAATGAAAAGATCTGGGACATTTCGGTAAGTTCGAGTGATTGGCATTTAAGATCGGTAGTAGATGCCGGAAATTCCTCTGCAAATGCCATTCAAGTTATCCGAGCAGGCGCTCAAAGTGGAGGCGTATACATTGGTAATGGTGCGTCAGATGCATCTTGTAGACTTCAAGGAAATGCGGGAACATCATCCGATGGTCTAATCATAGGAAGTACCATTGGACAATATAAAAATTCTTCACTTAATGTGTATGAAGATACAGGAGGTACTGCGGCTTTAACTGTAGAACATGCAGACTCTGCAACTCCCTATGGTATATTGGTAGATATGAGCGCAACGTCGCCTGAGGATGAGACGCATTATTTTTTCCAAGCAATAGATAGGACAAATACAAAAAGCGCTATTTATTCCAGTGGGCTTGGATATTTTAGAAAGGTTGGGGTTAATACTACTTCTGTTCCACATGCATCTGTTGGGGGCGGTAAATTAGCGATTGATGGAACAAATTCGCATGCTACAGATTATCCCGGTATTCAATTTACAACCGCTTCTACAAATTACCCTTTGCTTTCTATCGTCCCATTATCTGTGGATACTACTTCCATTATGTTTGATGCTTATTATGATGGTGATACGAGATCTTCAGATTCAGGTTCTAATTTTGCAATCATAAAACAGGGAGATGCACTTATTTTTGGCGCTGAGTTTGGAATAGCAGCAGGAAGTATCGCCTCATTTGATGATAAACTTGTTATTGATAGTACATCAGTTACTGTTACAGATGATTTAATACTCGGGACTGCGGATGATTATCATTATCTTGCGGTAGGCGCAGGAGATTCAACTGAAATACACGGGGAAAATTGGATCAGGTTATATACAGGTGCTGGTGTCAATAATGCTGCATTTTATGCGAGAGGGACTGGGGCAGCAAATTATATGCCTCAATATACAACGAACGGTACGGTTACGACTACTGGAAGTAATGGCCAGTTAGCAGTTTCCTCTGATATCCGATTGAAACAAGATATCGAAGAAATTGGTCCAAGTTTAAATAAAGTAATGAAAATTAAATCTTATACATTTAGATTAAAAGACAATCCAAAAGACTCTTATACGGGATTTATTGCCCAACAAGTTGAAAAATTCTTACCAGATGTAGTAGATGGAAAAAATGTAGAATATATGTGGGAAGTAAATAATGATGGTACTCCAGTTAAATATGAAAATGGAAATTTAGTTTTCCGAACCGATGAAAACGGCGAAAAGATCCCCAGGTATAGAGGGCTATCGGATGTTGCATTAATAGCTCATCTTTATAGTGCTGTGCAAGAATTGGCTAAAAAGGTATATGGTGAGAATTATTTTGATTAACTGCTATACTATTTTAGTTAGTGATTTTTTTAACCAGTAAAGGAAATTAAACAATGAAAAAGTTTATAATAACTGAAGAAGTTTTAAATCAAGTTTTAGCGGCATTAGGAAAAATGATTGCAGCGGAGTCATTCGCTCCAATTCAAGCTTTAACTCAATTAAAAGAGTTTAAAGAAGAAGAAAAAGCTGATAAAAGCGACTAGATGAATAATTATAAAGGGTCGGAAACGGCCCTATTTTTTAAAGGAAAGAAAAATGTACGACAAAGATTATAATAAAATGATGAAGGCCAAAGCGAATTCAAAAGCCAAATCTAAAACAAAATCTAAACTTACGTCTAAGAAAAAAGCGACGGCTAAAAAGAAAATTGATCCTCGTTTAATGGAAGATAAGACTTCATCTAAAATCCCAAAGACTCCTAGAGAGAAGAAAATGTGGATTAGAGCACGTGAAATTGCTGTTAAGCAAAGTGGCGCTAAATCTGAGAAAGGGGTGCCATGGGAACTTGTAACGACTATTTATAAAGATGCAAAAAAAGCAGATAAAATTCCACGCAAATCTGATGTTACATATGCAAAGAAAGATAAAGCTGCTGAAAGTTATTACAAACCAGATGAGAAGAAATCCAAAGCCAAATCAAAAACTAAAAGCAAAGCTAAAGCTAAAGTTTCTGTCAAGAAAACAGTAGCTAAAAAAGCAGCTCCTAAAAAGAAAGACAAAGACTTCATCCAAAGCGCAGTTAAAGAAATGAAAGCCAAAGGGACTAAAGGCGCATTTTCTGCTAAAGCTAAGAAAGCTGGCGATACAACATCTGAATATGCTAATAAAGTTCTTAAGAAGGGCAGTAAAGCCTCAGCTAAAACTAAGAAGCAGGCAGTTTTCGCTAAGAACATGATCGGAATCAGTAGAAAGAATAAGAAGAAGAAATAATGGCTGATTTCAATGAAGCGTTTGACAAGATGATCGAGCTTGAGGGCGGTTATGTTAACGACTCATCGGATACTGGCGGTGAGACTAAATTCGGACTGTCAAAAAAGACGTATCCAAATTTGAATATTCCCTCCCTCTCCATTGAACAGGCATATCAAATTTACCATGAGGATTGGTGGCAGCCATTTCATTTATCCGAAATTTCATCCCAAGCTGTTGCGAACCAACTTTTTCATATAAATGTAAATGTAGGAACAAAAAACTCTACAAGACTTATTCAAAGAGCGTTGCGCGCTATTTATAACTTAATTATTGATGACGATGGCATTATTGGTCCAGAAACTATTAAAGCCATCAATTCTGTGTGTATTGACGAGAAACATGAATTTGGGCTTTTATGCTCACATAAGGCAGAAGTTGCAAACTATTACAGGAATCTAAATCGGCCGGAATATTTAAAAGGGTGGTTGAATAGGATTTATAAATAGTTACACGTGGAACAATGATTTATTTATAAACAGATAGGAAAATAAAATGATAGAGTTGATTGGCGCAATTGGCGGGTTGGTTGTACCGCCCGTATTTGATTTCATTAAGAAGAAGTTTTTAGGTTCAGATCAAGATTCACCTGAACGAACCCTCAGCACTCTGGCTGTTTCTAAGCCGGAACAGATAGCCCCCTTTGTAGATGCTCAATCCAAGTTACTCGAGGCCAAGTCTAAATTCTTTAATAGAGATGTGATTGGTACTCCGAGTTTGTGGGTTGTGAATTTACGTGCTTCTATTAGGCCTATATTCGTTGTTTTGTCGTTAGCTGCTCGTGTAGCTGGATGGGTATTTGATTGGGATTTAGACGATTCATTCACCATTCTAATGGATGTTTGTATAAGTAGTTGGTTTGGGAGTAGATTAAAATGATACAACAAAATATGGATTTAATTAATATTGGATTGGATGCGATTTTAACAGCTGGAGTTTTTGGCGTATTAGGGTATTTACTTAATCATCTTAGGAATTTAGTTCCTAGGCAAGAAATGGAAGCCCGAATAAAAATACTCGAGCTTCAGATTTGTTATTTAAAAGAAGTAGTGTCTAAAAAAGATTAATTGCATTTAAAGCAGGGCATACGTCGGATTAACCCTTCAGATTTATCTCTTCTAAACAGGGTATAGCGTGCGTCTTTGCAGACTTTGCATTTGTATTTGGTTTTAAATTTCTTTTCTTTTATTGTCATTAGAATGGTATCTTATCGTCAACGAATTCTTTTTCTGCTGATTGAGGTTTCTTAAAGCCATCTTGTTTTTTGTTGTCTTCTATTTTGTAGAAGTTAACAAATCCATTCCACTCTGTGGCTACAGGAATACAATCTATCTTAGCAAAGACGCTTCCGTCTTCTTTTAAAAATAGCTTTCCCATGTTTTGATATCTGTTTTTTTCTTGACCGTCTTTCATGTATTTTCCGACGGTAGCAACTATATTGTGTGTAACTTTTGTCATTTTTTCACCTCTGTTTATATGTTGTGTATCAAGTGTTTACTACTACATAAAAAAGCTGTGAATAACATGTTGACCTTTGGGTCCTCGTTCCGCACGTCAGTTATACACAGCCTTACCCAATTATTATAGACCATGTGTACACAAATTTATACTTTGTGTAGCTGGATGACTCCGCAAGAATTTCTAGAGTTATCCACAGAAAACGCCTCCCTTAACAACAATAATAATATTAATAAGTAATATATTAATTTAATTATAAGTAAGAGTTATAAAGCTTTTTTAGAAGTCTCTTCTTTTGTCTTTTGGTTAATACGGTCATTATTTTACTTATTTCGCCATTTTGTTTCATCTTATGGATAATATGTTTCTCAAACTCATAATAAAACGGCCGTTTAAGGCGCGTAGGCAACGAATCGATAATAAAAGCCATAGATTTAACGGATTTTATTTTGCGTTTAATGAGCGGCTTTAGAGGAGGAATTATTACTTTGAATTCTCTGCGCGAAAAACGAGATATAAATGAAACAATTTTACGCTCTATTTTCATGTCGCTTTTAGGCTTACTTTTTTTAATTGTCTTTGGCGGTTTTGGTTTTTTGTATATTAGGTTGTACATCTCTTCTTCAGTTATCATGAAAATTCCTTTTTTGATACTTCGATGATATAGTAAGGGTGCGCAATGAATCTCTGTGCGACTACTTAGCTGGAGGGGGTTTTTAATCATTTCCCCCTCCGGTTACTCTTGTTATAAATAATCGAATGGAAAGTCATCCGTGTATTTTTCTTTTTCTTCTGGGAATAAGTAGCACTCTAAATGTGAAAGTTCTTCCTTACATGAAACCACCTCAATCATAGAGTCATGAATTCTCTCAAGGAATGCTTCTCTTTGTTCTTTTTCCAAGAACTCGATTATATTTACAATATCATCAGATGAACTCACCATATAGATTAAGTAGTCTACATACTCTTCGAATAAATATTTCACTTCTTCATCGTCAAGACAAGACGTGATTAGATTGAAATCTTTGATGTTTGTAATTAACTTATCCATGTGGATGTCGAACATTTGAAAAATCAAAGCTCTTTCAGGCTTTTCAAATGATTTCATTAGCCTATAAAAGTCTTGTGATGTGTTAATTAACTTAGGTAAGTCATCCATTAACGTTTTTAGAAGGCTAACATTGCACTCTATTCTTTTTTGAGTGATGGCGTGCGCCTGCATTAACGAGCTTGTTTTATTCCCTTTGAATTTTTTTGTGTAAATAATCATTTTGTTTCCCTTATAAATGGCTAATTAATAATTTATCGGCATGGTTAGATAAGAAAAAAGTTTTGTTCTCTTCGCTCATCACCTTCAACGCATAAATTGCGTCCTTGCTATCTCCTATAACATATCTAAACAGGCTAGACATATCTAAAAATATTAAATCTCTAATAACTTTTCCAAAGCATTTTGTTATTATATAAAAGTCATATAAGCAACTGATATAATCTGGTATGACTTCTCTGATTTCCTCGAACAAACTTTCTTTTTCATCTTCTGAAAGTATCTCAAGAAATTTAGCTATTTGCATCGGGTTATTTAGTATATTAAAAATTTGAACGTTTCTATCCATGGTTTTTATCCTTTATTTGTTTTGTAATTCTTACACGGGTCGGGAATGGAAACATAGGAGAGGATGCGGGAGAATAGCATTCCCAATATTGGTTATCATCAGGCGAAATCTGATCGGCTATGAAGCCTAGTCCAAAAAACATCACAACCACCAATAATGTTGCTGGAAAATCACACAAAAAGCCACGACAATAAAGAAGCACTATAGCAGCAGTCCATATTGAAAATATGATTATAAGTATACACATTTGTTAATCATCCTTGTTCTGTAGTTCTTTTAAAATCTCTTCGCTTTGAGTCTTTGGCTCTTCTATTGCCATTACTTCTTCAGGTTCTATTACTAATTCGTTTCTTTGGTCTCCTCTTTCTGCTTGTTCATCTAGGTTAACTGCTTTTTGTATTTCAATTGAGACTGGCAAGTACTTAAAAAGTCTTCTTATGACAGTCTTTCTAGCCATCTCTTCGTAATCTGTTACCCACGGCCCGCTGCGTCCTGACTTTGATCTAGCTCTAATCTTATCTACATCTCTTTTAGACATGACCTCAATTTGATGTGAACCATCTTTAAGTCTAGCCACTCCGTAGACTGCAACTATTTCACCTTCTTCTTCTAAGGTTGGTACATGTATTAGATTTTCTTTCAATCCATATTCAAATCTAAATTCATCATTTGCATGAACCACATGCGCGCTAAGTGATAGAAGTTTGTCTGAACGTCTAACTAAGTCAAGCATTCCTCTGTAACCAATCATGAATTGGCATTGAGTTCCATAAGGAATTAGATATGCATGACCTAATGTGCTGCCTGGTTCTAATCCAAGCTGCGAACACTGAATAACACTTCCTAGTAATGATTTTGGGTCGCATTGCATTAGCTTTGGATTCTTTCTGAATTCGGTTAAACAGATACGTAACATTCTGTCTGCCGTTAAATGTTTCGGCAAAGCTGCCATGATTTGCTTTTTCTGAGAATCAAGCAATCCTGAGATTGTATTCTTTGCTTCTGATAGTTCTTTCATTTTTTTTGCTCCATGAGTTTTTCTAGTTCTTTGTGTTTTGCAGTTAGTGATTTTATTCCATGTAAGCACAGTTTATGTAACTTTGTGTGACCGAGGATGCATTCTTCTAGTTCCTTTATACGATCAGATAAGAGGTTAGTACAATTTTTTTGTTCATGTGTAGTTTGGTTTATGGTATCGATATATTGCATCATAAGTTTTTTAGTTCTCATTTTTTTTGTTCCCTCATTAAGTAAGTAAATTATAACATGGTGTGTAGTTTTGTCAATTCATTTATTCCTTTTTCTTCTTTATTAGTAGGTTTCTGTTTGGCTTGTATTTTGAAAATTGCTTGTGAATATCCGGGTGCTCTGCTTTTAGCTTTATCAAATCCACACTGTTACGTCCACTATGTTTAGCAGTTGCAATCACTTCGCCAAACCCGTCGACTAAACTTTGTGAGTCTTTCATGTATTTTAATATCTCCAGCTTTATGGCTCTTTCTTCTTGAGTTAAGAGCTTTATTTCTTGTTTTATCGTTATCGCTTTATCAATTAATATTTCTATTTCCAAATCAGCTATCTTAATGTCATCTAATTCATTCTGACTCCAGATATTAGATGCTTCTTTGTATGTGCTAGGGTCAGGTGGATTGTTTTTTAAAACATGGTTGTTCCAAAAGCTCATCTCATGGCTAATCAATTCCTCTTCTAATTTCTTGTCTCTGAGTATCGTATATATACGAAAGTCATTGCCTCCTATTAAGACTGCTATGTCCGCAGAATCTGCATCTAATACAGCCATATAGTGCGCACACTGTATGAGGTATTCTTTTGGTACTCGGCCATTAGGAGCGTCTCCCCATTTTTTATCGCTGTATTGACTACATGTTTTTATTTCTACTATTTTTTTCTTAGAGGGGATGTAACCATCAAGGTTAGCCAACATAAATGAATGCTCAGGATGTATAAATGTTTCTAAGTCTGTCTCAACTTTGTCTTTAGTTCGAGTTTCGTATTCTTGAATTAAGATAGGCTCTAATAGGTTTCCGAAGTAAGTAAAATTATTTCCTTCGAATTCTTCGGATTCTCCTTTTTTGTCTAGATAGACATCTAGTGGAGTGCGGTAGTCTGATTGTGCTAGAACGGAGGCGGCATCACTACCGCCTATACCGTTTTGTCTTTGTTGTCGCTGTTCTTGCGTTAACATGGTTCCTTCCTTTTTTTTATTTAAATATCATTAAGAGTATGATGATTAGTAGTAGGGTGGTTACACTCATGTTTGGTTCTCCAGTTCTTCTTGTGCGATTCTGTAGTTTATTTCCATATTTTTAAAAGCTCTTCTCATTAGTTCTTTATGAATTTCGCATTCATTTTCTTCTAAAAGCTTATGCATTCGCTCTTTAGTTCCTTGCGGGTAAGCGGCGTCTATCTCAGCAATTTCGTTGCTAATTCTCGTTGCTTCCTCTACGAACTCTCTGAGATTTGCTTCGCAATTATCAGGGTCGTTTTCCATCCAGTCTTCGTATTCTTTTTTTTGAGCTAGCATCTTCATTTCCCAAAGTTGCTCATCTGTTTTATGATTTAGCATAAAATAACTTCCTTATATTTAATCTTTTTACTTTTTTCTTTGTAGTGCATTTTGCATCATCCCTTAAGATTTTTAATGCTGTTGGCGCGTCAATCCCAATTTTTCCTACTCCATTTTCTGAGCCGATAAAAGTAATATTAATATCTTCACCGATTGAAATAGATGTGCCAGGTTTTCTACTTAAAATTAACATAATATTAATCCTCTTTTAGTACACGTAAATAGCCTATTACTTCTATTATAGTTTTGGTTTTAAATTTTTCCCAATAAGGCGTTTGTTTTGCTGAGTTTAGAAATTGGTTGAACTCTTTATATTCCATGATTTTGTTCCTTTGTTTTGTTTAAAAATCTAAGTTAATTATAACACCAAGATAAGTAATGTCAACACACAGACATACTTTTCTGCTTGCTAATGCATATCTATGTGTTATCATTAGTTTTTTACTACTACAAGAACAACGATGAAGAAATTAAAATTAATACAAAAAAAACTCGGCGTTAGCCAGAGAGGATTAGCTGAAATTCTAGATGTTACTCAAGCAGCCATTTCTAACCATATCTCTGGTAATCGAATAATGAACGTCAATTCTGCGGTGAAGCTGGTCAAACATTGCAGAAAAAGGAAAATAGCCGTAACGTTAGATGCTCTATACAAGGAACTGTTAGACGACTAACAAGGCAAATCTAACCGTTCGAATGATTGAACGGTGTCACTAAAAAGGAGCTGAGATGACCGCAAAAAAGAGAATCACAAAAAAATATTACTGGTATAAATTTATGCACGATTTTTTCCAAAGACGACAAATGATTAAGCTAGAATCGCAGCCTGATGGCGATAGATTCATGGTCATATATATGAAAATGATAGCCTTATCAATCAAGCAAAATGGTTATATTATGTTCGAAGAAACCGACGAAAACATAGCGGAACAGGTGGCAATAGAGACCAGAAGTGGCCAAGATGTGGTCGAAAAGTTATTCACATTCTTATCCACACAAAAAATGATCAATATCGATAAAGACCAAAATATTGAAATTTTAGAAGTTGTGGAAAATATCGGCCAAGAGTCTGAATCCGCAGAGAGAACAAGGAAATGGAGAGAGAAGGGTGCGTCACGATGTGACGCAGTCGCGTCACAATGTGACAAAAGTGTGACGCCAGAGAAAGAGAAAGAGAAAGAGAAAGAAGAAGATATTATTTATTGCGTTTCTCCGAACACAAAAAGCACAGAGACCAAAACCTCACCAAAAAGCAATAATATTGCCCACTCACATGATTTTTCAAATTTTGAAAACACAGGGATTTTCATGCGAGTACCGCTGCTTGAAAAAAACACATACTTCGAAATTGACGATGCCTTCGTGGAGAGGCACAAAGCGCTTTATCCGGGAATTGATGTTGAGCAAGAACTACGCAACATCCTAGCCTGGAATTTGAACCGACCAGCTGACCGGAAATCTCGAGAAGGATTCCCAAGGCACGTCGAGACATGGATGAAAAACGAAAAAACAAAAAATGGAGAAAAAAATGATTACAGCACTAGAATTTCAAATAAACCAAAACTTAGCGTCGGCCAGGAAATCTCAAGGAAAATCAGAGAGCAGTACGGCGATTACGACAACTCAGGAGGCGGAGGAAATGAAAAAATCCTTAGCATCGACACCGAATGCGAAAACGATATCGGGTTTTAGCAAACGGCATGAGAAAATAATTCTGCGAATGTACGAAGTTTTCGGAAGAATTTACGGCGGAACGTTTCG
>Ga0208012_1000404_pt1 | contig 15832 bp, 19 predicted proteins | sample 15BtaG_FD_184090 | JGI IMG/M metagenome (GOLD analysis project Ga0208012, IMG submission 184090) | Marine viral communities from the Subarctic Pacific Ocean - 15B_ETSP_OMZ_AT15312_CsCl metaG (SPAdes) (version 2) | ecosystem: Environmental > Aquatic > Marine > Oceanic | place: Pacific Ocean... | reverse complement strand
ATCCTTATATGCTCGACAAGTCCAGTCCTTTACATATCATAATTACGACAACTATCTAGTCGATACTTCAGAAGATAAGCAGCACGTTCAAAGGTTATGGAAGATAGGGTTAAACGCTGAGAGATTAGAACCCTACGGAAACCCTACTGAGTACATTACAAGAAGCCAGAACCTAATTAGAGAAAAGGTTTTAATGGATGGTTACGAATGGTTGTTTTTACTGGAAACAGATGTCTTTGTTCCGCTTAATATATTAGAATACCTAATGTCTTTTGAGAATCCAGTACACGCCTTTTCATACTTTATAACTGACGATAAAGCAAAGGGATTATGTCTACAAGGATTAACAGAAAGTGACGACAAAAGAGGAATGAGGCTAAACCCCACGACAGGAGATAGCTTGTTTAGTGGAGAAATAAAGGAGAACTCTGGTGTTGGATATGACGTTTACGCAACAGGGATGGGATGCGTATTAATACACAGAGACGTCTTAGAAGAAATAGATTTTAGAATAGACCCTAAACACCCGAATACGTTTAGTGATTCTTATTTCTTTGAGGACGTGAAAAGTCTAGGAATTAGGGCAGTATTAGACACGACAATAGTCCCTGCACATTATATGAATGATAGCTATGTAACAGACTTAAAAGTATTTCAATGAATTGGAAAGAGATTGGAATATTGGTAGAGAATAATAGCAACGATTCAGAACTAGGGAAAAGGATAAGGATTGAATACTGGAAGTATAAGCATATATTAACAATACTGGAAACACAAAGAAATATTGACTAATGAACATACAAGGAATAATAGATGAATTGAGTACGATTGCAACGGCTTTTACTTCGGTTAATAGCTTTAATTTCGGACTGCTAAGTGATATAAATGCCGACCAAGAAAAAAGTTATCCAATGGTTCAGTTCAACTCAGACCTAACTTCTTCTAATATTCATACGTTTAATAATTATCTCCCAAAAGAAAAAACCTATTCTGTTGATTTGATTGTGTGGGATATATACAAAATAAGTGAGAAGAAAACAAAGACATTGCAAAACAAATACTCTGATGTTGAGATAATTGCTGACCAATACATAGCAGAAGTTCTGCGTAGAACAATAGGATTAGGCGGTGCGTTTACGTTAATGAATGACACAGAATTAGGTGGAACGTATGTAAGCAATTCTCATAACGATAAACTGGTAGGAATAAAGTATAGTTTAATATTCAGGTCGAGCAATGTGGGTTGTACGCTTGGGACATTTTCTTATTAATGAAAGATAGATTAATAAAGATTTTAATAGCTGCTTTGTCTGAGGAATTAATAAATCAGGGACACAAAAATTCTGGCTCATTGATTAAGAGTTTCGAAGGTAGATTAATGGCAGATGGATTAGGTGTGGAGATATGGGGCAATAGATATGCTCATTCTTTAGATAAGGGGGTTAAATGGTATCAGAAAAAGAAAAGACCACCAATTAAGCCATTGATAGAATACTTCAGGCAAAAGGGAGCACCAGACCCAAAGGCAGCAGCGTTTGCGACAATAGCAGTATGGAAGAATAAAGACCTGAAACAAGGTATGCCGACTGCAAATAGTTTTAAATATTCAAAGACAGGAAAGAGAAAAGGTTTTATAAAAGAGGCATTAAAAAGAAACAATAAGAAAATAGAGAAAGAAATGTTTTCCGACGCCACAAGGAAGATGAATAAAAAAATTAGTAAAATCTTCAACCAGTTAGAAGCACACGGAGGTGGTAGCGGTTTCGGTGGTGGGGGAGTATGGGTATTTTAATTATGGCATTAAGTATAACGGCAAATCCAGATACAGAAACATCAGCTTACAACCCTGTAATCTGGACTATAACAAGTTCAACAAGTTCATCAGTTAGGGTGATATCAGATGTATATATTGACGGAACAAAGAGGGCAAGTATTGACAAAGACCCACGATTCGGAACAATAAACACTTTTGATTTTGATATTCAGAGTGTTTGTCAGGATTACTTAACAGAGAATCTTGAAACGATTACTGCGACTGAGTTAGTAGATGCGGATAAGTCAGAGGTTAAAGTTTATCTTAAAATATACGACGTAACAGAATCCGGTGGGGTTCTTACAACTGCTTGGGAAGAAGATGGAACAGGAATACCAGACCTTACTTCTGGCTATTCGTGGGCTATAAATACGGCACTTCAGCACGAAGAAACTCAGGACTTGGATGCGTTTTCAGTAGAGACATCAGATAAGAGATTCCTAACACACTCACCTAAGACATTAAGCGTTAAGAGAACAGAAACGATACAATTAAATTTCCTATCTACTGGCACAAAAAGAGGTAGGCTGAAAGGTTATGATAGTTCAGACGTACTACAAAGCAGCACAACAACAACGTCCTTTCTGCCCTCAGATAAAATAGGGATTTATACTATTGATGCAAGGCTGATAGCAACGAACATAGATTATTTTATTGTGACCTTAGAGGACACAGGGGCAGTCACTTTGTCAGAAGAAATAAGGTTTAACTTTGACGAGAGTTGCAACGATAACGCTTTAAGGTTAAAGTGGGTTAATCCTTTGGGTGGAATAGATGCTTATACCTTCAATGCTGAAAGACGGGAAGAGCTAAGGTTTTCTTCAAGCACCTACGAAAGAGTAATTGAACAAGGATATGCAGTAAAAGATAGGGGAGATACAATACTAAAAACAACAGGCAAGGACTCTATTGAGATATTTTCTAAGGCTCTAACGAAAGCAGAATTAGTATGGCTCAGTCAAATTGGATTATCTAACAACGTATGGATAGATGAGGGAAGCAATGTTTTTGTTCCAGTAATTGTAACGTCAAGAAAGGTCAAGACCTTAAATTCATCTAACAAGATTTTCCAAGCAAACTTTAAGCTGATAAAAGCCAACGAACGAATAACACAAAAGGGGTGAGGACTAAGCTAGAAATAAGAGATACGGACAATAGTATTCTGGGAACGATAGACATAGGCAAAGACGAGGACTTTCCTTTTACACTCACCAAAAGATTAGCCAGTTTAAATAATATTTCTAAGCGTGGTGGTGCTTATTCAAAGACGTTTAAAGTACCCTCTACGAAAGAAAATAACCAGTTACTACATTACCTATACTCAACCAATCAAAAGGTCGTAGATGGCTTCAGAGAACGCAAGACGGCTAACGTATTAGTGGATGACATTATAATAGAAAGAGGTTATGTGAAAATAACAGATATTGAAGTCAGAAATAAGACTGAATATTATGTAATGACTTTCTTCGGTGATAATGTTCAATGGATGACTGATTTAGCTGAAACGCAATTACCAGACCTCACGTATGCTAATAATACTCAGACCTATACAACGGCAAATATTATTTCTTCGTGGAGTGCTACCTATCCAACCAGTGACCACGTTTATCCGTGGGTATGTTATGGAGAATATGAAAACGGAACAACCTTAACGACAGAAGATTTTTACCCTGCGTTACGTTACAGGGCAATCATTGAAAATAGCCTTAACAAGGTAGGGTATAATTTGAGTTCTACGTTTATGGACACGGCAGATTTTAAGCAATTAGTCTTTCCTTTTATTGGGGAGGGTTTTCAGCACTCACAGGCATTTGTAGACGATAAGCTATTCAGGGCGTCATTATCAGCAGCACAAACGATAATATCCAACTATACTATAATAAATTCAGTTGTCTTTGCTATACCTACCAAGCTATTATTTAATGATGACTCTACGCCCCCAAATTTTGATACTGGAGGAAACTTCAATACAACTAATAATCAATTTATCGCACCTAGCAGGGGTTTGTATAGATTTAATATGAGTTTAGAGGTAACGTATGCGGATTACAATTCACAGAATGTTGTAATTCAGATATTTCACAATAGTCTTGCTATTGCACAAGTAGATTCAGATACACCCCAAAATATGTATGCTAATAGTCCTAGAATAAAAAACACAGGATATTTCTCACTAGAAGCAGGGGACACAATAGACGTGAGGGTGACATATCCAGTACAGACAACTGGCTCAATAGTATTCGGCACAAACTCATATCTAAAGTTAGCCGATATGAGCAAGGACATAAGGAAGGATGATGGGTTTGATATTAATTCTGTTATGCCTGATATTAACGTATTGGATTTATTCGCAGATATTACTAAAATATTCAATCTATATTGGTACACCGATAACAAGACTAAAACAATATACGTAGAGGAAAGGGATAGTTTCTTTCAAGCAATAACAACTGGTGTAGATTGGACTGATAAACTGGCTATTGACAAGGAAGAAAGGATTAAGTTTATAACTGACTATAAAAGGGATTTATTGTTTAAGTATACAGAAGATTCTAACGATAAATTTCTAGCAGAGAGGAACGAACAAAAGCTATATTCTAATAACTTATATTGCTCTTATAAGCATACGTTTCCTGACAGATTTCCAAAAGGACAAGACAATGTAGAAACAAGCGTAATAGCACCTACTTACATAATCCACGATGACCGAGCAGTAGCAAACCCAAATACAACAAACTACGGAATTACTGCAAGAATGTGGAATGAATCTACGCTAGGACACCCCCCTAAAAGTCTAGCTTTTCAACCTAGAATATTAAACTTTCAATACGGAACACAGACAATAGATGGAGATACACTTTATATTAATGTAGATGGAACAAACTATTCAAATATTCCATCAGCTTTGCCGATTGAGGTATTCGGAAACTCAGTACCTTATTCATTGAGTTTTGCACAGAACGACGGATTGTTTAAGACCTATTACGATAGGACAATGACTATTATAGAAGATGGTATTCAATTACAAGCGTATTTTAATCTAAGTCCTAACGATTACCAGACTTTAGACATACGTAAACCAGTCTATATAAACAACCCAGAAGAAGTACAGGGATATTGGATTATAGACACGATAAGCGATTATAGTCCCTTTAAGCCACTTACAAAGGTTACGTTATTAAAGTATCATAATCAAGACGACACAGAAACAAAGATAGTCGTAGATACTGGTTGGAGTCCACCACCTTTTCCAGACCCTACTGGCGGTGATTTCCCACAAGAACCTAGGCACGTAGTAAGCGAAGGAACAAGCACAGACGGAACAACACCCAACGGAAGCAACCCTAATAAGATGGGAATGGTAGTCAATAACGGAACAGGCAACAAAGCTGCAAAGGGTTCAGGTTCTTTGGCACTAGGTCAGGGATGCGTTGCGAAGTATAGCAACCAAACTTTCTTAGGAAGTTACCCAGAAATAACAGACGATAAAATTGCAATAGGAGTAGGCACAGAGAACGAAAGAGTAACAGGATTAAGAGTAGATTCAGAGGGCGACTTAACTCTGTATGGTGGTGAGGTTTACATTATAAACACAAGCGGTGAAAGAGTGCCAGTTACTATTGAATCAAACGAAAAAATTAAAAAAATATATCTAAAGTAATGGCAGAATCAGTTAAAGTATTAGGTGTAAGAGTTGATGTAGGTCAGGCACGGCAACGGCTTGGAGAATTGACTAACGCTATGGGGGTTCTAAAGAACCAGAAATCGAAGTTGGATAAGCAGATGCGTCAGGGCAAACAACTCACCAGAGCACAACAGATGGAGTATGCCAAACTAACAGGGCAAATCCAAAAGACAAAAGTTCAGACCAAACAATACTCTAACGCACTTGCAATCCAAAATGGAACAATGGCAAAGACCTCTGGTTTCGTAATGGGAATCAGAAAGGCACTTACTGGAATGGCAGGTCAGTTTCTTGGAGTAATGGCAGCTTTTATGTTAGTCAAGAATGTGGTGGGAATCTTTAAAGATTTCGAACAAGCCAACGCAGATTTAGCAGCCGTATTAGGAAAGACAAGAGGGGAGATTTCAGACCTTACAGAAGATGCTAAAAAGTATGGAAGTGTTACAAAATTTACTGCAAGTGAGGTGTCAGGACTTCAAAAAGAATTTGCTAAGTTAGGCTTCACAACAAAAGAGATTAAAAACGCAACAAAGGCAACCTTAGACCTCGCAGCAGCTACAGGAAGTGACCTAGCAAGAGCAGCCGAAGTGACTGGTGCAACAGTTAGAGCATTTGGATTGGATGCTTCAGAATCGCAAAGAGTAACAGATGTAATGGCTAAATCCTTTTCTTCAAGTGCTTTGGATATGGAGAAGTTTGCTACTTCAATGAGAGCAGTCGCACCAGTAGCAAAGAACGCAGGGTTAAACATAGAACAAACTACTGCAATGTTAGGCACTCTAACCGACAGAGGAATAGATGCTTCAACCTCTGGAACGGCTTTAAGAAATGTCTTTTTAGAACTAAGTAAACAAGGGTTGTCTTTTGAGGAAGCTATGCAAATGATAAACACCTCAACCGACAAGAACAAAACTGCAATGGAATTGTTTGGAAAGAGGGGTGCAGTCGTGGGAACTATCCTTGCTGAAACTGGCGACGACGTTGCAAGATTAGAAACCAAGCTAAATAGTGCAGGGGGTGCTGCAAAGAAAATGGCAGACGAACAACTAGACACCCTAGATGGAAAACTAACCATCTTAAATAGTGCTTGGGAGGGTCTTATTTTAAGTTTAGAAGATGGTGATGGAGTATTCTCTAATCTATTAGAGGGAATCGTAGAAGTAACGTCAGGGGTTCTTTCTTTCCTTTCTGGGACTGAATCAGCAACCCAAGCACTAGATGACCAGAAACAAAAAGTGGAGAACTTAAATTCAGTATTGAATCCTTTAATTACAAGACACGATGAACTAAAAGAAAAAACAGAATTAACAAAAGATGAACAAATCGAATTGGATTCTGTTATTGAAAAAATATCTGAACACGTACCACTAGCAGTTACAGAATTTGACAAGTATGGTAAAGCTATGGGAATCAATACAGACATAGCAAAAAAATTAATAAAAGAACAAGAAAATATATTAGCACTTAAACACACCGAAGCTATAAGAGAACAGACAGAAGAAATCAATACGTTAAATGTTGAATATGAAAAAATAACAAGAGGTGTCAAACTTGTAAATAATGAATGGGTAAAAGAAGAAATACAAATTGGCAAGAATGGTGATGCTATATTTAGAAATATTAAATTAACAAATGAAGAATTAATCTCTATTGAAAACAGAAAGGGTGCTATTTTAGAAGATATTAAAACAAGAGAAAATCTAATAAAAGGGTACAAAGGACAAAAAACAGAATTAGAAATATTATCAGAAAAGCAAACCGAACAAGCAGAGGAAGAAAGGAAAAGACAAAACGAGAAAATAAAAGCAGAAGAAGATGCTGCTAATAAGGCAAAGGAACTATCCAAAGAACAGACAAAAATTGAGGAACAAGAACTTCAAAAGAGAATAGATTTAGCCAGTTTATTTCTTGACCATACAAAGGATGTAATTAGCCAATTTGACCAAGAAGTAGCGTCACAACAAGCACTTAACAGAGATTTAAGCAAAGTATTTTTCGGTGATGAAGAAGAAATAATTGAGGACTCTGATTTTTTAATTGCAAAGTTTCAGGAAACACTTGCAGGGAAGGAACAAGCGTTAGCAATATCTCTACAGAATGAAGAAATAAGTCAATTAGAACACGACACAAGACTAAAGGAATTAAGAGATAATGCCAACAAGGAAGAATTAGATTCAGAACAACGTAAAAAGGATGCTAAACTAGAAATAGCAAGTAAGTCAGTAGTCGCTTTAAGTTCTCTAAGTGATGCACTAACGGCTTCACAATTAAAAGGTGTTGAAAAGGGAAGTCAAGAGGAAGCAGCTATACTTAAAAAAGCAGGACAAAGACGCAAAGCAGTAGCAATCGCAGAGGTCGGAGTAAACTTAGGAAAAGAAATATCTGGTATCAATGCAAATGCTTCAGCAAATCCTGCCAACGCTATTACTTTTGGTGCAGCAGGGATTTCACAGGCTGCAATACTTACGGCACTAGCAATAGTAAAATCAGCAGCACAGGTGTCTTTGATTTCCTCACAACAATTCGCACAGGGTGGAGTATTACAAGGCAAGAGCCACGCTAGAGGGGGAATACCTACAATAGATGGTCAATACGAGTTTGAGGGCGGTGAAGCCGTTATAAACAAGCGTAGTACTGCAAGATATGGTGCTTTATTAAGTAGTATAAATCAAGCAGGGGGTGGTATAGCTTTTGAGAATGGAGGAATAACAAAATTCCAACAAGGGGGAATCCCTGCGCCTATTAGCTTTCCAGAAAGTCCGACAGATATTTCTGGCACTACTGAGCAGTTTGTCTCACAGATGGACACAATAAAAGTGGTTAATGTAGTGACTGATACAACCGAACAACAGGCAAGTGTATTGAATGTAACAAACGAAGCAGAGATAGGATAAGGTCTTATGGATAGTTTATTTACTAATAAAATAGAGAAGAAAAGGAGATATAACATTTGCAAGGAATGTATGTTTTTTAGGGAAGGTTACGAGTTTTTAGGATTTACTTTAAAGGTCGAAAAGTGTAACGATTGCGGATGTCCTATTGCTAATAAAATAACTATTAAAAGTCCAAAATGCCAACTACATTAGAAGAAAGAGCCGACCTAATAAGCGACGAAGAGAAGAGAGAAATATTACACTCTTATAAAAAGGTAAGCGGTAGAATGTACGCAGACAGGACAGAGCTAGAAACCCTATTTAATAAGTTTGACAAATACATTGAACCCTATCCACTTAAAAATATGTCCTGTAATGATTGCAGGGTAATGATAATAAGATTCTGGAAACGAGCAATAGAATTATGGAGGTAACATATATGGACTTAATAAAAGAATACGCAAAACAATTTGAAGATAATATTTCAGAGAAAGTTATTTATCAAATGGCAAAGGATAATCTAATCGACAGAAAAGCTATAAGGAACAGGGCTATAAATAAAGACTACGATACAATGGTTATAAGTGGGCAAATGAGTATGACTGATATATATGACGACCTTTGCTTTAAGTACAACCTATCCTTTAGAATGATACACGAAATAGTCACTAAAAAATAATTTGCATAGAAGTTGCAAGAGATTGCAAATTCCTTAAAGTATTTTTGTCCTATGCGACATTTTGAGATTAAAGCATCTTCAGACCTCACAGAAATAGACATCTTCGGACAGATTGGGGATTCTTTCTTTGACGAGGGAAACACCTTAGAGTCAGTTAAGACAGAACTAGGAAACACACAAACAGAACTTGTAGTAAATATAGCTTCTTTGGGTGGTAGTGCTTTTGAGGGTCTTGCTATCCACGACTTAATTGCTTCACACCCTTTTAATACTAAGGTCAATATAATAGGAGCAACGGCTTCAGCAGGGGCAGTTATATCAATGGCAGGGGATGAAGTAGAGATTAGCGAAAATTCGCTTTTTTTGATACATAATTCTCATACTCTAGCACAGGGAAGTGCAGAAGATTTTGATAGTGTTGCAGACGATATGCGTAAGATTGACAACCGAATGGTGTCTATCTTTACTAAAAAGACAGGACAAAGCGAAGAAACAATCCGAGATATAATGAACGAGGATAAATTTCTAAGCCCCGAAGAAGCAAAGGAACTGGGTTTTGTGACTAGCATAAAAGCACCAGTGAAGATTGCTGCAAAGATTAATAAAAAAAAGATAATTAATAGTTTTTTAACAAACAACCAAAAAGAACAAATACTAAACGATATGGACTTGAACCCATTAACAACCCAGTTGAAAGACCTTACAGAAAAGGTTACCAACTTTATATCTGCAAACAAAGAAGTAAAGATTGCAGACGAAAACGAAATAACAAACGAAATTTCTGAGATAGCTACAACGCTTGACACTCTAGGAACAGAGAATCAGGAGTTAGCAGAAACATTGACTTCACTAAACGGAGAAAAAGAAACTCTAGTAGAAGCCAACAAAATATTGTCAGAGGAACTTTCTAAGTACAAAGCAACACCAGTCGAAGTAGCACCAAAAGTGGACACAGAGCCAACAGAGGAAGTTGAAAATACTGAGGGTGTATTTGGAAACACTTTAAAGACGATAATTTCAGCAAGATTAAAAGGATATTAATTAATAATAAAAAAATAAAATGGCAAATTCAGTTACAACAAGTTTTTCTCACACCTATAACGGAAGGGAATTTCTAACCGAGTTATTCTACAAGCCACAAGAGGGTGGACAAGATGTATTCGGTATTTATAAAGTGATGCAAGTAGTAGACAAAACTAACTTGTACATACCGGGCAACCTTAGTAAGATTCTACGCAAGTACACTACTTGCGGATTCTCTCAGCAGGGTTCGTTATCAATTTCAGACAGAACAATTTCTACTGCAAAAGTAAAGAGTAACCTAGAAGAGTGTGAAGACGCATTTGACGGAACTATCTTTGAGGAAGCAATTAAGTTAGGAGTTGAGATTGACGACTTACAAGGAACGATAGTAGAGGACATTTTAAGGGCTTCTTTAATGAAAGGTCTTGAAAGCGACATTCCTAGAATTTGTTGGTTTGCAGATGCGGCTTCAGCTTCTTCAGATTACGACCAGTTCGACGGATGGGTACATTTGATTGGAGACGTTTCAGGACAAGTTGGTCAGTATTTAGATATGAATACAGATTCAAACATTGAGGTAGCCGGTGCAATGGTTGCTGATGGTGCAATTACACTTTTCCGTAGTATGTACGAAAATCAATCTAAGACGTTAAGGGCAGTTGATAGAAGTGAGAAGAAATTTTATGTTACTTCTTCCATAATGGACAACTATCTTACTACGTTAGAAGATACTCAAAACGAAAAGGGACAACTAAACCTAGAAGATGGTAGTACAATTGTTAAGTTTAGAGGAATTGAAGTAGTAGAGGTTAAAGGGTGGGACACCCACTTAGCAGACGTAGATAACCCACAAGCATCGGGAGTTGGTGTTAATATGTGTGTATTCACTACACCATCTAACCTGATTGTTGGTGCTGATGTTTTGAGTCCATCTAACGAGGTTAAGACTTGGTATTCTGACGATGACGAAGTAATCCGAATGAAAGTGAAATTCAAGTTAGGTGCGCAAATCTTGCATCCAGAGTTAATCAGCTTTGCATACTAATTTTTAAAACTAAGTAATAATGGGAATTTCAAATGATTTAATTCTAGCTTGTAACGAGCAAAACAGGGCAGCTTTAGCGAGAATTTTCCTCATTGAAACTTGCAACATTACTTCTTTTACGGCAGGGAGTTTACAAGACTTCACGGCAGTAACAACAGGAGTAGGTGACAAGTGGTATGAGTATGAGGGAGAATTTAAGACTAAAAGTTTTAACTCTGAAGGCACTAACGAAAACGGCACGGCTACTTTCACAAACTCGGTTGAGTTTAAAGTACGTGGAGTAGACAAAACCAAAGGTAAGAGATTACAAGAACTGGTTGATGCCAGAGAGATTACGGCAGTAATTGAGGGAACAAACTCTACGGGAACGTATCTTAGAGGATTTGTTGTCGGTTGGGATAATATTATCGGGAAGGAAGCCAGTTGTATAGCTAATGTCAATACAACGATTGAGGGCGAACTTTCTGGTGCTAATGAATACACCATCACCCTAACGGCAGAACACGCTGAAATAGTACGAGAATACGTCGGTACTATTGAGAGCAATGCTTCTGGGACCGTGGACTTTGGTTCGTAGATTTATTTTAACTAACTTTGAAGGGTGGATGGTGGATGCTGTTCACCCTTTTTTATTTAATTATGAAGTATAAAGTAAAAGACAAGTATTTAGAATGTGCTATCAGCGATTCAAATGGTCAGCACATTTTATCAAAGGCAACACAAACCGAACTTAAAAAACTATACGAAGGTGGACATAAAGACAAAATCCAACGGACAGAGGAAAAGTCCAAGAAATAGGATTCTTGCTAGTGTCACAGGAGTACAGACGCCAAATGTTACCAGAGAGAACATAAACCAGACAAATACTAGGTCTAAGTGGATTCCTTTCTTTGAGGGTTCAAAGAATGTTTGGATTAACGACTTAGCTTTAAGGAAACGACGTTCTTCTACTAATGGTGCAGTACTGGAAAGCAAGGTCGTTTATTCAGTAGGCAGTAAATTACTTTATTCTGAGGACTTAACAGACCCGCAAATTGAGTATGCCGAAGCCATAAACTCAAACGATGAAACCTTGTACGAGGTTTACAAGAAAGTTCAGAGTGATTACATAGTATTCGGGAACGCTTATATAGAAGTCGTAAGAGAGGGTGACAGGGTTAATCTATTCCACAGGGACGCTACGACTATACGACTTTCACAGGATGGAGAGAGGGCTTATATTTCTAACTTCTGGAGGGACATAGGAACAGACACAACCTATCCTAATAAGCAATTTCCTATAAGTGAGATTGATTTAACTGGAACAGAAAGTAATTACTTAATCCACGTTAAGAACTACGAACCAGAATATCAAACTTACGGAGTGCCAGACTATTCGGGTGCTTTAAAAGATGCAGACATTGAGTACAAGATTTCTACGTTTAATCTTGACAAATTAGATAACGGATTTTTCCCTAGCGTTTTACTTCAGCTTTTTGGTGAGCCGCCAGACGGCAAAGACCCAGAACAATATATAAGGGACATAGTTAATAAGTACACAGGCGAAGGTAATTCAAGAAAGGTAGTGGCTGAACTCTTAGACGACAAAGAACAGGCAGCTAATATACACGAATTTACCACCCCACAAACAGGAGAGTTTTTACAACTTAAACAACTAGCAAAAGAAGGAATTATAGAGGGTCACAGATGGCACTCAGCTTTAATGATGCAAGTAACAGGAAAGTTGGCAAACTCTAGCGACATAAGGACTGCTTTCGAAATGGTAAACAATTCAGTAATCCCTGCTTATAGAAAACCTATTTTAACGGCTTTTGAGGGCGTTTTAGTCGATACTATACTAGGAGGTCTAAAGATAAGAATAATGCCTATACGACCAGTGTCTAGCAGTGACAGGGTTACTCTGACTGATGTTTGGACTATTAATGAACTAAGGGAAGAAACAGGCAAAGAACCTATCGAAGATTTAGAGGGTGAATTTGTAAAGAAAGAAACAAAAGAAAATGGCGTTTAATACTAAGGTAGTTTTAACTTCAGATATAGTCACAGAATGTGTGCCAGATGCTTCATTTGACGAGGAAGTATTTACTAATTATATTCTCCCTGCACAAAGGTCTTATTTAAGGGATTTATTAGGAGAAACTTACTACGATACTATCTTAACGAGTGTAGAAACAACAACGTGGGTAGCTGAAGATGAAACATTATATGATAATTTTATTAAGTCAATGGTGTGTTGGTATGTACTTTATGACGCTTTGCCACAAGTGAGAAATCATATTACCAGTCAGGGGATAATGGTTAATAATACGGAGTTTTCACAACAGAGTTCAAGGACTGACTACGGAGCATTGAGGAACTCTATTTTAGCACAAGCGGAAAGGTGGAAGAAAGACCTAAAACAATACATTAAAGATATACAAGAAAATGACTCTAGTGCCTATCCTGATTATGACGACGGAAAGGACGAGAGCAGCAACAAGTATGGATTTATATTGATATAATTTTAAAATGATTCTAGTAGGTGGATATGATTTAACAGGGGGTGATAATAACTGGACTTCTACAAAGTTAGACCAGTATTCATTTTTTTATTTAGATTTATTCTGGAGAAACGGAACAGGAACGCCAGTAATAACAATAAGACAAAGTGATACCGACGTATGGGAAACGATACAAACTATTACTTTAGATGAAGAATTTACAAAAGTTAATAGCATAAATCTTAAAAAAAGATATATGAATATTCAATTTACTGGCACGGCAACAGGGAAGCTCTCAGCAGAGCTAACACCTAAACAAAGTGCCTTACAGATAGTTGAAGAAAACGCAAAACGATATACTTTATTAAATGCCTGAAAGTTTACATATAGACATACCTAACGCACAAATCCACCCCCCGAAGGATTTCACGACGGCTTCAAAGAACGCACAGATTCTTAAAAGCGAGAAAGGGTCTTTAAGTTGGGAACAGAGAACGTCACTACCACCAGTTAATCAATTCATAGATGCTACGTCAGCAGCAGCAGCAGAGATAGACCAAGACGCTTATATTTTAGTTGGCACACCCTCAGCAGATTGGGATGGTGCTTTAGAGGATGACTTTGTAAGGTACGATTCAAGCTTAGATACTTGGTTTGCTATAACACCCACCGAAGGGATGCGGGTATATGACAAACTATATGATGGATTCTGGACTTACGTATCAGACTTAGGGATGAATAAATGGATAGGAACTTTTCAGAAGTCGGTCACTATTAATTCTGCTCAGGTAAAAGCGTTATTCACCACACCGATTCAGATAGTTGCTGCACCAGTAGGAAAGAGTATTACTTTAATAGACTGGACAATAGAAACAGACTTTACGACCCCTGCTTATTCCGCAGAAGATACGTTCTGGTTAATAACAGATACGGCTACAATCCCACAAGGAGTAGATACGACAAGTTTATTAAGTAGTGTTTCAAGGATTAAGAAAGGAGAACTTTATAGCGGTTCGTGGTTGGCTACTGACACTCAAATTGTAGAAGCTAAGAAGTTAGAACTAACAACAGATTCAGCAGACCCGACTTTGGGCAATTCATCTTATATTGTAACGGCAAATTTCAGACTATGATTCAAGAGAAATTACTAGGACAATTAAGACCATCAGGAACAGGTGCTGAAGTGGTTTATTCCGTACCCTCAGAAACTACTTGTATCGTTAAGTCAATAGCAATATCGAATACTTCAAATGGTGCGGTTAAATATAGTATCTTTGTAAGTGAGGGAACGACCTACGATGAAACAACGGCTATAATCTGGGAGGTAAGCTTAGCCAAAAATAATAATGAAATGATTAATAACTTTATAGCTTTAACTGGTGGGAATATAGCTTTTCAAATAGATTCAGCAACAGACTTAACAATAACATTATTCGGTGCAGAAATAACATAAATATAAAACAATGAGAAAGAGTACAATAGTAGAAACTGCGGTAGGCAGAACAAAAGTAATCAACATAACAGGAGCATCAGTAGGTGCAACGGCTACAACTTATGCAGATGGTGACTTAATAGGAACAAAATTAACCCTAACAGACGCAGCTTTAGAAGTAGGCTCAGAATCAACTTTAGTGAGTGTTACTTTGGGAGATTTAGACAAGCAAGACATAGCCTTAGACTTGGTAGTTTTTAACGCAGACCCCACAGGAACAACCTTTACAGACGATTCAGCCTTAACGATAGCAGACGCTGATATTCCTAAGATTTGCGGAGTAACAAGCATAGACACTTATTATGACTTTGCTGACAACTCAGTAGCCACTAAACCGAACATAGGAATAGTATGTGAAGCGGTAGGTGGTGACGATTTATACGCTTGTTTAGTTTCAAGGGGTGCGGGAACATATACTGCAAATTCTTTAAGTTTAATCTTAACCTTTTATCAGGACTTTTAATGCGACAAAAGAAACGCCTTATGTTATGGAGAGGTGAGGGAGTAACCCCTACACCCCCGACCCCCTTTGACAATACTTATTCACTTGACTTTGACGGAGTGGATGATTATGTAGATTGTGGTTCATTTACACCTTTGGATGGTGGAACTGCATTAACAATATCAGGATGGTTTAAATCAGGTACTTATACTACTGCTGGTGTGTTAATATCTTTAAATTTGCACTTTGATATTTATCAGGGTTCAGCCGCTGCAGTTAATACTAAAGGAAGATTTACAT
>Ga0208012_1000403_pt1 | contig 15837 bp, 11 predicted proteins | sample 15BtaG_FD_184090 | JGI IMG/M metagenome (GOLD analysis project Ga0208012, IMG submission 184090) | Marine viral communities from the Subarctic Pacific Ocean - 15B_ETSP_OMZ_AT15312_CsCl metaG (SPAdes) (version 2) | ecosystem: Environmental > Aquatic > Marine > Oceanic | place: Pacific Ocean... | reverse complement strand
TGAATGATGGAGGTGTTGCATATATCTCTGTAAGAAATGATTTAAAAGAAGATGTTGTAAAGGTTAAGGGGTATAATCAATATAGAGTTTCTCTTCCTGAAGATGATTTTGAGTTAATTAAAAAGACTGGCTCTTTTAAAATGTATAAATATCAAAAATAAAAAATATTAAAAACAGTTAAGTTTATATGAAAAATGACCAGTTAAAAGAAGAATTAAAACTATTTAAAGATGTTAGAGAGAATTTTTTAAATTTAGATCCCGCTAGATTTGTTAAAAATAATCTAACCATCGATGGTATGGAATTCAACATTATAGATAATGGTTGGCGCTTTATGACCGATGTCTATCGCTATATTGCCCATCAAGCAACACTTGAAGGTGGTAAGCCCGTGGTTATAAAGAAGGGTCGTCAGGTCGGTGCAACCATGATGGCTGGAGCCTTAGATTTATATTTTACAAATTCAGGCTTATTTCAAAAGCCACCGATAAGAGTTGTTCATCTGTTTCCTGCTTTGGCTCAGGTTAAAAAGTTCTCTCAAGATAAGCTAGAGGGTATGATAAGAACCTCAAAATCTGATTTTATAAATAAAAACAAATTGAATTCTGTTAATGCGGTTGATAATTTAACAATGAAGCAGTTTAAAACAGGAACTCTATATGTAGACTCTCTTGGTATGGATGGTGATAGAATTCGTGGTATGACAGCAGATGTCATCTTTTTTGATGAGTGCTTTCCTTATGATCAATGTATACTTACAAAAAATGGAAAAATGAAAATAGGAAAAATCCACCAACTTCTTTTAGATAAAAAAGAAGTTCCTATGGTTTTAAGCTTTAACGAATCTTTAAAGATTTTCGAGTACAAAAAAGTTTTAAATTCTTGGAATAAGGGAAAAAGAAAGATAATAAAAATAAAAGCAGGAAAAAGAAAGATAGAATGCACGCCTAATCATAGATTTTTGACAAAAAGAGGCTGGGTAGAGGCTAAAGATTTGGTTTCTGGAGATATGATGTTATCAAAAACTGACGGATTACAATATACAAGATCTAACAGCGATGATCAGGAGCAGATTATTTTAGGTTCTTTTCTTGGAGATGGTCATATTGGAAAAATAAAAAATAAAACTTACAGATTAATTGTTGTTCACGGAGAAAAACAAGAGGAGTACTGTAACTTTAAATCAAATATGTTTGATGTAAATATAAAGAAAATTGCAAATAATGGCTTTTCAAAAAAACCTGCAAGCAGGTTTTCTACAAAGGCTTTCGGGTTTGATATAGATATTCCTGAAGTAAAAACATTTTGTCCTCAAGAAGTATTGGATCGTTTAGACGAAAGAGGTTTAGCTATATGGTTTATGGATGATGGAAGTTGCATAAAGAAGTGGAATAAAAATGGCTCAGGAGCCCTTTATACGTCTTCTTTTGATGAGGATTCTCAAAAAAGAATTGTAAAAAAATTAAAATCAATGGGTATTAATTGTAAGTATAAAAAATACTTTCACAAAAACAGAGACAAAGAGTATTGCGCCATTTATTTTAACAAAGATGGATTTGAAAGTTTGAGCAAAAAAATAGCGCCTTATGTTCATAAGTCTATGGAATATAAGATTTTAGACAAACACATTGCAAGTAAATACGAATGGGGCAGTAAAAATAACGAATATGGTTATACTATAGTTGATGAAGTTTTTGACATAAACAAAGAAAAAGAAGTTTTTGATATAGAGGTTGAGGATAATCATAATTTTATATTAACTCCAAGAAAGAGTTCTGCTAACAGCGGGGGACCTATAGCTCACAATTGCCAAGATATGTATGCCCAAGGTATAGGTAATGCCACAAAAATCCTTACCGCATCAAAATATGGCCCAGTAGGTAAAGGTGTTCAGGTATACTTTGGAACACCTAAAGAAAAAAGTTCTTACTTTTCTACAATATGGGATATGTCAGATCAAAGATACTATCACTTGGGGTGCGAGTCTTGTGAAGGGACTTATCCGTTTTATTTGTCTGGAGATAACAGATGGGAGAAGATTTGGCTGGAAAAATTCACAATACAATGTCCTCTTTGTGGTCACAAACAGCACAAAACCAAATCTATAGATCTAGGCAAGTGGGTTTCTTCAAAGCCAAATGGAGATTATAAGTTTGTAGGCTTTCATATAAACCAACTATATATACCTTACTTCTCTAAAGAGAACATATTAGATTTGATGCCTAAAAACAACCCTGCTCAAACAGATAGGATATGGCATAATGAGGTAATCGGAGAGTTTTATTCAGGCTATGGTATGCCTATAACAAAGGCTGACATTTACCAAAGATGCAGAGATCAAGATAGAACTTTTGCAAGATCTATTGACCCTAAATTGAAAACCTCTTACCTTGGCTTAGACTGGGGTGGGAAAAATGATGATAAAAACTCAACAGGTGGACAATCATATTCTTGTGCCGTTGTTCTTTCTGCTATGCCTGACGGAACCCTTTTAATTGAACACGCACACAAGCTTAGAAAAAATACGTATTCTTATAAAAAAGAAACGGTTTTTGAAATGTTTAGACGGTTTGGTGTACAAAGAGGAGTGTCTGACTGGTTCTTTGGTCAAGATGTAGTTCACGACTTGCAGTTAAGGTATGGAGATAAGTTTCTTGGAGCTCAAGGCTCAGGCTCTCTTATAAAGCCTCTAAAGTTTAGAGCAGATGAATTAATAATAACTTATAATAAAGATCTTTTAATTGAAGAGATTTTTGATTTAATAAGAAAAGGTAAAATAAGATTCCCTTGGGGATCATATGAGCACTTAGAATGGCTTATAGATCACTGTACTTCTATGGAAGTAAAACAAAAAGTTGTAGCGGGCAACCCCCTTAAAACCTACGTAAAGGGTTCTGGACCAAATGATGGATTGATGTCTTTAATGTATGCTTATATGGCTTACAAGTTTGATCTGACAAAAGGGTTTTCAGTAAAGCCTGGCTTTGAAAAAAAACAACAAAGACCTACCGCAACTATAGCTAAAATAAGATTTTAGTTTAAATATGATTATAATAGGTTTATATTATTATTTAGTATAATAATTAAGCATACTTTAGGAGTAACTGTGAGTACAAGAAGAATTAATAGACCCAATAATAAAAACTTAAATAGTGTGGGAATGGAAGCAAGTAAATCCTTATCTAATGTAAGAAGAGCTCAAATAACAGATTCTGCAAACCAAATAATAGAAAATGAAGGTTTGGGTATTGCCACGGGGAGTATTGCTCATTCTCCAAATTTTAAAAATCAAAGCTTTCAAAAGATGTCATCTATAATTAGCCCTATGGGTCAGCCCACTAGTTCATCTCAGACTGACAGAATGGCTCCAGAGATATATTCTCCATTATTTCAGATTTCAAATTTAAACTTACCCCGTGATAGAATTACCATGAACGCATGGAATAGAATTTATTACGATACTCATCCTTTAGTTAGAAATGCAATAAACTTACATGCTTCTTTCCCTATTTCTAAAATAAATATAACCTGTGAATCAAAGAAAGTTCAACAGTTCTTTCAGGAAATGGCAGAGCGTATTGATTTATATTCAGTAGTATATGGTGCAGCTTTAGAGTTTTGGAAACTTGGAGAGGTTTTTTGTTATGCAGAGCTTGATGAAACACAGGGGATGTGGGATAGAGTAACTATTTTAAATCCTGACTATGTTCACGTTAAAAAGAGCATTATAGGATCTGAAACTTTGGCATCACTTAGACCCGATGCAGGTCTTGTGCGATTAGTTCAATCAAACCTTCCTGCCGATGTTGCTTTGAAAAAATACATACCTGCCCATATAATTGCTGCAGTTAAAAAGGGTCACAATATACCATTAGATAATTTTAATTTGTCTCACCTGAAGCTTTTAAGTTCTCCTTATGATATTAGGGGCACTAGTATAATTGTATCTGTTTATAAAGATATTATGTTATATGACAAATTAAGGGAGTCTAAGTTTGCACAGGCAGATGGAATGATAAACCCTTTGACTTTGGTTAAATTAGGTGGTAATGACTATAGACCTTCTCAGTCTGATCTGGAGTCTTTTAGACATATATTAGAAGAAGCTCAGTATGATAAAGATTTCAAACTTGTAACTCACAATGATGTTGCTATAGAGAGAGTCGGTTATTCTGGCGGGGTTTTAGATATAAGTGGTGACTGGGAAAAAATTGTAGCGAATCTTTATACAGGGCTTATGGTTCCGAAAGCTTTAATGGATCAAGAGGGTGCAACTTATGCTTCTTCTTCTGTAGGTTTAGAGGTTCTTCGACAAAGATATGATATATTTAGAAACATGGTAAAGAAGTGGCTGGAAAGAAAAATCTTCGCTCCAATATGCGAAATACAAGATTTCTTTGAATATAGAAACGGTAAGAAGGTTTTGATGGTTCCCAACATTGACTTTAATCATATGAATTTATATGACATGAATGATTATGTTCAATCTATATCTCAGTTCGTATCAAACAAGCAAGTTTCACTTCAAACTTTGCATAGGTCTTTAGGTCTGAGTTATGAAGAAGAAAGAGCCAGACTAAAAGAGGAAGCTATAGATGATGCTGTGTTCTCAAAAGAACAACAAATTTTAAATGGTATGCGTCTTTCGGAATTAGTAAGTATAGATCCAGGTTCTCACATACCAGAGCCGCCAGAAGATGTTCAGGCAGACTCGGGTGCTGGTGGGCTTCCTGGTACAGACAGCGGAATGGGTGACATGGGCGGTGCGGCAGGTGATGCTGGCGGTCCACCACCTGGTTTGATTTAAAAATGGAGAATAAAAAATGACAGTAAGTTTTGGATTAAGTGATGACTTTACAAAAGAAATAAGCGGGCAGAAGATTATTAAGGGTGCTGCTGAAAGACATGAGTTGTCTATTAAAGAGGCAATTGCCGATGTATCTGCAATTTCTGCTGACGGTATAGTTGTAAAAAGATCAAGAGCAGTTATTTTAGCTACAGAAATATTTGGTTCATCTGAAACAGGAGATGTATCTCAGACAAGCTTCAAGGAGTCTTTTGATAATTTATTTTTAATTAAATTTTCAAGAATTTTAAAGGAGCTTAAAAGTTGCAAAAGTAGTTTAAAAAGATTCAAAGAAGACCTAAGCAAACCAAGGTCATCTGTAATAATAAATGAGCCTTTTGTTAAAGCAGATCCTAGCGTGAAGAGAGCATTTGAAGATGCCGAAATTAAAGCAAGCGAGTTTAAAGATAAGCTTGTTTCTTATAGAAATTATCTTATAAAAAACTTAGTAGATAAAGAGCATTTAATGTACGGGAAAACAGAGGGCAAGAAAAAAAGCAACCTGTCAAGAGTTTTGAGTTTTGTTATTTTATTTTTTGGAGATAAAAACGCTATACAAGATGTTTTTAGTGAGCTGACTAATGACTTTAAAAAATTCAAAGTAACTCCTAATACCTCTGTAGATTCTATTGTTCAGTTATATAAGCTGCTTGTTTGCTTTGAAGTTATAGATAAAGGCATATCTGAGTGCATAAAGGTTGTTTTTAATGAAAAAACGAAACCAGAAGAATCTGAACTTGTTTCAAAGATGAACCCCAGAGAGGTTGACTTTAGTCCAGCTGCAGGTGTGGGTAGCTCTGAAGTAAATAGCATTGGAATATACGACAATGGAAAAATGGGGAAAGTTCACCAGTTCATGGCTAAGCAGGATGTGTCAGGTACGATAACCGCCACAGGTGGTGCTCGTTTTTCAATAATATTTGACAAAAAAGATTACGATGCCTTTTCTGCTAAATTCAGAGGCGTTTCTGTTTCTGATAAGATGTCTGTCCTCATAGATACCCTTTTATCAACAGGTAAGATGAGTATTTATAACAGGTTTGGATTTGATGCTTCGGAGTTTAAAAAACACGTAGTTGATAATGCTGAAGAAGCATCTTTTGATGATACTGATAAAAAAGTATTTTTTTTCATTCCTAGGTCAGACTTGAATAATTATCTTGGTTCCCCTGAAAAGCTATTAGAAGATCAAGCCAGCCTAAGAGATGGTGATGAGGTCAAACCAGTAATTAAAGTAAATGTAAAAGGTAGCAGCAAATCCACAGATGGTCTTAACGCTATAGTTTATTCTTCTTTTAAAAACGAAGAAATAAAAAAAGAAGGTCAAGCTACCACAACAAGTCCTTTTTACCAAACCAAAGATCCAGATGGACATACGGTTACTTTTACTCCTAATGATTTAGTTGCTGGAAGAGGAAAGATAAAGTCTAAGAAGGGCAAATATTTTAAACCTAAAAAATGGAAGTCTTCTTCTTTAAAAGATAAAGTAAATAGCTGGAAGCCAAAGGGTAAATGATATGTCTAGGAATAATGTAAAAAAAGTAAAGAAGTATGATGGGAAACTTCCAAATGATGGGATCGACTCTAACTTCCTTGAGAGCTCCTTTGGAGGTATAGTCCCGCCTACATCTGGATTTCAGACGGATGACACACCCATCGTTAATTATCTAATAGATCTTTCTGACGAGCTAGACGAAGAAGACTTGGAAAAAGAGGCAGATTTTATTGACTTTTTAATACATAAGTTTAGCAGTAGTAGCGATGATTACTTTGGTAAGTTTTCTGAGTATATATCAAATTTAAATGAAAGTGGGCAGGATATCAAACCTAAAGCTAAAGAGTTTTTAAATTATTATCTAGATTCGTACAATGATTCTTTTAACTCATCTGCTTCTGCAAGAAATGCTTTTAATGAAATAACAGAGATATCTTTAAAAAAGAAAGCAGGAACTCTTGAAGATGACCCCTTTTATGTTGCAGAAGAAATAGTTAAAGTTATAAAGATAATGATTAATTCAATAAGAGGAGAAAAAAGACCTGATGCTTATAAGAACATATCTAATAAAATATTTTCAGAATTCAATCCCTTAGAGATGGCTCAAAAAAGAGCTCCAGGCGGGGCGGCAATAGGTGTCTCTTTAGCTTTAATTAAAAATATATTAAATTCGAAGCCTGAACTATTTATAAAATTGGTTTTGGATGAAGTAAGAAAAAAACTAGGATATTAAAAATGATTATCAAAGTAAGTTATGATATAATAGGTAAAGAAGTTCCAGATGAAAACGAGTTTTCAGACTATAGATATCTTGAACACGATGCCAATAATTACCAGCCTTTCACACAGCACGTTCAAGAAGATAATTATGATTATGAGCCAACGTACAGAGACGGTGTTATTTCTCCTGTAGATGAAGATCAGGGAGAAGTTATTTTAGTTACTGACGAATTAACTGTCAATGATATAGATCCCGAAATAACTGTTTTTTCTATGTCAAATCACAATTCGGTTTGTATGAATGAAGATATTAGATATAGCAGATGCATCATAAATGCAGGTAGTATTTTTGTAAGAAAAACTTTTTCTGATATAATTGATTATAAAAACATATTTGATAATTTTTGCAAAAACGCTCATAGCAAATGTGATTTGTATATTAAAATTAAAAACAATTATGATGTACCTATTTCAAAATGGGCAGATAAAACAAATATGAAGACAGAATTGATAATAAAAGATAATCAGTCTGTTTTGAAAATATCAAAACAAGCTAAAAACAAATGCTTTGTAAAGATTAACAAACATGGTTTTAATTGTGATGTTGCAAATACTATTCCAGAAAAAACTATGGGTTTACAAGATAGAGATGTATTGGAGAGAGATCACGGGATGTTATTCCCTTATGAAGTTCCTCAAAATGTAATGTTTCATATGGGTACAGTTAAATTCCCTATAGACATTTTATTTATAGATGAAAATAAAAATGTTAAAAAGATAAGCAAAAATATAAAGCCTAACACTCTTGGCACATATGGTTGCTCAGAGATAAAATATGTTTTAGAGATACCTGGTGGATACTGTGATAATGCTAGAATAGAAGAGGGAGATAGAGTCTCTTTTTCAGATAAGACAAATCATTTTAATGATATTATGGTTGAAGACTTTCCAGAGAATGCTTTAATGATTCCTTTGGATGAAGTTTTAGAACAAGATTATTCTGTTGAGGATTTTTTAAAAAATATAAAATTTTCTAAAAATTATGTAGAGAATTCAGACATTATAAAAGAAACAAATAATCGGGATATAAGAATACACTCTATGATTAAAGAGTCTAAAAAGAAAATACTTAAAGATGTTACTTATGATAAATATATATTTATATATAGCAGTCTAATGTCTGAAGATTCTTTAAATATACTGATTAAATCAGCTTTAATGAAGTCAGGAATCCCAAGCTTAAATTACGAGGTATTAAGAGTGTCTAAGAATGAAAGCTTACACGATCTTCATAAAATTGCAAGAGATAAGTTTTTGGCTTCAAATACTTTTATTTTGGATGAAGAGTTAGAGAAATATGGTCAATTTAATATAGAGAAGGAAATAAAATCGTCATCTGAAGAAGTTTTAAAGCTTTATCAGGAGTGCTTAAAGAAGATGTTTGGATTTAAAAAACTTCTAAATAAAAATAAAAATGCCTATGAGAAAGTTAAAGACAAGTTTGATGTTATAAAATCAAGCAAAGGCCAGTATAAACAATCTGTAAAAAGACTTTCTGAAAAATATAAGGCAATATTGTTAGAAATAAAAAAATGTATTCAAATTATGAATAAAATAAAAGATGTAAGACAGGTTGATGAAATAAATTCAACTATAGTTATATCTACAAGAAACTGCTCATCTAAAGTAAGAGACGTATTTGAGCTGGTCGACCATACCGACACAATGGACTTTTTCTTCAAACTGCAAAAGAATACGGATGATGCCATAAAGATATTAGAAGATCTGGAACTAAACATTAAGAGAATGCGTGAATTTATATATGCAAATATCTTAGGAAAAACAATAATTTCGGACAAGTAAAAAAAAATTACACAAAAGCAAAAGTTTGCTAATTAGTATATATAGAATGTGAGTTAATAATTATGTTTAATAAAATTTGTAAAGACACTTTTAGTTTTAATAAAGTTAAAGAAAGCGAGATCAAAAAAGTTCTCGCTGATGATAAGATTGTAGGTAATCTAACCAAGCTTGCCGACTCCTTAAAAAGAATTTCACCTAAGAGTGACGACTTTTTGTATTTTTCAATAGTTTTTTTGAAATCTGCAGAGTCATCTCTTATAGATGAGGATGGTTTGCCTAAGAAATTGGCAAATGGAGATGCTGCTTGGGGGTATTTTGATGACAACTGGAAGTGGCATGGTAATGTACAGCCACATAAAAATAACAATAATGATATTTTTCCAGAATGTCAATTAAAAAAAGCAACTTCGAAATGGGTTGGTTTGCCGTTATGTAAAGATCACCAATCATCATCTGTAGATGGAATAAGAGGAATTATTTTAGACACACATTATGATGAAAAATTCAAGCAAGTTGTAGGTTTGTGTGCCTTAGATAAGATTAACTACCCAGACTTAGCTAGAAAGGTTCAAACAGGAATAGTTAGATATGGATCTATGGGTACTGCAGTAGAGAATTCGGTTTGTAGTACTTGCGGTAACATTGCAAAAACCGCAGATCAATATTGTGATCATGTTAGAAATAGGTCAGCTTGGGGAGAAATAAATGTAGGACTTAAACCAATAGAGTATTCTTTGGTTGTTCAACCTGCAGAACCACAAGCTATTTTGTTAAAGTGTATTGCCTCTTTAAATAATTATAAGCAAGAGTTTATAAACAATGGAATTGATGATGTAAACACTATGCTTGGCAAACTTAGTTTAAATCAAGCTCAACATTTAGATGGAATAATGAAGACCGCTTGCGGTAAAGATGGTTGTTCTTTGGAAAAAAGAAATAAAATCATAACTTCATTTTTCAATAGTAATAAAAATTTAATTAAAAAGTCAGAAAATGAAAATATAGAACTAACGACAGAATCTGATGAAGTTAGAAATTATATGGAGTCTTCAAGAATAGCCAGAGATAATGGTGATTTTGAACTGTCCAAAAATTTACAGAACAAAGCAAGAGAGCTTATTTCTGACAAAAGAAATGATAGTATTAATTACAAGCCAGAAGATTTAGAGGAAGCTAATTTAACTTATAGCAACCCTATGAATGGTATGGTTTCTAATACTGAATTTGTTGATACTGAGAACTCAACTTTAGATGAGTCTAATCAGGATGATTTACTAGGTTACGTTAACGTAGATAATAATACAGAGCTAACTTCTTTAGCTTCTGAGAACAATATAAAAAGTTCAATCAAAACCTTATTGGAGGATTACATGAATAAATCAAGATTGAAAAAGCGTGCTGAGTTACGCAGAAAAATGGCATATTATCAAGGTGGAGCAGAAGGTGTTGAGCCTCCTGACTTCAAAAAAATTGAAGAAGATGCTAAAAAATACTGGGACGAAGATAAGCAGATGAAACAAACAGATGCTAATTTTAATGATGTTCCAGAAAAAGAGAAGCTTTCAAGAGCTGACTTGCAAGAAAGAGCTATGAAGAGAATGGCTTATTATCAAGGTGGATCAGAGGGAGTTGAACCTAAAACCTATAAAGATGAAGGTGCTGCTAATAATAACATTAGAAATAATGAAGATAAGCAAATGAAGCAAACTGGAAACATGGGTGGAACAACAGGTCTTTTTCCTGGAGACGCTCAAACAAAAGAAATGTTAAAAAGAGCAGAAAAGTATAGAGGTTTAACAAAGAGCTCAGCTTATTCTGGACCTGGATTAAAGACAAAACTCGCATATGCGAAAACAGAAGGTGGAGATCTTGACAAAGGAAGTACACGTTTTGAAGTTTTTGCAGGTGAAGAAAAAGTTATTTCAGTTACAGCTTCTGATATCTTTGGAAGCAAAGTAGAAAGAAACTGGGGTTGGTTAAAGAGTCAAGATTACGGTAAAAGAATTTGTAAGTATGTTAGAGCACATGGATTGGAAGATACAATTTTGTTATTGAAAAATGCACAAGAAGAAGCTCCAGCGGAAGTTCCTGCAGAAATGCCTGCAGAAATGCCTATGGAAATGGAACCTGAAATGCCAGCAGCAGAAGAAATGGCCCCTGTCATGGAAGAGGAAATTGCAGTAGAAGAAGTAGAAGAAGTTGAAGAAGATGCATCTACCGCAGTTGAAGGAAGACTTTCAGAGATGGAAAGTCTAATTGATGATATTAGATCTTTAATTGAAAAGTTAAAAACAGAAGGTACAGATGTTGACATCAATGTAGATGTTGGCGGTGCTAACAAAGAAGATGTAGAAGAATTGGACGCTCTAGCGAGAGGCGTTCTTGTTCATCTTAAGAAAGTTGCAGTTGAGATTGACGAGTCTGCTGATGAAATCGCTATGATTTCTGAAACTTATGACAATCTTAGTAAAATTTCTTCTTCAGATAGAAAAAGATTCCAAAAGCTTGCAAACGAAGCAGTTAAGGATTCTGATGAGATCATAGGAGAAGCAAGAGCTTCCGTTAGATTGGCTAAGACAATAATTCCCACATTAGAAAAAAGAGCAATGGAAGATGTAACTGTTTTAGATGAAATCGAAGTACCTGTTAATGATCTTGAAGACAATTATGATGCAAGCTTGGGTTTTGCTGAAGATGATGGTGCTGCTGACTCTGATCACAGTGACTTAATCGCAGAAGCTATTTTGTTAAGAAAAAACAAAAGAGAACAACTACTTAAGCAAGCTGAGCAAAAAATAGAAGAAGTAAAGTCTGAAAAAACTATTGAAAAAGAAGCATCTTTAGACGAAGTCAAGAAAGAAGCTGAAGAAACTTCTATGGATAGAATTAAGTCTAAATTAACTCAAAGCATTTCTGAGAAAACTGCAACTGAAGACAAAGAAAGGTTTAAAGTTAAATTAAGAAGAGCTTATGACGTTGCTATTGATATGCAAAAGAAAGGCTTGATCGCTGGAACTAAAACTGCATTGGACAGACAAGTTGATGAAATTATTCAATTTGATAATAGAGCTTTCGAATCTTTCAAGAGATCTATCGCAAATATGAAACCAGTAGCTAACATTAAAGTTGCATCTAATTTAGGTGGAATAAATGTTGGAATTAACGAAGAACCACAACAAACAAAGTCAATGAAAGTTAACGCTAATGTTCTTTCATCATTGTGGGATAAATAGGAGATAACATGTTTATAAGTAAAAACTCAGGTGACGAATTAGCTAAAATATTTCAAGATCTTTTAAATAAGAAACTTGAAAAGAAAGCTATGAATCACGAAGATCAAGAACATTGCAACGATGACGCTAGCTGCGTGACTGATGACGCATCAGATAGTCTTGAGAATGATATGAAAGATATGATTATAGATCAAGACAATAAAGCTGAAGATGCTGTTGAAGATCAAGACAATAAAGCTGAAGATGCCGCATGTGATTGTGCAAAAGATGAAGATGACGCTAAAGATCATGATGAAGTTACAGAATTTGGAGAATTTGGATTCGGTGACTTTACTATGGACAAAGAGTCTGTTGAGCTTATGAAAGGCTTAGGAAAGATTGCTGGATCTTTAAGAAGAAAAGGTGAGGATTTTGCTGCAGATGTTGTTGAGGCTACCGCCTTGTCAATTAGTAGTGACCTAAGAAAAGAAGCTGCCCTTAAAAGCAAAGTTTCTAGTGAAAAAGAAGAAATTCTAAATGAGCTAGAAAAGATGGCTTCAAGACTTAGCGAAAAAGGCAATAAAAAAGCAGCAGTTGAAGTTATCAAAACTGCATCTAAAATTGCTAAATCTTAATTTTAAAAAACATCTTTAAAAAATAAGAGTATAATAAAGGAGGGATTTTATCCCTCCTTTTTTGCTAATAATAAAGTTTTATATAGTTAGGAGTTTAAATGCTAAAGGTAATCCACTCAGGTAATTCTCAACCTATTTCACTGCCAGTAGACCCAACTTCAGAGTTTCAACCTGGAATGTTTGCTCAGTTAGGTCTTATTGGTAACGATATTGTTGCAACAGTTTCAGATGGAACGGCTCCATTGGGCATTATTGATGATATAAGATCTAACGCTTTTACTAAGTCGCAGATTGATGAGATTGTAATAATCCCAGTAAGCAACCCTACAACTGGCCCTGATGGCAGGTTGATTTCACAAGAAGATTTGACTGGTGTTTTGGAATACCCTAATATAAATGAGAAGTCTTTTACATCTACAGTTGGCGTTATTTTAAATAATGTTAATGGAGTTTTAACTGTACCTTCTGGAACTGAGTTGAATTATGACAGCTCTGGAGATGGTACAAACGACAGTTTTAGAGTTATTTGTAATTATGTTTACAGCGTAGCGAACAAACCTGGAGATGATTCTACTTTTGGCTCTGGAAGAATAACGATTCATTACCAAAGAGGAATCTTTGCAACAGATCAGTTTGATACAACTCAAGTTTTTCCTGTAAATGCAACTCTTTATATAGGTTTGGATGGAAAGCTTACATCAAAACAACCTACTGATACACATCCAGGTGTAGCAATCTGTACTGGGCCTCCAACTGCAGCTATATCAACATTAGAGTTTATGTTACTTTAAATATATTAATTTTTTTTAAATTAATGAATCAGGAGACGAAATGACAAAATGGTCAAAAGAAGATAGAAATCACTATAATAACTCTGAAGTTATAAGAGAATATGAAAAAATGATTCTTGAAAAATACAACGCTTTAGTTAAAATGCAACAAAACATGAACTTAAACAAAGAAGCTCAAGATAGCAAGCTAAATCAAGTGACTACGGATGCGGCAAATGCGACTAAGGCAATTGAAGGCTTAGGTCAAGCTGTAAATAAGTTAAACCTTGCTGACGACATGGAAGAAGCTGCAGAAGAAGTTGAAAGCAAATCAGAAGAAGATATTTTTAATGAAACAATAGAGCATCTTAATGATTTGGCAGAAATTGCTGAAGCAGAAGATGACACTGTATCTTTGTACGAAATAGAAAGAACAATACAAGAACTTAAGGACTCCAGAAATGAGCAAGAAGAGTAGGCTAGATAAAATAAACAAAAGTATACTAAAAGAAGCTCAAGGCTATGGTATGCCACAAAGAAGATCTAGAACAGGTATAAGCGAAGAGTTTTTTAGAAAAACCAGAAGGTATGTTGACACACAACTACCTTTTGCTTCAGGTATCTTAAGAGATATTGCTGCAATACCAGTTTTAATACAATCAGGAAATATACTTTTTAATGCTGCAGAAAGAGCTACAGTTAATGCTAAAATAAATGCTGTTGACAGAAGTGATATAGAGTCTTTTGTAGTAAACATAAAAAACAATCCAACAGCTTTAATTAATCACCTTCAAAGATGTAAGGGTAAAGAGGCTCAAGATATATCCACCTTAATAAATGAATTAAATAAGGACCCTGACAGATATTTTAAAGGGCCTTTTAATCCAGAAACAAAAAGCGGATATAAAAACATATCTGATTTAAAAAAGAAATACATAAAAGAAGTTGCAATTTGTGACAAAAAATTAAAGAAAGAAGCTTCTTCTATTAATAATAAAGAAGAAGATGCTATGAAATTTAGTAAAAAAGCAGACAAGTACTCAGATACATTTTATAGAGATGCCGTTAAGGGTCTCAATAATGATGCTTATATGAAGGCGTTCTATAAAGAAATGGCTTCAGAATATGATAAAAAAATAGATTATAAACCTACAAAGAGAAAGGATTTGATGGACTTTTTTTATGAGGAAGAGCATATTATGGCTCAAGCTCACCCTAATTCAACCTACGTTGCCGATGCTATGGGACAAGGTGGATTGGTAGAAAATGGAGTTGAAAGGTTAAATACAATAAAAAATATAGTCAATAAAAAGACTACTGGTAATAACTTTTAACTCAATTAAAATTTTAGTAAAATTATATAATATTTAATATATGTTCTATATATTAAAAAAGCTTATCTATTATAGGAGATTTAAAATGGCTTTAAAATTATTAAATCCATCCTTGCGTCCTTTGGGTCAATTTGACTTAGCATCAGACACCACACTTGTTGGTGGAGAGTGTGTTTCTCTCGCTACTGATGCTGATGATCCAGCCGCTGCGGATGTTTCTCAAGTAGGTCCTTTTGGAGCCGCTGATGCTACTCAGCTTGCTTTCGGACTTAACACTTTTCAAAACGGTTCACTTTGTGGACTTGCTGACGATGGTTCTGCTGGTTATGGAACTCAATTTGGAACTCAAATTGGACAAAATGCTGGTAAAGGCGTTAATGTTCCTTTGAACATGGGTGCAGTAACAGCTGGTGGAGCTGTTGTTATCGGTCCTTCGACTGACAAAGCATCTGGCAAAGTTACTGTATGGCACGCACCTGGGCTTTATGCTGTTAACGGTGATGCTCTTGCTACAGCTACTTCTACTGACGACATTGATGTTTTCAACGGAACAACAGAACTTACATTTACTGCAGCTACTATAACTACAGCTACAGCAGTAAACTCTGCAGTATTTGCTCAACAATCTACAGGTTTACTTTATGTTGCTACAACTACTGATGTAACTATAAGTTACGAAAGAGGCGGACAAAACGGAAGTGATGTTAAGTCTGACCAAATTGCAACTTACGCTGGATGGATGAAAGATTCATCTTTAGTTTCTACACCACTTAACTTGGCTGCTACTGGCGGTTCAGTTTCTGATGGTTCTGCAACTTCTGACACAAGAGCTTATGGTTCTGCTTACAGTACAGAAGCTGAAGAGTACGTTATTTATTTCTTAGGAAATCAAGGGTTAATTTAGGAGGTTACCATGTCAAATATATTTAATACCCATGGTGAGCTTAATGCCGCCAACGTTA
>Ga0208012_1000399_pt1 | contig 15912 bp, 20 predicted proteins | sample 15BtaG_FD_184090 | JGI IMG/M metagenome (GOLD analysis project Ga0208012, IMG submission 184090) | Marine viral communities from the Subarctic Pacific Ocean - 15B_ETSP_OMZ_AT15312_CsCl metaG (SPAdes) (version 2) | ecosystem: Environmental > Aquatic > Marine > Oceanic | place: Pacific Ocean... | reverse complement strand
CCAAGACACAATTATAGGCATCCAAGCTACTATAACAGCCACCCTCATCACAACCGTCACAATTACTATCGTCGACCTGCTGTACCTCGCTATTACGGAGGTTGGACCTACACAAACCGTCGTTGGCATCACAACTCGCATCACAATCGTCACCGCTAGGCCAAAAAGCGTCAAACGCGCCACTTGCCCTACAAACCCTTGGAGACTACAAAAGATAATTATCATCACCACCCCATGATACCCCAGCTACACCCTACACAATCACACCTAGCAAACTGAACGCGACAAAACGCTATACAAACCGCTTGAAATATGAGATAATGTACATGTAATCAAGGAATGACACCAATGACCACAAACCGACGATTCTTGTCCGACTTTCCACCGCCCCACGAAATGCGCGAAGCGTGGCTAAATGATTTATTGAGCACAATGGATATCCCCGATATGAGGCGAGATATCACCGATATCAGTAATGTCCGTTGGCTGCTACGCAATATCGGTGTTCGAAACAGCAAAAACGTTGCATTTCCTGAAGCTATCGCAGTTTTACACGTTCAACGCAAACACCTACAAAAAGGAGTTTAAACCTATGCTATTCACTCACGGACCACTAGACCTAGCTACACGTAACGCTCATGCGTTTACATCTGGCTTGCTGTTTTGTTCAGCTATCGATGATACGCTATCAACAGCCCGAACCCTGATGACTGTACTCGATGATGATCTAGATTCGCCCGAGGATATCGAGGACTATAAAGAGACTATCGAAGCGCTTCTTGAGCGTATCCTTCAACGACCCATCGAAACAGGAGCTTAAACCTATGCATAACGCCATTATAGCCGGCCTCGGCCTCGCCCTACCATTCCTAGCCTTTCACGGTAGTATTGCGCTGTTCAAGCTTATGCACGGCTTGACTATTGATAGCGCTATCCCTTTTGTTGCTGCCTTCAATATGGTGGTTCTAACTACGCTATTCCCCTGGCTCATCATTGACGACTTTGTAAGCACTGAATCCTCCAGCCTTCTCTTTCATTGCATGCTAGTTGGTACGCTGTTGGCTGTGATGATCGAGGTACTAGCCCCAAAGAAGCAAAAAGCGACAAATGCACCGCGCTCACTCTAAACAAGGCGAGAACACAAAAAAGATTTAAAGTTTATTCACCCCTTTCAACCTCCAGTATCACGGAGGTACCAACTTAGCACTATCAAATCTTCTCAAATCGCGGTATAATATACTTGTAAGGCAGAGAACACAACCACAACCACGGAGTCAAAAATGACCGACAATAAAGCAAACCTTCTTCAATCAACTCTCACCGATGCGCTTCTTGCTCAGATGCTAGACGACTTGGAAAGCATCACCGAACAAAGCGATGTAGCCCTTGACGTTGACGCTATCGATCTTTGGTTTGAAGTCAAATCAAACCCTGAAGTCATTGCCGCCATTAAGGTAGTTTCGCAGTCGATTATCGACGAAGCGCAAACCCTTCGCGAGATCAAGCTGCAAGAGCAAGCTAACATGGTAGCCAAGCGCTTTGAATTCGAGGTTCTTCCCTTTGTACGCGAAAAATTCGAAGCTGATGGCGTAAAGGATATTCCTGCACGTCGCGAGGCCTTTTGTAACTTCGTTGATAGCCTCAACCATGATGGCGAACTAACCGATTTCGAAGCTTCAAACCTCGATATCGACGTTGACCGGTTATAAGGAGAAAAAATGATTGTACTTAAAGAACTCGCAGAACTCGTACAGGCATGCAAAGACATCAAAAAGCGTCAAACCCACAAAAGTTGGGTGCATGTTGATGATATCGCTGCTACCCTGCAAAAGATCATTGATGATGAATTCGCTAGGGCGAACCGTACTTTTGATCAAGCGGTCATCGAAGAAGTAATCGCGGCAGAAGACCCGAAGCCAGCGAAAACCGGCTTTGGCCCTTGTGAAGATGGCAGCACAGAAGAAGACGAGCGCAGGGATCGCGAACACTTCCTAAGCCAAGCGCTTTGGGAGAATGAGGGCGAACACTGGGAAGAATGGGGACAAGAGCTAGCACAACTTCGTGCGGCTCATATCAAGAACGCGAAGCTTTCGAAAACACCGCGCCGCAAAGAGCGCAATCGACGAGCCGATCGACTGAAACAATCGCCCAAAACCGATAAAGGAAACGCATAATATGCAAGATACTACAATCAAATTCAATAGCACTAAAGACATCCTTGCATGGGTGAAAGCCCAGCGCAAGGTGAGCTTTCACGTTGCAACGCATGCTCGTAACGCTAGGGCACCGCATAGCCTTATCCAAGTTACAAAGCCTGCTTTGCTCCGCTACCTGGATTATAACAGTTACCGCGATGATACGGTAAAGCATGAAGCAAACGTTTGCCCGCCAACAGTGACCGGCTATGAACTCCTCGATAAAGCAGCTAAAACCCGCGTTTACATCTATTCAACATACACTCACCCTCTAGACCAATAAGCAAAACCTCCGAGACCCCTTAATTAAAAACTATAAAGGAACATAACACATGCAACTAAAATCATTCGGCACTAACCAAACATCAGTAACAACTAAAGAGTATACAGTATTCTTTAGCTATGATACACCAGTAGTAGTAACTAAACACGGTAGTACACAACACGCCTTTGTCACCAGTACAAAGCATAGTAGGACGACAAGTAAACACATTAATCAGTATAAAGATTACTTGTCAGACAATACTGTATTCCATCACGAACCTCAAGAACATATTAACAACTTGGCCAATAGTATTTAACCTATATCGTCTGTGGTTGGACGTTCTCGCCCTCGTTAGCTTATAGTATAGCTAGCGGGGGCTTTTTCGTCCTATGTGACAAGGCGAACGGTTTGTCAGGTTAAAGGCATATAATGGGGGGGTCCCCCCTCCCCCCGCCGGAAGGTACGTACCACCTGGGATATGGAGCACTGGAGACCCGGTACCCGCGCGATATACGCCCAAAAATTTCCCCAGAATAAAAACGTAGTTTATGGAATTCATAGACTATTTATATATGCGAGCGCAACTTGCGAGGACAACTAAATGATAATCACAAAAACACAACTCAAAAAACTAATCAAAGAAGAAATGGAAGAATTCATCGGTGGTTCAACCGATATACAACCTCTTGATGATGAAGAACAAGAGCAATATGAAAGGGCATACTACGATTTGTTTAACTATCTTAGTACATCTGATCTGCCAGGTGAAAAACCTTCCGAGAAACTCAAGTTCGCGCTCAGGTGGATTGCTAAGTTTAATTTACGTCACACCGATGTAATGGGCAAGCCATTTACAGGCTCAGGATCAGGCGCGGATGAATTGGGCCCGTTACACCCAGATTACAAGCGGAAAATCAATTAAATGTACATCACAAAAACAAACATACAAACTTTAGTAGAAGAGGTTATGAAAGAGTTGCATGCAGCAGAGCCGCGTCATAAACGGCTTAAGCTTAGAAAAAATCCGGATCGTGATAGGCCAAGGCCTGCACCAAAAGAAAAATCACGTCCAAGCGGATATGTTGGGCGAGGAGACACAAATACCGGCGGGCCCAAACTAGATGATCCGTACGACGAATATCGATATGATGGGCCGGATGCTCCAACTAAAGGTCGCACAAAAGGTCGAGGAGGTGTCCGCCCCATGTTCGCAGGCTACGAAGAAGGTATCGAGGAATCAGAAACATCCGAGAACAATACATTAACAAGCAGCGACATAGAAGACTTTAACCTATTAGCCAGAGACTCATTAGCAGTAATCGAGGACGCAGGACTAATAGACCAAATGAGAGACATGCTACCAATACAAATGAGAAGCGTTGTCGATCAAAAAGTATCAGAATTTAAATCAGATTTAATAGAATTCATCGAAACCAAGATGATCGATCTAGCATTAACAAGGGAACAAGAGCTATGAAAATCACAAAAGAACAATTAATGAAAATTATCGAGGAAGAGGTTACAGTAAATCTTAGTGAAGAGATGGAAGATGACACCTACTACTTTGTAGAGCTAGACACCGGAGACACATCAATGGCATTTCCCAAAGATGGTCGGTCACCAGAGGAATTCGCTAGTGTAATCATCGGAGACTTAGATAGTAAGGGCCGAAAGAGAACATTTAATGTTTATGAAGGGGATCCAATGGAAGCAGCTAGTAGCTACGCCATATGGATGGTTAAGGAAGTACCGGAGGGTTCAACCTGGCCTGATGGCTCACCTATGGAGAATGTTGAGGGATATCCCGGCGTGTCGTCTTTTGCTCCTGAAGCTGATGAAGCTGATGAAGAAGAGGAAGAAGCACCCCTAACCGATCCAGAAGCATATGCAGCACCGGGCCATCCTCTTCAAGAGAATACAACGAAAATCACAAGCAAGCAAATCAAAGATATTATCCAGGAAGTAGTAACACAGGCTGTCGATAACCTAAATGAAATGGGCATGGGCGGGATTGTACAAGATCAGGGCATGCAGTGCGAAGTCACCGCGCCCGGTGGTGAAGAGTTACCGCAAGACCAGCCTGGTATGGCAGATCGGGCGCTAGCCTTATTGGTTAAGTTGGGTGAATTGATGACCGGTACAGCGGACATGTCCGAAGAAGAAAGAGAAACCTATGCAGCAGCGCAACGAGCACAAGAGGCCGGCGCAAACATATTTAATAACAACATGACCTGGGAAGAGGGATTACAGGATGCTAGCTTAGACAACGCTAGTGTTACTGGTTCTAAGGTTAAAACTCAAACAGGGCGCGGAGCAGTAGCAAAGCTATTCACAACCGTTAAAGATCGCTTTGCAGCCAACAACGCCATTAAAGACGCCAAGCTGGCCATGGCCCTTTTGAAGAAGCTTGGTTTTGAGTTTGATGATAAACAAAGTGTTTCAAAATTAATTCAAACACTTAAGCAAGTAACTGGATCTGGAGATATCGGTGATTCTTCGGAAGAATCACCAGCCGGCTTATCAGGAGGCACTGGGCCAACCGCCATTGAAGAAGAGGAACAACTCAATGAAGATAAAGCCGTATATGCTAAGTGGAAGAGGTTACTCTGATGACATTAACAAACCAACAATTCCGGAAGCTCTTAGCTGATGCTATCAAAGAAAGAAAGGCCCATGATCGCGCAAATAGAAAGGCCAACCTTCTTAAAGAGGGATATGCTCCCTATAATGAAGAACAGGAAAGTGGCTGTCCCGTTGAGGCGCCTGATAGAGATGATAGAATACACGATAGAACAAGCACCGGCGAAGGTCGCAGCAAAGCGGCTTGGGATTACAACGGAGAGTGGGCCAATTACTTAATGTATTTAGAAGATGAACAAGAGATATTTCTAGATAGTTTCATCAATCATCCGGGGTTTGATATATATCTTCCTGTTATTGAGCCGCCCTGGACTGGTGATGATGAAGATACAGAAGCCACCGAACCAGACATATCTCAACTTAAGCCTTATATATGCTTAGACAATAAGCGATTTAATAGTATTGTGGATATAGTTAAAGATAAAAGCTTTCGTCAGGCGATGCATACTTCTGGTTTTGAACGTTGGGCCCAAGCAGCTTTGGAACGCGCTAGTGAAAGCGGAGATATCGCGGAAAGTTATCGAAATGATGATGTTTCTGAAGCTTATGACTTCAGGGATGACATGGGTGATAAAACCCGCGACAGGTGGCGCGACCAGCGTGGGATGTCAGACAGTACTATTCAATTTGAAAAAATATCGGCACAAGGGTACAGCGACGGCATACGAGGCAATCAAATAGATCCACGATATGCAAAGAATGGTGATTACATGATTGCTTACAATGCCGGCCAAGAACGACTCGCTGCACGCGAAGAGGTGGATGTCGAATGAAACCTTGCGCGAAACACCGCTTAGGACGCGCAAAATGAGTGTTCTCGGGCGTTTTCTCCTCCTATCTATGCTGGGCATTGGATTAGCGCTTGGAACCTCTTGTATCCCCCACACAAATATTAATGAACTTACCTGCGAAGAATTGACTGATGAAGTCGTTGAAGCAGGTATTTTTTTGTCTCTTGACGTTGTTAAACCAAGGATTAAACTTGAAGCTATAGATGATTATGAAAGCAAATGTTATTCTCTTATAGACGATGGTACAATTGATAAGATGTATGATTACTATGATAATGGATATGTTTATACCTCGACCATGGTTAACACATCTTGGGAATGCGTCGATAACAAATTTGTTCTGTATATGGACGAGGATGTCTACAAAACAAAAATTAAAGAAGCACTTGACAACTGTTTAACGTTGAGTTATATTAAAGGTATCCTTCGCGTAGAAGTTCTTTTATGTGATTGTGAACAGTTTGATTACTAGTTAAGATAGCTCTTTCACATTTCCTTTTTAATAAATATATTATGGGGGCGTACTGGTTTCGACTTGGTATAGTAATATAAGATTGCAAGTAACAACAAAACTAACTGATAATTATTATCAAGCTATTGCTGCTTAAACAGTAGCATTCAAGGTTGCTTATCGCCTTGTGTCCAAGATAAGTATTTGTTGATCGGCATCCCCGGCGTAATGCATACTGGCACTAATGTCATATGTATCGGGTGGAACCCCTTATCTTCGGATATATGGCTAGCTAGCTGGAAGGTGGTTTGGGCTGGCTGTCTTAATAGTGTCATGCTATTATGATTTGTTTGTTTTAAGAAATAAACTAAACTTGTGAATGAGTCTTATACGATATATTGAGGACGAGGGTTCGATTCCCTCCGCCTCCACCATTTATTGTGGCCTCCACTATTTATTGTGTAATGTAATTTATAGTGGAGGTTATTATGTTAATTTTAATTTTTATGCTCTCGGGATGTATACAAGGTATTAACGAGAGTATTCAACAAATTCAAGAACAAGAGCAAATGCTTATACCGGAGGCCAATGAGGTAAGCGGTGAGCAGCTATTTGTTGATAAGGGTTGCTTTGCTTGTCATGAATATAATACGCTTACTTGTCCTAGCCTTAAAGGCTTGAGTACTAGAGGGACATTTTTAGGTGGAAAAGAAAAAGTTAGTGCGGAAAACTTGGCTGAGTGGCTCCGAAATCCGGTCGGTGATGTAAGGAAAGTCCTATGCCGAATTTAGGTTTGAGTGAAGAAGAAATAAATGAGTTAGTTGGGTATTTGTTAAAGAAATAGACTATTTATTATAGAAAGTGAAATTTTAATAAAAAAATCTGGAATTTTTAGCGGCAAAGGAAACTGTGAAATGAATAAGGCTGTAGTTGATGGATGGAGAGCTTTTCTGAAAGAATCTATCTTAGAAGAAGAATTGTTGGCAGAAGGGCGCCTTGAGAACACAAAGAAGAAACATCCCAGGCTAGCTAAGATAGGCATCATTGATTATTTGGCTGGTGCTGATCCTTCTGGCAACAACAAATATCTTCAATGGTCTGCGAAGCAACTAGAGCAATCTGGAGTCTCGGACATAGAAGATACTGCGCGTGAAGTCTCTGGTGCCGTGATGGACTTTGATAAATATTCCCAAAGACTTGATAAGAAGGACATCAATCAATATAAAGATTATAAAGACATTATAAGAGATGTCAGAGATATTAAAAATATATTAACTAACAAAGAAAAGAGAAAACAAGAAAAAGAAAAGATGGCTGGTGAGTCCTCTGTTGTTTATGAAAGTGACGATTATTTTGTGGTTAGACCAAACTCGGAAGAGGCATCTTGCTATTTTGGTAGAAACACCAAGTGGTGTATCTCTGCCACAGAATCTCAAAATCATTTTGAGGAGTATACAGACAAGGGCCGAGTATTTTATATGGTGAGGAGTGAGAAAAGAGATAATGACGACAAGTATAAAAAAATAGCACTTGTATACAACGAAGACGGTTTAGAGGAGGCATACGATGCCCTTGATGATAATATGTATGTGCGTGATCTCGCAACTATCTTTGATGAGGAATATGATGCAATTATAGAAGCAACTAATGATTATAATGAAGAAAACCCTCCAGAAGATAATAGATTTGAGAAATGGGAAGAAGAGGTTGAAGAAACTAAAAATAGATTTAATGAAAGAATGAGTTATGCCACTATCTGGGCAACTATTGAGGATTATGGTGATGGCCCCCATATTGAAGTAGAAGCTGGAATTGAATTCCCTGTTAAGCTTGATAAACTAGAAATGGATAAGTTTAATGATTTAGATGAAAAAGCCCTAAGTCTTATTGCTTATGGTGTTATGGAAGAGTTCGAACAATATGGTTGGGAATGGGCGGATACATCGGATCGCATAAAGCCAACCTTAAGAGAGAAGAATACAGAAGGGCAGATGGAAGATGGCGCAGGAATTATTATACTTGAGTCACCAATAAATGTCTCAAGATTTGAGGGAGTATATGATCCTGATACCTTTGAGGAGTTTTGTTCGGAAGTTGAAAGTGAAATAGATGATAAATACCAAGATGGGATAGATGTAATATTTCAGAGAATACTTATAAGAGAAGGAATTCTTGGTGGCGGAGCATTTGAGAAGCTGAACTTAGCAATTCAAAATGAAGAGTTCGTATCTGATTTGTGGACTATGGAGTCTGGCGGTGATGAAATCACTGCTGAAATGGATGTTGATGATTCATATTTTATAAAGGGCTTATTAAATTTAGAAGTCTCCGAGAAATATGAGTTTGATATAGAAGACGTTATAAAAATAGTAAAAACGCCATCTTTTAAACACCACCTTACTGATGCTTTAAAGAAGATGGCAGGAGTTAAACACGGGTACCCCTCCACTTATTTGAGATTAGCAAACGATCGCGGGGAGAGCCTCCCCTCGGGTGGTGGAGGTTTAACCGGGCAGTATATAAACTATGTTATATCGCTTGATAGAGATAACGTTACTAATGATGACGAGGATTATGATGTAGAGGCATTTATCCAGATGGTGGAGAAGATTGATACCTCTGATAAATTTAAAGATGCTGTTGAGAAAGCGTTTATTAATATAGTGGAGAAGGAGATTAAGCCTCCTCCTTCGGGTTATTCCGCTTTTCGCCAACAGAGAATGGAATTCCCCAGAAAGGATGACGGGCATGTCTATAATGAATCGTTGGTGAGAAACTGGAAAAAGTATTTAAAAGGATAAAATAATGAGTAGTGATTTAGTAATGCATGGTTGGAAGAATTTCCTCACGGAGTCTCGCAAAGTAGTTGATGAAACAAAGCTTCTCCGAGAAATCGAGGAAGATGAGATTGAACATATTAGAGATGCACTAGCAGATATTGATCCAAAGAAGCTACCCCTAAACGATATATTCGATGGAAAATTCCGAAAAGTACTTCCTATTTCAGCTTATGGTGGTGATATTGGTGTATTACAAGATCTACTAAATTATATGGGATACACAATTAACTTTAAGAAAGGAACCGCGTCTAAAACTATTACAAAAGAATATCAAGGAAAAATACGAGAGAAGAAAGTAGAAGTTAAAATTAATAAACTTCTTATGAATGTCCTCAGAGATAAAGAAAAGCAGGATAAACTTAATGCTACAAGAGCTAAGTCTAGAGGAAACTATTTTGATAATGATTGCAATGGTGTTGGCGCGGATGGTAGTGAAAATAGTTCCACTTTTAAGTGTCAAGAATTACTAGCGATTATGAAGGCTGATACCGAGAAGTCCTTAGAGCAAAATGGTAAAATTAGGAAATTGTATAATGATCCATCGAATTCCTCTGATCACAGAATATATGGGGCTTGGAGAACGGATGGTGTTAAGGCAATGATAGGAGTTTGGCAGAAAAATGCTGCATATTTTAAGAACCTCAAAGATGATGAGGTTGATGAGAAGGCACAGGAATTTTCTATCGTACTTTCTCGACACCCCATTGATGTCTTAAGAATGGCTGATTTTAAAAGTATTTATTCCTGTCATAGCCCACCAAGTCGAGGAGGTGAGAGTGAATATTATAAGTGTGCTGTTGCCGAAGCGATCGATGGTGGAGCAATCGCCTATGTTGTTAATACTAGTGAGCTAAGAGAAATGGAAGAGGATGTTGGCTACAAGATCGAGGATTTTGTTGGTACCGACGAGGTATTTTATGATGATTTTAGAGACGAGGGTCACATCACCCCTATTTCAAGAATAAGGCTTCGACTTCTATTTAATATGGAAGAAATGACTGGTCCAAATGCATTATTGGCTGTTCCGGAGATCAGAGAATATGGTCGGAATATACCCGGCTTTCAAACGGCTCTCAATACTTGGGCTCTCGAATCTCAAAAGAATACTATTTCTAAACTTCCGAAGAATGAAGAAGGACAAATTAACGCTAATAAGCTTACTAGAATGGGTGGAACATATGGCGATACAAACACAAAAGAACTATTAGCAAGATTATTGGGGCGCACAACATCTGACTTGTTTCAGCGGTTTTCAACTATCAAGGTTTCTGGAGAGACAGAAGGTGATTTAGATATAGATTTAGGTGCTAACCAATTTGCGGAATGGGAAAGGAGTGTTGATCATCATGTTCGATCATATAATCAGCGTATGGATTATGCAGATGTTTCTGGAATGGTCGACGACGGCGGGGACGGTCCATATGTGTCCGGCGGCGGCAGTGCTTTTTATACTATAGAAAAACATGAGCTAAGTGCAGCAGAAGTGGAAAAAATTAATAAGCTTAGTCCAACGGATTTTGAAAAAGGTGCAGAATATATATCGCTGGCGTTAGTTGAAGATGGGGCTGAGTGGGCGGCAGATGAAATGTATGGTTCGATATCGGATTTATCTTGGAGAGAGAAAAATGGTGTGCAACAGCTTGTTTGGGTCGCCAATTTTGATCCAGAAATCTTAAATTTGGTGGTTTATGATCCGGATGGCTTCGAGAGTTTCTGTGATGAAGTTGAATCAGAAGTTAATGATCCATTCGAGGAAGGCAGATATAAAGTAATTATGAAAGTAGCATTGAAAAATGCTGGAATATTAGAAGGATCAGGGTTAAAAGAACTAGCTTGGGAAATAGAATCTGCCAAGAGATATGCTGGAAGTTCTATTAGGACTTCAAGTCCTAAACTTGCTCCAGCAATACAAAAATATATTAAGGGATGGGATTTGGATGGAGAAGATGACGATAAGGTTATTCTCACAACTCCTGCTTATTATGTAACAGGGTTTAAGGCATTAAGCGGCTTGCCTGAAGACTTTAGTTTGGATGACGTTTTAGAGGTTGTCGAATCCAAGGAATACAAACATAATCTTAAAGTTGCTATATTGAATGCTGCGAAGGAATTTAAACTCGGTGATCACCATATTCCGCATGCTTTTCTACGTGTTGCTCACCAAACATCGGGTACGAGAGATATTGCTTTTGAATTCAGCTTCGAGGTTACCGAAGAAGAAGCTAATGACACCCCAGAACTAGTTGACTCTCTGAAAAGACTTATTACAAGCTTCACAGATGCAGAAGTACTTAAAGATTTAATGGAAGATGCCTTTCTTGAAACAGTTAATCAGTTCATAGGGAAAGTTACACCTGATGCAAGAAGACCAAGTAGAAGACAACAACAAAGAATGAAATTCCCGACAACGAGCCTTCAGTCACGACGAGATGGAGCAAATATCCACTACCAAGAGTCTACTACCGAGTCTTTAGTTAAAAATTGGAAGAAGTTTCTTAAGGGTTAAAGTCTTATTAAGTCTTCTTCATTTACCCAAATAATTGTCTTTGTTTGAATTTCGGCTATTATATTTTTAACAACAGTTGCATTTACTTCTACCGCTATTAATTTACTCTTTTTGTTTCCAGTGATCCAGCTTTTTCTTTTTACAATGGCAATTTCTGTTATCTCGGAAATTCCACAGTCACTCATTATTGGATACCAAAAATTATAATTTCCCTTTGTAGATATTCTACATTGAGCGCCTTTTTCGATTTTATAGTGCATGATTTTTATTCCTTGGTATTAACTGGGTCATAATACAACTCAATTGCTTTTTTAATATCTTCTGGTTTGAGCGACTTTCTTCTTTTCGCCAGTATTCTAGTTTTACAATAATGTTCCATGTATTCGTTGTCTATGACAAAGAGCGTTCCGTTTTTCATGTCTTGAATTCCTGCTTTTCTTGTGCATCTTCCAACTCCCATCTCCCCTGCTTGATGTGTTGTAACTATCCCGTTAGTGTCACAACTATAAAACTTATTTCCAACGTAGAAAAGATACCATCCCATAATTATACATAGTTTTTTAAAATATTTATTCCAATAAGCATTCTCGAATGACCTGTATTTTATAAATTTGATCAGAGTCTAGTGTGGCGCCAAGGTATATACCAAAAACTACGGAAGAGATTATAGAACCAAGTATACACCCCGAAAAAAAGATTAAATTTGCTTTAATAAATTTAATTAACGGCTTCATTTATTTATATAGGCTCTTCTCCGCAATCATAACAGTTGCGGAGCCTGATTTTTGATCCTTCATGATAGAAACCTTAAAGCCTTGCGAGCCCCAGATACACCCTATAGCGTCACATTGTGGCTCTTCGGGAATCTGATCGAATATTCGTGCTGCAATATTGTTGATTACGTCTGCTTTTTGCTGTGAATTAATTAAAAAGACGAAAACTATCTGTCTTAAGTCTAATTTCTTGTTTTTTAGCCTCGAATAGACGTAAATTACGCCATCAGCCCCACTTCCCATCAATTTTACGGTATTATTCTCGTAAGTTTTAGAGGGGGAATACACATAGAGCTTGCCATCAAGGTCTTCAGCTTCATAAAACTGAATAAACTGTAAACTTTTGTCTGGTTGGGGGTTATTTAGCAGTGTTTCTGCTAATATATTCATATTTTGGTAGTTATTGAGTAGTTTGTTGCCTGCAAAGCTGTTTTGAGGGCAAAAAAGCATCAAAAACAGTAAAAATGAGGTAAATTTAGACATTTTGTCTCCTATTTGTAGTAATTTTATCATTCAATGTATCCTGTACCGACTGCTTCCCAGAACATATGAGTCTCAATCCATACGGAATGTTGGTATCCTGTAAATCGGTTAAAAGCAAATCTTCCTTGTTTGTGGCGCTGGAAATGGACGCTTGCAAGGGTGTTCGTGGGCAAGAGGGCTGCATATTCGGGTGGAATGTACATCAGTCCTGTATCTGCGCCCATACAGGCTATATTACCCAAGTAAGCACCACTAATCGGGTCGTATGACGCCACCATTATCATGAAGTCGCTATCACTGCCACTTGGGCCCCAAGAAAATGTCATTCCTGAGCGGAATAGCGCTACAGAGAAAGCATATGATGGGTCAATCCACATTAGTTCGTATGGTTCAACATAATCAAAGCCATGGATGCTCTTAAAAGCATTTGTTATAGAGATCTCGTGATCAGAAATATATAAATCGTGCCAAGTATCTCTATTATAGTTAGCTTCAGCCATATACCCCGTAGTATACAGAAAATTAGACTGAGAAACAGTGCCCTGGTTAATCATATGCCCGGTCGCCCACCCACCAGTAAAATTTATTTGAGATCCAACACTAACCTGATTAACGGGAGGTGCAACCTCTACCATATTAGAAACACACTCTCCTCTTTTTGGTAAAGCTGCATTCCAAGACCCAGTTATGGGAAGATGAAATAGCGCTTGCATCCGAACATCAAGCTCTTGTGTTTCATTAAAGCATGCTGGACACGCTATTTGTGTTAATGAGTATTTTAAGTATCCTCCGATGGCGTTATCGGGAGGAATGATGTCGGTTTCTGTATCTTCTGTGTCAATAATCTCAGTATCATCCGTATCATCAAAAACGCTGATAATATTATCGTTTCCGCATGATGATAAGAAAACTGTTAAAATCATTAAGATTACACACAGTGTTAATAGGCCATAGTGATTAATTAAGTGTTTCATCTTTCTCCTTATATATATTATAACACAGGATTGGGTGATTGTCAAGTAAAAAACCCGACAATCGCCGGGTTTAATTTAAAGAGGGATAGGGGAAGAAAGAGCAGGTTGGTTTACTTACAGAGCCAACATGCTATTCTGTTTTATTTAAGATTTTAAAAGAAAGTAATATTCTCCTTGATTCTAAGCACAAACAGACAATGTGCAAAACCGTTATATTATATTTACTCTTTCCTTATTGATGCTTATATTATATTAAATTACCACCAATAACCCTATCTATTCTCCTCTTTATTACATTATATACTTAAATATAACATAGTGTGTGCTAAATGTCAAGTATCTTCTTCAAAAACTTCTTTAATCTTGTACTTCTTAAGTAGTTTGTTAAAATCTTCTGAGTTATTAAAGCCTAGAAATTTCATAGCTTCTCTTTTCGTTCTAGTAGCAGACATAGCATAGATGAGCAGCGCTGAGTCGAGTACTGGCTTCATCACATACCAAACATTGAACCCATAAAGCCTATGGTTCATTGGTTTCGTTGCTAGCTCTAATTTTGCGGCTAGAAGTTCTTCAAGTGAGAGGCTATTCATCATTACCTCAAACTCTTCTGTTGTTTTGCCTTCTTTGCGAAGTTTATTGAGAATACTATAGCTTTTATTAACACCCCGGTCTTTCCTGGTGTTTTTACGCTTCTTTTCCCACTTTAGGCGCTTCGGCACTAGATATCCAAGTCTAAGTCTTCAATTCCCGAGGCTTCTTCTGTATCAGCCTCTAAATCTCCTGCGCTAGAATCAGCGTCAGGGACATCTGTTGTGAGAGTACTCTCTGAGTCCATATATTGCTCTGCCATCTGTGAATGAGCAATTAGATTCTTTTCGAGATAGAGAGAGAACAATTCTTTTTCTGATATTTGTCTTTCTTCGCCCTCGACATTGACTTTTACAATGTTGTCTGGAACTTTCTCGTAATATGTTCTCAAAGAAGAGCCGAAACCTTTGTAGGTCTCATTGGCGTAGTTTCTAACTGCATCTCTTTCTGCGCGATTGTCTGGATCGGACACTGGTTCTTCATCATCTTCTTGTAAATTCTCTTCTCCGGGAATTCCGATTGGTTCTTCATCTTCATCACCAACCATACCACCTTTTGAATCAAGATCTTGCATGGTAACTATAATAGGCTCGTCTTTATTGACTTCCTCTTCTGGAGTTGCTTCTAACTCATCTTTATCTGCTTGATCTTTCTCCATTTTAGAAGGATCCTTGAGGGGTTCCATATTCATGTCCATTCTTTTCATATCTTCTCTCGCGAGGTCCAGGATATGTTGTAGGAATCTTTCTCGGTCTTCCTTACTTGAAGATAGTGTCATATACGCTGATTTAAAGTTGGAAGTTGGTTTATAAACCTGATTTTTGATGAAATCAGAGAGAACGTTAAGAGAAGTATATGGATATATCGTTTTCTTTGCTGTTTCTTCTCTCAACAAGCCCCTGATTGCTTTACGAAGTGATTTTTCTTCTTGAATACTCTTGCTGCTCTTCTTTTTAATAAGTTTTCGAATTGCTTCTCTTAAAAGCTGTTCTCCAATGAATTCTTCTCTATTAATCATTTTTATTGTTCCCTTATCCCTTTTCTAGTAAATAGTGTGTGTTTTTTGTTTTACTGGCGAATCATCGTACCAGAATCTCTTTTGCCCATTTCTCGTCTTGGTGGTCCTTCTACACTTCCATTAGAACCAGCAGAACCTCCAGCAGTAGACATCTCTTCAAGCTCCTCTTCCTCTTCCTTTTTCTTGGATTTGGATTTTTTTAACTTAATCTCATCCATCACTTCTTCAACCAGAGCATCCAAAAAAGGGAGCGAGAATGATTCTCTCACCTCCTCTATCGCTTTTACGAGAATGGATTTTACTGCATTTAAGTCAACGCCGTCAGGCACATGTGCTCTTAAAGTCTCATCATCGCCGTCTCTGGCGGCTTTCCTCATACTAGAAGCAC
>Ga0208012_1000398_pt1 | contig 15949 bp, 16 predicted proteins | sample 15BtaG_FD_184090 | JGI IMG/M metagenome (GOLD analysis project Ga0208012, IMG submission 184090) | Marine viral communities from the Subarctic Pacific Ocean - 15B_ETSP_OMZ_AT15312_CsCl metaG (SPAdes) (version 2) | ecosystem: Environmental > Aquatic > Marine > Oceanic | place: Pacific Ocean... | reverse complement strand
ACCATGCATTCCTTAATCCTTCTAGAAGCCCTTCTCGGTCTATCTCCTGGCTCTTAATGATACTTTCGCAGCCAGAATGTACAGCTGTACCGAAGAAAAGATATGGAGATGTTTCACCCAAGTCTATTTTGTCAATATGCATTAGCTTATGTCTGTATGCACATTCCTTCCAGCCCTTAACTTCTGAATATGAAACGTGTTCTTTTTTAGTTGGAAAAATCACTCTTAAACTCCCTAATATTCATATTATACAGTGCCTGTAGAAGATTTTCATCTCGAATGGTTTTCATAAGCCTCTATTCTTTCTTGCTTAAAGAAATTACCTTCCTGCGAAAATCAACACTTTCTAGATCTTTAAACTTTGAATATTCGGGATGAATATTCACAGGATTGACCCAGCGCTTTCTTATAATATTCTGATTTATAGAGTGCGCGCCCATGAAAAAATATTGCATTGTTGTAATTTCACCGGTGGCATGATAGAAGCCTGTCGGATCATATGATGTATGTGTATCCTCTACTATATAAAGCCCACTTCTATTTAGGGAATTCCACAAGTATTCAAAAGTCCCTATAACGTCTCTACATATGTGACTTCCGTCATCTATAACAATGTCTGGATTTCCAAACTCATCTATCACTGATTGTAAAAATTTATTATCGGTCTGATTCCCTATTCTTACATTTATCCTACGTTTTTTATCTTCATACTGCGCTGCATCTTCATTGATATCTAGACCAACTATTACAGAATTTTGAAAATAAGATGATAAAACACTTAAAGATGCACCTTTAAATACTCCAATCTCTATAATTAAAAGCTCTTTCTCCCTGAGCATTTTAAATTTATCATTGTATATTCTGTCATACTCATGACCATGTTTGTCTGTTCCAAACTTTTTACATAATTCTATAAAATTCATCACTACACCCCGATAGATCTATACTCGCATTATACACTAAATGAAAACAAATTTATTCCTTGAGTGCAGAATATCTCTCTACCCATGGGCCTCCTGTGTGTGTTCTGCTACTTAGCGAGATTATTTTAAATCCTGAAAGTTCTAGCATCTTTCCCATATCATCTTTGAAGAATGGATATAGATGTCCATACTTTATTCTCGGTCCATCCTCCTCTACGGGAATCTCAATGTGAAATAATGATCCAGGTGATGCACTATCATATAAGCACTTAACGGCCTGGAATGGGTCTGACACGTGTTCTAGCATGTGATAGCAAACTATTAGATCACAGCCCTCGATTTCTATTGGGCCGGGTTTATTTAAATTGTGCTCTCTGCAGTCAAATCCCATGGCCTTTCCAAGAGCTACATTAAAACTATTAATCTCAAATCCTCTTTCTGCAATTCCTCTTTTTTTATAAAAGTTTTGAAGCTTAGGAATTCTAAATCCTATTTCACAAAATGAATTAAAGGTCTTATCACTAAATGCATTCTCAACTATGTAGTCTAGCTCTGTGATTCTAAGAATGTCGCTTTCACTTATACTATCAATTTCATCAGATACCTGAGTCTTGATATCTTCTATTTCTTTATCGAGATTTAAAGGAAATCCTCGGGATGCCTGGAGCTGCTCATTAAACTGTGTCTCAATTGGGATATATACGTTTCTTTTTCCCCAGGGAAATTCTTTTTCCACTAGTCTAAATCTTCCGTCAGTCGATCTTGCTATTGAAGCTGGTGTTTCTTTAAAGCTTTTACGATTTTTAATCACTTCATTTATATCAATATTTTTCATCTATAGCCCCTTTAATTGCAGATTCATACTCTTTCAGACATCTTGCTGAGGAGAGATAGTCATAGTCTATGGTTTCCCGTATGTCATGATAGTTTCTTATTGTTTCTTCCAGTGCTTTCTTGAAATCAGATATTGTAGAAAATTCTACTCCATGATTCTTACAAACCTCTGGAACTCCACCGCCATCTCTATGATATAGTATGGGCAGACCGCAGCTTGCTGCCTCTATATGGTGCATTCCACATGCCTCCCATCGTGAAGCTGTTACATAGATGTCATGCGATCTCAGAATATCTCCGATCTCTGTTCCGTATTTGGGATCTATTAGTTTAGTATTTTTGGGACTGTAGTCTTTATTATATCTGCCCATGTATGTGAAACTCAGATCATCCCTATCTTCGACATAGTCATCTAAGAAATTATAAATGTCAAAACCTTTCATAAAGTTATCTGACCAATGGTGTGTTATTAATTTTATATTTTCTTTATTGAGATCTTTCTTACTATCTGGAAAATACCACTCAGTATTGCATCCGTTTATTATTACCGTATTTGGCTTGTTCGGATTGAAACCTTTTTCTATGTAATGATTTTTAACCCAGTTACTTATAAAAATTGTGTGATCTGCTATTGCGTTTGATTGCAATAGCATATCCACGCGCCAGGGTCTGTCTAGCGGGCGAGCAATATCAGTATCATTAATTCTTTGAATTATTTTTGTGCTTGCATTTGATTGCTTATACTGATAGATGCTATTTGCACAATCTCCCCCAGAAGATGCCCTTGGATCGAACATGAATATGACATCAATATTTGACTCTAGCTTAAATACTACATCATATCCTTTTTTAGACAAATATTCTGAGAGACAAGTTATGAAATGTGATCCGCCTCCCCATGCCTCTCTTTTGATTGGCCTGTTAAGCATTATCTTCATCTAATTTCCCTCCAGCAAGCTCGTATCTCTTGGAATAGGGAAGTTTAAATCCTTAATTGTTGTGGGTAAGATATTTTCATTTCGTAGTTTTGCAATATCATATACCGTCCTTCTCTTAGATGCCACGTGAATCACACCTAGTTTGCCACTCAGCGCTTCACTTAAGACCTTAGGTGCAATTATATCCACGTAATCTTTTGTTGTCCACTGATCGGTGCAAGCAAGTTCATATGGAAATGACTCAGGATAAAATGATGTTCTCACCACTAGAGAGTTTTCATATGTTCTGACTATTAATTCTGCAGATGCTTTTGTTTTTGCATAATTCCCTAGAGGATTTATAGGATCTTCCGGCCTATACTCTCCCTCCTTGCCATCAAACACGTAATCTGTAGAAATATAAACTAATTTGATGTTAAGTAGCCTGCATACATTCAGTACATTTATTGTTCCCAGTACATTAGTCATAATGCACTCAGATGAATCACTCTGAGCATTTTTTACGTTAGTGCATGCTGCTGCATGAATTACTACGGACGGCATTTCCTTGATAATTTCTCTAAACACATCAAATTCTGAACGTATATTGCATTCCCGACTAGTGGGGGCTACTATTTTGGATTCACAGATTTTTATAATCTCTCTCCCCAGCACACCACTTCCTCCAGTTAGGAATATCTTATTCATCAAACCACCTAAACAGACCAGTTGGGTGCAAGGGAGACCAGCCTAGTGATTTTAGTTTTGAACAGTCAAGTGCATATCTCGTGTCTTGCCCCCATCTATTTTCTACGAATCTTATTTGGCTGCTAGGCCTATCAAACCAAGAAAGAATAATCTTTGCGACATTAAGATTCGTCATATAATTTCCAGAAGCGACGTTAAATATTTCATTAACAACTCCCGCTTTTATAATTTCATGTATGCCATCAACGTTGTCTTTGACGTATGTCCAGTCTCTGACATATGATCCGTCACCGTGGAGAGGAATATCCTTTCCGGTTTTTGCACACTCTATGCTTTTTGAAATAAGCTTTTCTTCAAACTGCCTACTTCCATAATTGTTTCCGCTTCTGCTAATAACATACTCAATTCCATAAGTTCTGCCGTACGATAAGACTAACATTTCAGCTGCAGCTTTTGTTGCAGAGTATGGATTACTTGGTAATAATCTATCCTCTTCTTTAAACTCTCCTTGAAGAATATCTCCATAAACCTCATCAGTGCTTATCTGCATAAATATCGGTCTTGAATGAGCCGGTTTCCCCCTTATAAGCTCTAAAAGATTGTGGACTCCGACAACATTACTATTCAAAAAAACTTTAGACGAATTGATAGAATTGTCTACATGGCTTTCAGCTGCAAAATTTACTAAATAATCACAAGACTCTAGATGATCTATGTCACATATATCTTTATTAATGTGTCGATAATTCTTATTATCATCCCAGGGTAGCTTTAAATGTGAAGCGTAAGTCATCTTGTCAATGTCTATAACTGTATCCCCATTTTTCAAAACTAATTCAACAAAGTGACTTCCTATAAATCCTCTTCCGCCAGTTACAATAAACTTCATCATACACCTAAAATTTAAAATCTTTCATATATTCGCTAAGCGTTTGAGCGCTAGCATCACGATCTGATAATAGTATACTATCAGCATTATAAAATTCATTCCACTGAATATTTAAATTACTGTCATACGGGCTAATAGACGACTCACCGTCCTTATTGTAATACGCAGTGCATTTATACAAGAAGTGAGTATTATCTTCAAGAGAAAGAAATCCGTGAGCAAAGCCTGGAGGAATCCATATTTGAAACTTATTTTTTTCACTTAAGAATACAGACCTATGTTTTCCAAATGTCTCAGATGACTCTCTAATATCTACAATTACATCAATAACGCTGCCCTGCGATACCCTAACAAGCTTTCCCATAGGTTCATTCCACTGATAATGTAATCCCCTAAGCACACCTTTACTAGAGACTGAATGATTGTCCTGCACAAACCTTATATCACTCTCTATCTCATTTTTCAGTATGTCTTCACGGTAAGATTCGAAAAAATATCCTCTATCATCTTCAAATACGTCTGGCTCTAATAGAAAAACTTTATCAAATGGATTTACTTTAGATAATCTCACTATTTTTTCCAAAAGCTATATAGATTCTTCTCAATTTCATAATCAAAATATTCTACGTCGTGAGCTTTCTCAGATTCCGCCCATTTAAACATTTCCCTAATTGTTTCTTTAAGGTCAGTATTATCTTTAAACTCTAGACACACCTTAGCTTTTTTGTGATCTGAGTATGCTGTGTGAACTTCATTTCTCTTTTCAAGATAGATTACGCTGGGATTATACCCTAGTTCGGATGCTACACTTGACACTAGGCTGGCAGCTTCATTGATTGTCCAGCCCTTATCTGCTCCAATATTGAATATCTCTCCGTTGTATTCCTTCATAAGTTTTTCAAATGGCTTCATGTAGAACTTTATATCAGAAAATGCCCTTACTTGAGTTCCATCTCCAAAGATTGTAATCGGTTCATTTCTCATGCACTGCCTAATCCATATCCCTATAACATTTCTATATCTGTCCCAAATATTCTGGTAGATCCCTACGACGTTATGAGGTCTGACAATTGAGTAGTCTAAATCAAAGTGCTCTTTTGCTAATTTTAAATCCATTTCGACAGCATACTTTGCCACCCCGTAGGGATCTTCAGGAGAAGGCAGCTGATCTTCCGTGAATGGAGGGTTTCCAGTACCATATACCGCCATAGATGATGTAAAGATTATTTTCTTTACAGCATAGTTCACACAAGCATTTATAACGTTTGCTGAGCATACAACATTGTTTATATAGTTGTGCCTCCGTATGTATGGGCTGAGACCCTCGGCTGCATAAGCAGCTAAGTGATAAACATAGGTCGGCTTATGAGTATTGAATATGTGATTAACCATGTCTTGATTTGAAAGATTGATTGCATAAAATTTAACTCTTTTATCAACACTCCCTTTGAATCCGCCAGAAAGATCATCTATTCCTATGACTTCAAACCCGCTATCTAAAAGATGTCTAGATAGGTGTGCACCAAGGAGTCCTGCGACTCCAGTTATTAATACCGTCTTCATAATACACCATCACCATAATGATTTCTAGCTACACGATATGATCTAATTTTTGCATGATCAATCCAGCATCGCGGAATTACTTTGCACTTACAGCCCCCTTCTGCCCATTCAAGCATGAGTCCCTCTTGGCCTCCCCACTTTCCATCACCTCTATTGTGCTTATGCTCTATGGGAAAAAGATCATGACCAGATTTAAATGTGTGATAAAATTCTCTTGTGAATCCTAAAAAGAATCCATTTAAAACTTCAGACCAGCCGCCCTTGCCCGGTCGCTCTTTAAGCATATTTGAAGATCGTAATAGTAGATTGCTTTCATCTCTAGCGCAATTAGAGAACTGATGTGGGTGTGCTAGTTCTCCAACGCCATTAGAAAGAGGACCGTATATAGTTTTAGAATTTTCATTATCTGACTGTATTTCACTTACAAAGTCATTTATAGAGCTATTGAAGATGAGATCTTCATTTGTATTTATGATAATATCACCTATCTCAGATGATCTTTTGATTCCAGTATTCCACGCGCCAGTGAGACCTTTCTCTGATTGATCTTCAATTCTTATATAGTCACATATCTGCGGTATGTTCTTTGACCATTCAGATAAATTTAACTCAGACTGATTATCAACTATGACGACTCCGAAGTCAAAATTTGCACTATCAGCTAGTGTTTCCAGATACCTATCTAAAAAATTAGCACCATTGGGCCTTAGCTTCTTTGATTGATGATACGTTACGCTAAAGATTGTTTTCATTTATCTTTCCTGTAGCTAACAGCTCCGGGAATATCAAACCAGTCTAAATCACTCCTTACTTCTTGATTCTTTTTCCACGCACCTTTCATTACTGTAGGATCTATGCCCAGCTCTTCAGACCTTTTAATCATTGCATTAAGATCCTTAGGGAAACACTTTCCTCCAAATCCCATGTCACCGTCGTGACCAGGAACATCTATATGAGAATTTCCAATTCTTCCATCTGTTATAAACCCTTCAATTGCTTTTTTCCAGTCACCATCAATTGCTTCACACACCTGATACATTTCATTCATAAACGAAACCTTAGTTGCAAAAAAACAGTTTGCCATATACTTTATAAGCTGTGCAGTTCCAAAATCAGTCTTTATAATCTTAGTGTGTGGAAATCTCAATCTGTAAAGATCTTCAACGATGTCAAGTGCTAGCGACTTATTGCTTCCCAGAACTATTCTCGAAGTATTAATAAAATCAAGCCTAGCTGCTCTTTCAGTTAAGAATTCTGGATTAAATACGAAGTTCATTTTTACATATTTTTCTGCAAGATATTCAACAGTTCCGGGAACTACTGTTGACTTAATTACAACAACTCTTTGATCAATATCATCATATTCTGATAGCTTATTTACAACACTCTCAACTATTGATAAATCGCATTCTCCTGATTCAAACATTGGAGTGGGCACGCACACAAATATTACATCTGAATATTGGGCCACTTCTTTCATTGAGTGTGTTGACCTCTTTAGATCCTTGTCGTTAATCATGATATCATCTACATGCAATATGAATCCGTGTAATATTGCTGAACCGACGAATCCGTTTCCTATTATTCCAACTCTCATGATATTTTTTTTTCTCCAGCAGAACTAAAAACTAATCTTCTCATTTTGATATTATAACATACATGATGAATATGTTTTCAAATCATGAGAATCAGTCTTGTTCTATCGATATTTGTTTTAATTTTTCCCATTCTTTTTGAATGCTCTGGTCTAGTATTCTGTCTATTACTTCTTGACTATTTTTTCTCAAATGAGAAGCATTAAGAGATTTTATCATATATTCTACAGCGTGTTTGTATGTTAAGTTTTTACTTATGTCTACACAGTTTTTTTCAATTTGACTTATTATACTTTTATCTGAAAGTGATGAAACAATTACCTCCTCGAGTGTATCAAAGTTATAATCATCTCCAAGAGATAGATAGTGAATATTTTCAGATATGTTCCAGCAATTCAGCTGTTGGCGAAGCGAGAGAGCGCACTTTCCAAGAACTAAAAATTCATGAAACTTTCTGCTTCCCTTCCCTATTCCTGGAAATCCTACACATATTTTTGATCTCATAACAAGATCAAGATATTCTACTTGATCAAGCCCGTAGTCTTCACAAACGATGTTTAAGTCTCTCCTTTTTTCTTTAATCTCTAATAGCTTATTATATCCGCGCTGACGAACTAGAGAAAACCATCTATCCCTTGGCTGATCTTTTGGCCAGGTCTTCATTTTATTATGATAATTCTTTTCAATATTTTCATCAAAAATTCTTCCACCTGCAAAAAATACGTCAATATCTTTCTCTATTCTTTCTTCACTGTACACTTTGATTAATCTATCTGAAAACTCATAGAAAGACTGATGAGTCATTAGTCCTATTGGAAATATATTCTCTCCCAGATCTGGGATGTAAGATGTTCTTTCTGACTCTTCTAGTAGCTGAAGCTTGAAGATTGTGAGGTCTGATATTTTGTACTTTATGATCACGTCTCTTAACTTTTTCAAGTCTAGCTTAAAGTTATCGGGTGTTTGCCATCCACCGTCATCGCAGTCAAGCAGCATTAATAAGTTGTCAACACCTGAATTAAGTACAATTCCGGACCAATTCTTTCCTAAGTTATCTGGACATAGATCGTCTCTAAGCCCAGCTTCTATTGGTGATGGTGCTGGAAAGCTCTTAATAAATTCATCTTGAAGACCTATAACGTGCGGTCTACTATTTACGCCAAAGTTTGTTATTTTCACAATGTCACCATCCTATCTTGATAAGAATATTTCCTCTTGATTGACTTTCTCTCTCCAGTAGTCCAGTAAATCACTCATCGTCTTTGAAAACTCTATCTCTGGATTCCAGCCCGTATGATTTGTGAATTTAGTCGTATCTGGCACCTGGAGATCTGCATCTATAGGTCGAAACCTTTCTTTATCAACCTGGATTTCAATGTTGTCAACTTTAGAAAGTGATAGCAGATAATTGAGCATTTCTCGAACTGAGCAAGTGAACTCTCCGCCAATGTTATAGTACTCTCCCGGAATCGGATCACACGTAACTAGCATATAATATGCTCTGACTGCATCTCTTACGTCGGCCCACGTTCGCAGGGAATCTAGATTTCCCACCTTTATCACAGGAGGTAGAAGTCCCGCTTCTATCATTGCTATTTGTTTTGCAAATGTAGATTCAGCAAAGACATCACCCCTTCTCGGTCCAGTATGAGTAAACATTCTAGTTGTCATTATTTTCATTCCATATGCCTCTGCATAGAATCTACCCAAAAGATCTGTGCCCACCTTTGATATTGCATATGGAGAGGCTGGATGAAACTTGCATTCTTCATTAATTGGAATCTCATCATTAGAAACTCTCCCGAAAACCTCTGATGACGCACACACATGTATGACTGGATCAATTTTTAGATCATGTATGGACTGAAGAAGATTTGCTGTTCCAATAATATTTGTCTGGAGTGTCTCTATCGGGGCGGAAAAGCTTGTCTTCGGATAGCTTTGTGCAGCTAAGTGAAAGACGTAATCTGGATTCGATTCTCTTAGAGATGATAATACAGATGAGTAATCATTTAAATCTCCATAGAGCAGATGAATTCTATCTTTGTTATTTATCCTTGAAAAAAGATGTTTGATGTTTGAGAAGTTTTCGTTCCATCTGCAAAATCCATATATTTCCCAGGCAGTATTCTCTAAGAGATAGTCCGCTAGATGAGATCCGACCATTCCTGCAATTCCAGTTATAAAGCAAGCCTTCATTTATTTCTCTTATACCAACCAATAGTCTTTTCTAAGCCTTGTCTAAGCGTGTATTTGGGTTTCCACCCAAGGTTTTCAATCTTACTTATGTCTATTTGCCTCACTGGAATTGCAGTTGGTTTGCTAATATCAAATTCAAACTCGGGTCTATATCCGTATATTTCAGTTATTATATTTGCCAACTCTTTAACATTTATAGACTGACCACTAGAAACATTATATGCGTTAGCTGTTGCGTCATTTGCCATGATAAAAAATAATCCATCTACCAGATCTTCAACATATAAAAAATCTCTAATTTGATTACCGTCACCCCAAACTTGGAATGGGTTCATACCCTCGCCAGCTTTCATTATCAGCTGCGGTATAACATGTCCCCGCTCATTAAAATTATCATTTTCTCCAAACACAGCCATTGGCCTAACAATGGCAAAGTTTGTTTCTGTTATTGATTGAAAATGTTGTAATACTTTTTCCATATATCTTTTCAACCAGCCAACACCCATATAGAATTCAAACGGATCTCCATCAAAGCCCTCTGTTTCTTTTACTGAGTGTGTTACTTGTGGATACATGGTAGAACTGCCAATATATCCAAATAATTCTACTTTTTCTTCGACAGCTGCAGCCACTAAGTTAGATGTCATAATAATGTTATTTCTAAATAAATCAATTTGATGATTGTCTTGCAAACCCGCTCCGCCCGAGAAGGCTGCACAATGTATGACTATATCTACGTTTTCCACTAACTGCTTGCAATTATTATAATCCATAAGATCTAATTTAGATATTTTAATTTTTTGATTATTTTTCCAATCTATATTCAAGCTTCTTCTATTATAAACTGTTCCTACAATATTGCAATTATTAAATTCTAATAATTTTTTGACTACAGCCGTGCCACATAGCCCTGCTGCACCGGTGACCAAAATAGTTTTATTTTCAAATAAATTCACTTACATCTCTCCTTTATACCAATTAATCGTTCTATATATCCCGTCTTTGAGGGGTGTCCTAGGGACAAATCCATATTCTGCTGCCCTATCCGTGCTCATTAATCGCTTGGCGTCGCCCATGGGCTTTGTAGTATCCCAAATCAGTTCTTTCTTAAAATATTCCGATATAATTTCTGCAATTTCTTTTATTGTCACTCCGGATCCGCTTCCTAGATTGACTGGTTCAGTTATTTTATTCTCTACCATATGAATCATTCCTAGTGCAACATCTTCTGAAAAAATAAAATCTCTAATTGGAGATCCATCTCCCCATACTTCAATTGTATCATTGTCATCAAATCCCTTTTTTATTAAAGCTGGAATCACCATTGACCATTCACCAAAGTTATCATATGGACCATATACATTTGCGGGCCTCACTATAGAGCATTTGTTCCAATTATACTCCTCCATATATGACTGAACATTAAGCTCACCCATTCTTTTTGCCCAGCCGGTGTACCAGTCATGCTTTGAAGGAAATGTTTTCCAGACATCATCCTCATAAAATATCTCAGAAGGAGAATAAACTCCTACTGAACTCGTATACAAATACCATTCGACACCTTCATTAAATGCTGCCTCAACCATATTTGCACCAAATTGAACTTGAGGCACACTGAACGTCGCAGGAGACTCAAGGCATCTCTGAGGAGAGCCTTTTAGGCCGGCCAGGTTAAATATTATATCTTGATCTTTACAAATATCTTTACAAAAAGATCTATCTCTTAAGTCTCCCGGGCGGTTGGTGGGAATTCTTGAGCTAGGTAGATCAGAAGTTGTTATTATTGCTCCTCTATTTCTTAGTATTCTAACTAGATCTTGCGCTATCATTCCACCTGCACCCAGAACAAGCACATTTTTATTTTTAAACATTATTTAGCTTCTCACAGAGATTTTTGATTTTTTTATTATTAACTTCAGCATGATTTCCGATATAGAGACCGTTAAAGTGTATGTAGTTTGCAATTTTCAAATTCCCAGAAACCCTATAGTTAAAATTATCCAAGTAGGGTTGTCTAGCTTGATTTCCCCCACCTGCAGTTCCTACTCTATATTCTACACTATTTTCCTCTAGAGTTTTACATACTTTATCCAAAGAATTTCTATCTTTTAAGATTAGCGGCAGTGAAAAATTACTGTTTCCTTCAACAAGGTATTTAGTAAAATATTTTTCTGAATCTAGTTCTGCGAGCCAAAATTTTAAATTTCTCTTTCTAATCTCAATATTTCTATCCAGCCGCTTAATTTGCTCAAGCCCTAATACTCCATTAATTTCTGTGCTTCTCATGTTATACCCGGGTACTGCAAAAGTGAATAAAGGATTGAGATCATATCTACGATATTTTTGCTGAACTTCTTCTGAAGCCTCTCTAATCATTCCATGTGATCTAAACATTCTAGCTAGCTGATAAATTTCTTTCGAATCAGTGCAAACCATTCCTCCCTCGATAGTTGTCATGTGGTGACCAAAATAAAAAGAGAAACAGGACATGTGTCCAAATTTACCAACTCTGATTCCGCCAAATTCAGTTCCGTGAGCCTCACAACAATCTTCAATAAGAAGTAAATCATGCTGTTCTGCTAGATCAATAATTTTTTGATTAATGCCGTTGAATCCTAAAGCATGAACTAAGACTATAGCTTTAGTGTCACTGGTGATTGCTTTTTCAATATTTTCATGGTTAATTGCCATAGTATCTAGGTCTACATCTACGAAGACAGGAATAAATCCAGTATTTATAACTGAAGCTATGTCGGACACCCAGCCGATAGGTGGCACTATTATCTCTCCGCCGGCGCCTTTCCTTTCCCTAACAATGGCAGCTGTTATGTAATTAGCTGCTGCTCCGGAACTAACCATTACACTATACTTTGAACCCAGCCACTCTGACCAGGCTTTTTCAAACTCTCTTACTTTTGGTCCATTTGTAAACTTATCGCTCTTAAGGATAAAGTCTGACATAGCAATCTTATCTTCTTTAGTTACGTTATTACACATCAAAGGCCAGTCAAACATTTATCTATCCCTGGGCTGTAAGATTGGGTTATTAAATGGCCACACTATGTTTAGTTGAGGATCATTCCACTTTATTGTAAACTGATCCTCAACATCAGGATATTCTCCCTCATATGACCACTTGTAGTGAAATACTGATTTATGACTCAAAACAGCAAATCCGTTTCCGAATCCTGGCGGTATTAGAATCATCTTTCTAGTCTTGTCATCTAAAATAGTACAGTCCCACTTTAAATAATTTTTAGAGTCCTGTCTATTATCGACTAAAACAAAGTACAGCTCACCGTATAAACAAGTTACTAATTTATAAGACTTGAAGTCACCGTGTATTCCTCTAATTACTCCCTTTCTCGAAGTAGAAACTTTGTCATGATTAAAATTTTTCTCAAAATCTCCCTCTTTCCATAGAGTCCACAAATCTCCCCTGTAATCTGTAAAAATATCAGGGCTAATTATCTTCACATCCTCAAATATCAAGATTACTCCATTGTGTCTACAGACATCGTAGGTCTTACTAGTCTTTCTGGATTAAGAGAAATATCCAGCGGCTTTATTATCATATTAGATAGAAACTCTTCTCTGTCTAGATAGGGATACATGTCCTCTATCGGAGTTTCCCATCCAATTAACTTTGGATCATATGTGTGATAATCGTGGCAGTTTACGTCAATAATAAGCGGACCATCATGATCTAGGAAGTCTCTAATTTGAGCTCTTATGCATTCGTAATCAGACCCCACTATTTCCATACAATCAAGCTTATATGCTTTTGCCACGTCTATAAAGTTTGGGGGAATATACCCTAGTGGGCCGCAGGCTTCCATCCTTCCTTCAAAGTTAGTTTCCTGAAAGGCTTTAGTTATGCCGTAAATATGATTATTCAAAATGACAACTTTTATTCCAATATTATAATTGACAAGTGTTTGTAGTTCTTGAATATTCATATTCATGCCGCCGTCGCCAATAATACAAACAACGTTTTTATTTCTATCACTACGTGCGAACCAAGCTCCGATGGCACCGGCGAAAGAGAATCCCATGGGAGAATTTCCATTATTTGTAAAGTATCTTTGACCAGTCTTTGTTTTAAAAGAGTGGTTCATGACAACTATATTTCCACCACAGTCTCCAACCAATATATCATTACTACTCATTTCTTCAGATAGAATTCTTGTAAATGCGTAGGGGTGAACATACTCAGACTTCTCATACATGTCATCAGTAACAGGATCATATTTAACCTTCCATTCCATGCATCTAGCTGTCCACTTATCAAATTTAGGAATAGAGTCGAGAGCCATTAGCTTATCAGAAAGAATTTCAATAAAAAGCTTTGCATCTGATAGAATACATTCCTCAAATGGCACTTGTTGTAACTTTCTCTGAAGCCCTGCTTTATCTACATCGACTATATATTTCTTTGCCTCTCTGGCGAAGCTGTGAATATTTCCGCCTGTTATTCTACCTGATATTCTACTTCCAATCGCTAAAAGCAGATCAGAGTTTTGAATTCCAAAATTTCTGCCGGCTCCTCCATAGGTTCCAATTCTTCCGCCGTAGAACTCATAGTCTGAGCATATTATGTCTAGTGCATTCCATGTAGGATAGACGGGAATTTTTAATTTTCTTCCCAAGTCTAAAATAACATTTTCTGCTCCAGCCGATCTCACTCCTCCGCCGATCATTAATACGGGACGCTCTGACGACAAGAGGTCATCAATATAACGATCTACCTGTTTTTCTATTTTCTTGATACTGTATTCTAGTGTTAGATCTGCGTCATATCCTATTAGGTCATCCGGATTGATCAATGTCTTAGCAACATCAATGGGAACATCTAGATGAACTGGTCCAGGTCGACCAGAAGTCATTATATGAATTGCTTTTTCAAGTTCATATTTAATATCTTCTGGCTTTGTGATCATTACTGAGTATTTTGTAACTGATCTCATGGTGCCTACCATGTCTGATTCTTGGAATCCTACCTGTCTAATAGAAGGATCTGGTCTCATAAACTGCTGCTTTATCTGTCCTGTGATAAATAAGCACGGAACAGAATCAAAATAACAATTACCAGCAGGTGTAACTAAGTTTTGTCCGCCGGGGCCAGACGTCGCCATTGCTACACCAAAGTTACCCGTAACTTTTGCATAACCCTCAGCAGCAAACCCACAGGCCTGTTCATGAAATGGTGCGATATACCGAATACCTTCAGCACGGACAAAAGCGTCTACTAGGTGGCCTGTTGCAGCTCCATAGACTTGAAAAACTTCACGAACTCCATACTCTGACAGTCTGTTAATCAAATAATCTGCAACTTTTATTTTCTCTATGCTAGTCAATGGCTTGCTCCTGGATTTTCTAAACAATAAATTTGATATTCTGTCAATGAATTATTCATTTTTTTTTTACTGTTGTAGTATTTGGTGTTGCGCTGTGGTTGGTCGGAAACCCCTGGTCTGTTTCGTATATTACTTCTTCATGCTTCCAGTTTCCGCCGCCGAGAAGCTTTTCTAATTCTTCTTCCTTGATGGCATAAAAGTTTTCTTTTGAGGGGAATGCACCTGATCTAACTTCTGCGGCGTAATCTTTAATAGCTTCTTGCATAATCTGTCCAGCTTCGCAATATCGCTTTACAAACTTAGACTTGAATTCCCAAAAGAGCCCCATTAAGTCATGAAAAATAACTAATTGTCCGTCTACTAGATCGCCTGCACCAATACCGTATACGGGTATTTCAAGTTTTGAAGAAATCATTTCAGCTGATTCTCTTGGCATTCCTTCTAAGAGTAGAAAAGAGCATCCTGCTTCTTGAAGAGATAGTGCTTGTTCAAGAATAATTTCAGCTTGTTTTGCTGTCTTGCCTTGAACTCTGTATCCCCCTAGTTTTGCCCTTGTGTGCGGTGTCAGCCCAAGATGACTCATTACCATAATTCCAGAATCTGCTATTGCCTTAATTCTTTCAACCATTGCACCCTCAACCTTAACACAGTCCATACCAGCTCTAACGAATCGTCCAGCATTTCTAACTGCATCTTCATTAGAGATCTGATAAGACATGTATGGCATATCTCCAATTAGAAATGCATTTTTTGCCCCTCTTGCGACAGCCGCGCTATGTCTAATCATATCATCCATAGTTACTGGGATGGTGGTCTTGTATCCCAGAGTTGTCATTCCAAGAGAGTCTCCTACTAAAATAGCATCTACACCGGCACCATCTACGATTCGTGCTTGAGGATAGTCATATGCTGTCGTTAGCACAGTCTTAACTTTCTCTTTTTTGTGACGCCTAAGTCTTAAGAC
>Ga0208012_1000394_pt1 | contig 16061 bp, 28 predicted proteins | sample 15BtaG_FD_184090 | JGI IMG/M metagenome (GOLD analysis project Ga0208012, IMG submission 184090) | Marine viral communities from the Subarctic Pacific Ocean - 15B_ETSP_OMZ_AT15312_CsCl metaG (SPAdes) (version 2) | ecosystem: Environmental > Aquatic > Marine > Oceanic | place: Pacific Ocean... | reverse complement strand
CGGGTTTTCTTACGACCCTTTGCTTTCAATGCTACTTTATCACCTTTTCTTGCTACAGCCATGGTTATACTCCTTTTATTATTACTATGTGCCGAACTTAAATAGTGGTGATAGGGATTACTCGTTCCGATGTTTTGAAGTAAGGATAGGCTTGACCGTTTGCATCGGTCATCCACATCCGTTGTGCTTTGCAGGCTTTGGGCTTCGGGGCTTCCATATCCGTCAGGATAATGGCACCGTCAAAGTTCCCACACTTATTAATATATTCGGTAGGAGCGTCAAAGCAAGTGCCGCCATACATCACACGCTCAACTTTGTGGTTCTGACCCTTCTTCCACTCATACACCAGGCTTTCATCAACTCGCGTATCAAAAGGGATGACCGTGAAGGATGCTAGTTTTGCTAGGCTGTTTAGCTCGCTGAAGAAGGTAGCCAATAGCTCATTAGAGACAGAGCCTGACTGGTCAATAGCGATGGCTATCTTAGCCTGACGCTTGACCTTTTTACCAGCATGCACCCAAGGGTAGCGCTTATTGATGCGACGCACCGTGCTAGACTTGCTAGCCTTCTGGCTGGTCTTGATGAAATAGCGTAGAACCTTCTTCCAATCAATGACAGTCTTGAGACGCTCAAGGACTTCCTCGCGAACAGACTGGCTACAAGTGCCCCATCCGTCGCCTTTGCCGCTAGCCTCTTGGGCTGCTTCTTTGAGGTCTTGCTTAAGCCGCTCTTTTGCCATGGCTTGGGCTTCTGGGCTTACTTCATCTGACCAACCGCTATGGTCGTCAAACTGTTGACCGCCGCCACCGCTGCTATCGCCATCTTCTTGATCGTCGCCAGGCTCGCCATCGCCACCAGCAGAACCGCCGCCGCCTTCTTCTTGGTTGTCGTCGTCTTCTTGCTGGTTCTCTTCTTGATCCTTCTGGATCATCTTGAGATACGCCTCAAAGGTAAGACCCTTGGGATACTCCGCGAAAGGACCGACACCAGGCATGCAGCATTGCTCGGGCAGTTCGCCTACGAGATGGCTATTGATGGCTAGGTCAGCAGCGATGTTTTGGGTCTTCGGATTTACACCTTCTACCTTGCGGGAGGTGACATGCTCAAAGATCAGATGGTAGAACTCATGCTTAAGAACACCAAGGCGCTGCTTATCAGGCAGGCTCTCAAAGAACTCTGGATTGTAGAGCATCTCAAAGCGACCCTCTTCCGTAACCCTTACGCCCGCAGTTGGGATAGCACGGGTTTCCGTTTTTTGGATCTTACGGCTTAGGCTCGCAAAGAAAGGCTCATTAATCAGTAGACGAGCCATATGTTGGTTGAGATCAAAAGACATCTTCTCTCCCCTTGTAACTCATCCTACCATGGATAGGGTATCTGTCAAGTTTTTTATTCCTTGTCCCGAGATTTATCTTCAAGCCATCGCCTGTAAATCGCAGGTAACTTAATCACATCAGAAGTCCAACAGACTAGCCAACCGACAACGAACCCTATTCCATACGCAATCAATAGTTCTTTCATCTAACTGCCTCTCTTACTTGTCAGCTTGCAGAAGCTTGTTCAAGTAGGAGCCGACATCGCCGTCACCACACTTGCTACTGTGGAACTTTTGAAGGAGACTGGCATCACCAAGACCCATCGTGAGGTTAATCAGCTTCATAGCCGCTTCGCTGGGAAGCGTGCCCATATAAGCCGCAAGGTGCCCCCACTGCTCATCGGTCGTGGAGAGGTCAAGAGCATCAGCAGCCTGAACCTTCTCAATCAAAGCGCAATGGTCGTTCAGCGAGAACTTGGAAAGTTGCTTGGTTTTCTCACCAGCGAGCAACTGCTCTACCGTAACTTGCCGTTCATAGTTCTTGGCGAAGTCGTTGAAGGACACCGCAGCCTCAAAGCCCACAAAGGACTGAGACAGGGTGAAGATGGCAGGAGTAGCCTTTTCCAAAAGACCAGCACCGACCAACACATCGTTCAGACGATGCCAAGAGCGACGACTGGGATAAACCTTGTTAGGCTCAAAGTCACCCTTGTGCTCAAGGTGCTCACGGTTCTGGTTAATGAAGTCCCATACAAGACCATCAATGTTCTCTTTTCCCCAATCAAGCCAATCTTCGGTAGAAGGCTCAAGGTCAAAGACCGTCCAGCGATCAAGTTCGGCAGGGTCCATCTCGCCTACCTGATATTGTTCTCCATGCTCCCCGCCGTTAACAGCAGCGAAGATGAGAGTATCGGGGTGGAGGCTATGACCCGAAAGCTTACGACTATCGGTCAACTCAAAGATACCCTGGCGAACTTCGGGGGTAGCCCGATCAACTTCGTCAAGGAAAAGCAGCACAGGCTCAGCGCAAGCCTGAGCATACCACTCAGGAGGACAGAACCGCGTCTGACCATCAATCAATTCTGGAAGACCCAGAAGATCACCCTCTTGCATCTGGCTAGCGCGACGCTCTACAACTGGAATGTCAAGGCTCTTGCCAATCTGGTATACAACTTGGCTCTTGCCAATGCCGTGGCGACCACGGAGGAGGACAGGAAGGCGGGCATCGCTCACGAGCGGAGCCACCGAAGAAAAGGTCTTGAAGTCAATAGCCATTGTTTTAGCTCTCCCTATATCTTTTTATACCACGGATACATTATACGTCAAGTTTTTTACCACCAACCTTAAAGTATCACTTTAACTATTACCACTTCGTCGTTTCAACTTCAATCTCTGGGATTTCAGCTTGGAACTCAGCCATCAATTCTGCGTCTTCAGCATCCTCTTTGCGAACATACAGCTTTGAAAGGTTATAGTATCCCTCTCCGTCCTCATTTCCCCGATATCCTGGGTGGTTTGGAATCCAATTGGGGTTGCTTACCCGGCTGATGGTTCTCACAGAGCAATATTGTTCCTCTTTTTCGGCGTCGCACTTCACCCAGGAATACAGGGTGTGCGAGAAGTCGTAGTTGCTGCCGTGCAGCTTGGCTTTGATGTTCACAGCCCTAGACATGATGTTTGACCAAGATTGGTTCTCGGACTGGGTATCCCACTTGTCGGTGCCAAGCTCAAGATCGTTGAACTCCACCGTGGTAATCATTCCCATACTGAACTCTTCCCAATTCCGATGCCGAGCCTTAACCATAGCACCAGGCAGCAAGCCCAGTCTCCGCATACGGGAGGCTAAAAGCTTGTGGGCTTTCGCAGTAAGGGCTCGCATCGCAGCCTTGTCTGCGGAATGGTCAGGGCAGGTCCGCTTATTGTGACCCGGCTTGTTGCAGTAGGAGCACTTGCGAGGCTTGTTGGTGGCTTTCTGCTTTCTCTCCTGCATCTCTAACGCTCGGTAGACTTCATAGCCTCCGATGTCATGCTTTTCTCGCATGTCTCGTGTGAGGTGGTGGAAGTTCCCGTAGCCCCACTCGTCAAGGAGAGGTAAACCTTCCTCTTTCATAGCTTTCACGACTTTGGCGTGTGATGCTTTGTTTCGTGGGCAGGTCCGTTTATTGTGACCATACTCGTAGCAATCAGAACAGCGGCGTTGACCCATTGGGTTCTCCCTATCTTACTCCTTATATTATCACCTATCTGGGTTCTGTCAAGTTTTTTACCTCCCGAACTTAAAGTATGGCTAGAAGTATGATCCATAAGTTATTACTTGACTATTCCTGAAACACCGTATACTAAGACCACTGCCCCGCTGACTCTCGCTTACTCCCGCAGCCCTTCGCAGACCTCCGCTTACCTTCGCAGACTCCGCCTACTCTTCGCTTACTCTTCTATTCTTTCCTTACTCTCATAGGTCTTTCTCTTTAGAGAACCTTGTTTTTAAGGGATTATCTTATATTATACTTCACAGGTAATCCTCTTTAACTCTCTTCTTACTTCTATACAGGCTCTCTACCTTTTCTCTCTTCTACTTTACCTGGGTATTCCTTTCTCTTCTTTCTTCTTCTCTTATCTATTATATTTCTATCTCCCGAAACTATTGGTAGACGGGTGATGAAAATGATAGGTTTACGCTGACTGAACAACCTTCCCCCTACGGGGGAACTCAAAGTGCATTATTTGACATTTTTAGACAAAGACTGACATAATAAACCAAAACGCTATATTTTGCCATTATTCGTTTAGCAGGTTTACCCGATAGAGAAGTTCAACGCTCGGATGTTTATGGGGTGTCATGTCTGCCCATTTGACCTCAAGATAATACTCTGGGTATTCCTGAACCATCCCGTCAACTGTGTCGTAGGCTTCAGATACTTCGTAGGGCTCTTTGGTTACGATGCCGAAGATGCCGCTGTCTTCATGCTTGACGAGAACTCCAAGTTTAAACTCTTCTTCTCGGTTAGGTTGGTTTGGGCTATCAGTCATTAGCATTTCGTCTATGTCTCTCATTGTTATTTTCTTATCTGCCGAGGTAGAGGGCTTTGGAAACATGAGATGAGATAACTCGGTCGCCCTTTTTGTAGAAGCCTTCGCTCTCAACAATGTATTTCTTGGAGAAGGCATGATCGGGTGTCGGCAGGAGGCGAACTGATACGCTATACGAAGTGTGAGACGATAAGACAATCTCTGGGATGACCACGAATAGGTTTTTGTCGGGTGCCGCATCAGAGAGGCGAACTAAATCGCCGTAGGTCAAGTTAAGCGCAATGAAATGGTTTAGACCGCTGCAAGCGGCTAGTTCAGCCTGCATTATCCTGCGATTGTTTCCGCCTATCGCCGTTTGGGTATTGACCGCTGAAAGTAAACTCATCGCAATCATCGCTATGATGGAAGTCATTACCAAAGTGAACAATAGGACGAAGCCTTTACGGTTGGACACTGATTGCCCTGTCTCTCATAGGAACGGGTGCGATCTGATGCCCCTGACCATTATTCCCCGGCAAGGTTAGATTATCCTGAACCCAAGCCGAGGTTCTTTCTTTACAGATTGTTTCTGGGATGTGCCGACGAATGCAAAGTTGCTCTTCTCTTTTTACAACTTCGCAGAAGCAACGAACCTTGTTTTGCAACTGGAGACTTCGGGATAGAATAACGCCTTGTGGCACAAGTTCGTTACTTCCCGGTAGCCACCTTGGGCATTCAATCTGCTGTAAGTTATACGCCAGATTATAAGGTGCCGGTGACACTGGTGGTGTAGCAAATATGGTTAGAGATAATAATGTGTATAACATTTCCTATGATCTTTCTGTGCGAGCATCGGCGTAAGCATTCCACTCATCTACTCGCTTCTTTGTTTCTTTTAAGTGTAGGCACTTGGGGATAGTCAGATCAGGTAAGACTGCGTGAAGTAGATTGAATACTCCCCTTGTGATTAGAGAGATGCCCATCCCGCCTGCGAACCTAAAGTGACTCCAATAAGTTTCGTTATTGTCTTTTAAGTGACCCATTATCTATATCGCCTATCCTTGTGCCTGTTGTTTCTATTTCTGTTTCGTCTGTCGTGCCGGTTGCGCCTGTCGTCTGCTTCTCTCTTCGGGCGCTGGATTTTCTTCTTTGGGATGCGTTGCCGTGGGATGCCTGCCATGTCTAGCAGCATGTCTATTTCCCACTGGTTGAGTTCGTTTAGTCGGCGCTTGTGCCTGTTTCTTTTTTCGTTGTCCCGAAAGTCTTGTTCGTTTCGTCGGTTGCGAGTATGACGGGCTCGGCATTGCTTGGAAGTCATCCAGCCCATCTGTTGCATAACCTCTTTGAGAATACGAGGGTCAGTCTTTCGGAGATAGTCGGTTAACTGAAGAGCGTGGCGGCGTGCCTGTGCATGTTCTCGCTGTCGCTCGGTAGCAGGTGATGCGAATAGCAGCACTGCCGAGATGGTTAAAGTTATCATCGGTAAGTCACCTCCTTAGATGCCGAGGCTAAAAACAATATCCCTCTGTTCTGAAACAACTGCCCCACAGCAAAACCCCTTCGTAAAAGAAGCTTTGCTGCGAGGAAGCATACTTTCGCACAGATGAGTTTAGAATGGAATCTAAATAATTTCACGTTTCTTATTCTCTAAATGACGATTTAAATACCAAGCGGCTTTTTCTAAATCTTCAACTTCTGAGCCCTTGTGTGGTGCTCGGAGCATGTATTTAATAACGTTGCCCACGTTGAAGTTTAGATCCCACTCTTCAATGACCTCAATCGCTTCAACCTTGCCTTTATTATAATGAGCAGGGTGATCCACGTTGCTGGAGTTAGGCAAGTTCGCCCCCGTAGAAGAGGGGCATGTCAATCTCATATGGCTCAAGGTCGCCAACTTGAGTTTTCGTATTGAACACTCGCCAGTCATGTTTCTGGATGTCAAAGACAAGTTCCTGACCTTCTGCGAGGTTTCGCGAGGGCGAGAGGTCGGGTCGGTCATCGCCGAAGATATCCTCTAGCGTATCGTCGCTTAGTTCAGAAGGCTTCGCAAAGAACATCGTGCGCTCCTCGCCATCCTTTTTAATAAAAGTTCCGTTGTATCCTGTGATAATCATTTTGTTTCCTTACTTCTTGTTGAGGCTTGCAAGCAACCCGCCAGCACGAGCAGCAGGAGGGGTGGTGTTTGCCGTAGCAGCAGCGACTCGTTGAGCGGCGGCGGCAGCGACTGCGGCTTGAGCAGCCGTTGGCGGGGCGGTTTCGGTTGTCGCTCCATCTCTAAGCTGACGAACAAACTGGAACATTTCCCGTTCAATCGTTAGCAAATTGGTAGATGCGAGGGCAGCTTCTACTGCTCGGTCCACTGCTTGGACAAGTTCGGTATTGGCTACCACTTGTTCAGCGGCTGGATCTAACACTACTAATGCCTCGCCATCTGTTCCGTTTAGGTCATTGACTAGCTGATCCCGAATGGCAGTAATCAATGTTTGTTCTCGTGGCGTTAAAGCCAACTCTGCGTTGTTAGTTGTTGTCAATTTGTTCTCCTTTTCTGACAATTAGTTCAACATCTGCTTCTTCTGTATCCATTTCAATCCATACTCTTGCTCCGCAACTTAATGGCTTGTGTGGGCTATAAATCACACGGGCTAGTTCATCACCGTCTTTAGTCTTTATTACCGCTTCATGAGCATAACAGTTTTCCTTGTATGTTTTAACTGTTAATACTGGTTCGTCAGTTCCGTGCTTTGTGTTGGAGCGAATTTTATGCATGTTTACATGTATAATCTTTTTCATTTTGTTTTTATTACTTGCCGAGATTATTGGGAAGTCTCGGGTTGTTGATAATCAAAGTGGGGTTGTAGATCTTTTGACCCCTGCGAGCGATTGTCTGATTTCCGCTGGAGTTCTCCATTGGGAACGATAGCCTCACCACCGTTTTTGAAAGAAATAACGTGACCTGCCTCTATCAACGGTGGGTTAGCATAAAGTTCCAAGGCAGTGATAGGCACGTTCTTCCGATCCACCTTGCCTTGTTCAATGTAGAGTTCCAACTTCTGCTTCCAGGTGAAAGAATGCTGACCGGTGCGAACTTTCTTCACGATGCCAGCAGCAACCAGTTCCTGCACCTCTTCCAGAAATGCTCGCTCAAAGATGTGTTGTGTCTTGCGGTAAAAGGTAGAATTATTATATGTTTTTGTCCAGTAGGTATAGGACAACTCGTGCCGATCCTCCTCTGTCACTTTCTTAGATTTGTTTGTGAACTCAGCATCTTTTTCTAAAAACCAAGTGAACATGCCTTTATAATCTTGAATTTTATAATCATTTTGGTGCTCAATAATCCGAATCACGTCCCACAGGTTATGTAACTTTCCCCTGTTGAACTTGTTCTTTGAGAAAGTGCTGTCGCTATTAGTGAAGCTGGCTTTAACCATTTTCGCAGTAGCAGTGAGAATTTCTTTCACCTTTTTCTGGATTTCTGGTGCAACGTTGAAGTTGCTTTCGTAGAAGGCGTCAAGCTCACCCTTCTTCAACGCTGAGCCATCCTTATGAAGTTTCAGCGTAAGCTGGGCAACCATCTCCTCGTGAGATCGCTGGTCAAGTCTCGCATCACTAAACAATAAGCTCTTAAACATATCACGAATCATTTCTCTATCTCCTATAGTGTTTTGTTTTTCAGCTATTCGCTGTATTCCGAATGAACATTGAAAGTGCTGACCAGCGAGCTTGGCGGTGCTCTTGATCATTGAGTTTGGTCTGTTTGTTGACCTTCCGAAATTGATCACATGCATCCTTGATGCTGATTCGGCGGAGGATCGCAACGTTAAGCTTCTCATCACCCAGCCAATCGTCCATCTCGCCAGGCGGTAAATCCTCAAGCAATCGCCCGTTGATCTTAAGTTCAGGATGACCATGAACGAATTCGTAGATTGTGCTCGTGCTGTTGTTCCCATCCACGCTTACATATTCGTACCCTTCGTCAGATACGTTTTGGTAATACAGAATAGACTCTTTGTCGTTTTCTTCTTTTGCATATTTTAGACAATCGGCGACGTGTAGAAGAATAACAGTGTTACTCACGAAACCCTTATAGAGGTCCTGTAAGTACTCGTTTGAATGGGCTATTGACCACCCAGAGCCGTTGTTGACTCCGCCCATTCGCTGAAACGATGGGTCTAGTTTAGTCAGCTTGTACATTCTTGCAAGTTGTCTTAAACTTTTTCTTTTCTCTTTAACATCAAAGGCATCGTTGATCATATTTCTCTCTTTCTGTCGGCTTCACACCGACCATTTGTTTTTATAGCACCCGTGTGCCGTATTTTTGAATCTCGTTCAGAGTAACATTGGCACTGAGTCGAGGATCTTTCTTTGTAAGGACCGTTGGAAACTTCTTCTTTAGTTTCGGCAACAGAATATCTACCACTTTGTGACCAGGGACGCTCCAGATTTCAGCAATTCCGTTTTCGTCAAAGCGGCTATAATAATGTTCTACATATTTCCCGATCTTTTCAGTCCGGATGTAGCGCTCTTGCTCGTCCCAGTTCTCTTGGACTGAAATACCGGTGTAGCTCCCTTGGACTTTCTTCCCAATAGTAGACTTATACTCAACCGGTTGCCCCTCTTTGTTGAAAGCGTCAGCACCTGAGAAAGTTGTTGCAATGGAGTGCCCCAGCTTGTTAGCCGTGAAGATCTCTCTGGATCGGGCATAGCTAAATGGGTCGCCCCATGACTGCTCCTTGCAGATTTGGTTCATGCGGGTGTAGCAGCTTTCGTATTCTTGCTCTGGTGTCATCTGTATTCCTTTGTCCTCAACTATATCTTACTATATCAAGGGTTCTTACATCTGTCAAGTTTTTATTTACAAGTTTATTGTTTATTTATTCGCCGAGATTAGTTGCCTTCAAGATTTTAGCCGAGATGCGTGTCTCGCCTTTATCAATCGCTTTTTGTAATCTGTGGTTTCCATCAAGGATACTCTGGAACTTTCCGTCTTTCGCTGTCACGATTATTGGAAAGGATAAATCTGCTTTCTCTTTTCTGTCGGGTTCAGTAGTAGTTCTGCGAAGATGAGCTACGGAGGCAACCTCTAGTGAAATGACTGGACTGTCATGGAGGTCTTCTAGGACTTCTTGTATCGTTGTCCTGTTTCCTTGCTCGTCTTCCCAGTAGGTTTGTTCCCAGTTCTTACTGATTGACATAAGCCTACCCGTCTTGACGTTCAATGTCAATAGTCATATTGTATTGTATCAGGTTTGGGGGAGTTTGTAAGTTTTTTCTTTTTGCCCTAAAATCCAGCAGCGTTATAATACTTATGTGTTCTCAAGAAAGTGGCTGAACCTTATCTACCGCAGCGACAACTTCGTCGCCGACCTTGCCAAAAACTGGGCTGTCAGCGTTTTTAGTCAGAAGAAGAACAACAGCAGGCTCGCCTTTTGTCGTTTGTGTGAGTTCTATAACTTCACCTTCAGCACCAGCCAAACCACCCGTGGACACCTGAACTTTGTTCCCCACTTGGAAGTCTTCAGCCATAATTGCCTTCATTTCTTCTTTGATTATTTGTCGTAGTTGGGATTTGGTGATTTTCATCTATAAGCCTCCGCAGGTATTATAAATAGGCTACATATTTCCATTTTGCGGGAACATAAAAATATTACTGATTAACATAAGCATAACCATCTTGACGTTCAATGTCAATGGTCTTTTTATTTGTTCCGAGATTAATCAATCTCGTCAAAGTCGCGAAAGATTTGTTGAGGTTCAACCTTGTATTCCTGAACCGTCAAGTAAAGTTGCCCTGCTGCGGCAGAGGAGATTAAACTTTCGTCGGTCTCAACGCCGAATACGAACTTACACAATCCGATGCGCTGCTTAATATCTTCTAACACGCTTGCACGGTCTTCTTTTCTCGCCGCGAACACCAGCATCATACAATAACGATTGAACTCGTTCATTTCCTTTGTGCGAACATCTAATCGCTCGCAGCATTGTTTTGTAGATGGCGGCGGGGCAAAAGAAGCACAGCCAACCATCGTCATAACAATAAGGATACTAATATATTTCATTTTCATTTTCCTATTCCAAAGACATACTGGCATGCTCTCATTCCTTCGGCGATGTTCAGTCTTGCTCTGGGCTCTCTGTAAATTGTTCTTGCGTATGATAGAAAGATACAAAGTCTTTCATATTTTTTCATTTGGGTGTCCCGAACTTTTAGGCGGTCTTCGCAGGCTGAAAGTTCAGTTTGAGTTGTGGTTTTTTTAGGAGCGTGAACACAGGAGGTGAGGAACGCTATGGAAAGTAGGGTTAATTTCATTTTAAAGGCTTTAACCTGCTCGTAGGCAAGCAGACTTTACCATCTGCGGGTGGAGCAGTGACGAAAGATTTCTTATCAAACTTGACGAGTGCCCAAGGGGAAGTGCTGACGACCTGTTTTCCGTTTTTGCAGGTCATGTATTTATATTCGCCTGGGATATCTTTCAAGATGATGCCGACTGCTTCTAGCCTGACTAAATAAGCAGCGCCGTCAAGCGTTGGCTCTTGGTAGGCACGGAAGTATTTTGGATCTGGTAGATCGGGGTCATCTAGTTGTAGGCGAACGAGGTCGCCGAGGCAGAAAGGCATCATGAGTCTGAACTTCTCTCGCAACTTCCCGACGCTATCAAGAAAGACCCGTCAACAAGTTGTTCATCAGAGACATCCTCTATCTCTTCCTCTGACATCATTGGAATAATGATCTGTTTTACGACAACACCGTTTTGGCGGAAGTTAAGTTCGCCACGATATTCCCCCTCAGTGAGAGTTGACTTGATCCGTTCAAGTTGCTCCATCCGAGCAGCAACAACCCGCTGTCGGAATGCAAAGGCATCGTCCTCTGACCAAAAGTTGCCGAGAGAGGTTCGCCCTGGTCCTAAAACTGTCCAGTAGGAAAGTTGTGAATCATCTGAGAATAGCATTTTATCCCTTTCGTATTCTTATTGTATCAAATGTCTTGTTGTTTATCAAGTTTTATTTTCAAAGTATTTTCTCTTGGTCTCTGGGTTCTGTTTCTTCAGCCAATATTCTAATCTCAATGCCTCTCCGTGTTCCATTGGTTCGGAGTGGTTTATTAATATTGTTTGTTTTCCCCGAGTTTGCTTTACTTTGTTATTTCGGTGGTCTTTCAGTCGTTTGGATACATCCTTAGCGATGCCGACGTGAAGTGTAATGCGGTTTGTTTTCTCGGTCGCACACTGTAAAATATAGACAGAATAGAGGTCAGCCAAGGAGATCCATTGTGTTGTAGATGTTCGTTTCGGTTTCGCTGAAGGTCCTGAAGGTTAAAAGTTCGCCTTCGCCACATATCTGAATATCATACCAGTGTGTTCTGTTGGCGGGCTCCAAAGTGTATGGTCCTTTAACTATTAGACCAACTAAGTCAGACCCTCGCACTTTTACTAGACCGCCAGGCTTAATCTTTCTGGTTGCGGTATCAAAGACGCCGAGGTGTTGGTTATTATTCACTGATGATGTCCCAATTTCCTTTTACAAAAATAACCCTGCGTCCCGTGGGGAATAGAACATCCCACAGGAAACTGGTGGGGATCTTGGTTCTGGTGGTTTCGCGAGGGATAAGAATAGCAAACTCGCCGTTCTCTATGACGGTTCGGTTTTTTGTGCAATGCTTTTTGATGCGAAGCAGGGTGCCCGCTCTCAGGTTCGGCTCGCTCATCACCATAGCCTTTTTGTTAGGTCTTGCCCGCAGAGAAAACAGGTAGAGCCATCTGGTCGTAATAGTTCCATATGAGACTTCATGTGAAGTTTTGGATACAACACCTTTACTACGAGCATTGGAGTTTTGCTTTCAGCGAAGTCAACAAACCATTTAGTTGACCAGTTTGATATCGCTGTCTTTCTCACTCTTACTAGGTCGCCTGGTTTAAGCACGACTGACCACCTCTAGTTCCCCAGCATGCCAGACCCGTAAGTTTCCGTCTAACATAACTGTTACAGTCTCGCTGCCTGTCGCAGCGTTTTCTTTAACTTTGATAACGAGCATTAGTCTCCCGCCAACTTTGCAGTCAGCAAAGATATTTGGGGCTTGTTTTACTAAATCACCCGGACGCATTAACAACCTCTAAGGTTTCTGGTAGTTGCATATAAGTTCCGTAATCACCCTGCCATCTTACCTTTAAACGGTCGCCTTCAACGAGAAGTACAAGACCAAGACCACACAATTTGTAACCCATATAACCTTCTTTTCGTTTCACCAAGTCGCCTGGTTTCATTTTAGTTCTGCCAGGTTGCACGCATAATTAACAAATCTGGGAGCGTCGCCCATGGGCTGGCAGACGTAGAAGATGTGTTCTTCTGCCTCTGGATAGTCCCTATCGAACTTACAGGCAGGAGAGAGGCTCAGCACCAAACTAATAACCGGTGGCTGCCTCTCGTCCTCGTTGGCGTCGCTCCTGACTAGCATACCAGGCTGGATGCGACACCGTTTCTGGATTGATTTGAGAAGTTCTCTACCTTGCAAGTGCATCACTATCTCCCTCTTGTTGAAAGGAGACAGTCACAAGCTCAGTGCCGAGGGAGACCATGATATCCATCTCCATCTGTCGTTGCCGCCGCTACAGACCCCTAGGGCGAATGATAGTGGCTCGGCACTGAGTTTGTGACTGTCTCTCCCTCCAATAATATATTAGCATGGATAGAGTATGTGTCAAGTTTTATTATTTTTGGTGCCCTTTAATCTTTGCTCAGTAAGCTCAACATAGTGCGGATCTAGTTCGCACCCAGACCATTCCCGTCCTAATCGGTCTGCCACTATCGCCGTTGTGCCGCCGCCCATGAACGGATCGAAGACCATATCTCCTGCCTCCGTTGCAAGGAGTAAGCAGTTTTCTACTAGTTTCTCGGGGAAAGGTGCCGGATGACCTTGTTGTTTCTTTGCCGGGATTGTCCACACTTCACCTCGGTAAGAACTTTCCAACTCTTTCCGAAAAACCTTGGGCTTCTTTTTGCATAGCCAATAAATGTGCTCAGTACACGGGACAAGAATATCTCCACGGATGTTAGGAGAACTACGGCGGTCCCAGATGATAAGTTGGTAGAGGTTAGCCTCTGAACGATATATAAAATCAGTAGGCAGGTGCGAGCGATTCTTATAGCGGCGGGGCTTATGGTTGAAGAATATGCTTCCATCCTCTGTGATGATGCGGGTCATCTCGTTTAAAATTGCGATCATCCAGTCCTGATATTCTTCCTCGGGCATGCTATCGCCATAAGAAGAATAGTCAATATTGAACTTCTCCCAGATTTGATTGCCGACCTTGGCTTTCCCTTTGCCCGTGATTCCTGACTTATTGTAAGGAGGAGAAGTTATAATACATTTGACCGATGAGTCCGGCATAAGTTTCATAACTTCCAGACAGTCGCCTGTGATTAGTTGGTTGTTCATAGTTGTTCTTTCTGCAAGAATAGGTTCTCGTGGATATGGCATAGCACTCCGTGATAAACCTTTCCTTTTCCTGAGCCCTTCATCTGGATATGAAAAAGAGTTTTGCCGTCAGAGTTCTTGAGATGAACAGTGGTTGGTTTATAAACCCAGGACGCGTCTGCAACTTGGTCCATGATTTCTTCAAAGGTAAGATGCCGTCGATTATAAACGAGGTGCTCAATATTAAACTTTCCCGATATAAAATACTCAATTACTTCTTTTTTATTATTCTCCAGAAATGATTTAAAGTCTGCCACGGACTCAGAAGAAATCTCATCCATCCGATATCGCTGGCGAGGCATTTCCGTGAAGGTCATGTCTCCAAAGAACTTATCCACAAAGTTAGAGACAGAAGACGGCAAAGCAAAGTCTTCAATGAACCTAGACTTGCTCGTCAAATGAACCTGGGTACTGCTGCTAGTAGCGTTCTTAATACTCCAGTGGGACCCGTCAGAGTGTCGTCCGTCTACCTTAGTGCGGGAGCCTCCAACTTGGGTCAGCCCATAAAGCTCACAAATCTGTAGCTCTTTTGGTCCTGAGTTCTCTGCTCTGACCCTGCGACCAATGTCCTGCTTCTGTTCTTGAGTCAAGTTCATCCTTCTTCTCCTTCTACCAGTTTCATAACTTCCAGACAGTCGCCTGTGATTAGTTGATTGTTCATGTGGTTAACTCCTTGGACTTCATCTGTATCTCTCCATATCCCTATATTAGCATGGATAGAGCATGTGTCAAGTTTTATTTGTTGCCGAGGATAACAAAGTAAGTTTGTCCTCTCCTACCCAGTAGTCTCGGTTGTTTGTTCGCACCTTATATTTGTTGTCGGCGGTAAAGACATATCGCTGCTCAATAATAATACCCGTGAGCAGTGTATGGTCAATATAATCTTCGGTTACTCGTCGTGCCTTAAAATCTACAAGGTCGCCGAGATTGAGATTAAAGTGGAATTTAGTCATTTGTGTTTCTTTTGCTGCGGCGATGTAGCTGAACGTTGCGAGCGGGAATTCGGTGTTCCCTTTGATCGTATAAGATAGTGGCTATCTTTTCCCAAGTATAATACTGGAGCAGTAGACCTACCTTCCATTCCGAATAGAGAGTTGGTCTGTGTAACCCAGAGCCATGGTATATAACTTCTCTAAATCTTACGAGGTCGCCGGGGTGCATTCCTGTTTGTCTTTTTCAAACTGGGTTAGGTTATGCAAGTCAGCCCCATAGAACTCGTGGGTCTCTTCGCCAAACATAACTTTGTATCTTGACCTGATGCTTCCGTATTCATCTCTGCCTGGGGCTGTTACAACTTCAGTTATAATCCCTACTTTAGGCAAGTGCCTCAGTTGGCTATACGCACTGCGAATCTTTTGCTGAGCAAGGTCGCCGAGTTGCCACTCACGCTTCGTCATTTCCTTCTCTCCATTCATTTAAGAGTTCGTCTGCCATTGCTCGCCAATACCACATTAACTTTAATGATTCTGAATAGCCAGCTTGTTTTGAGATAATGTTCTCTTGACCGATTAGTCTTAACTCTTGCTCAATGTCAATCTCAAACAAATATTTACTACTTTGTTTAATCCAGTCTCGTGCTTCTTGTTCTGTGTTTTCAAGAAGTTTTTGCTGTTTTTTATTAAGAAGTTTCATTTTTATCTGCCGAGAACTTTGAGGTATTCTGTAGTATAATGTTCTCTGCGGTCCCAGCCTGCCCACTCAACGAGGACAGTTTCAACCCCGCCTTTTAGGCTTGGTCCTTCCAGAACTAGCCCGACGACATCAAAAGGTGTTGGGTGTGCAGGAGTCACTAGATCGCCAGGCTTCACTGTGTGCTTTCTTATTTGGATATCAGGGAAAGAAGCCGTGACCAGTAGCTTTTGGGCAGCGGCGGTGTCTCAACTTTTGTGATCTCGTTGGACTGAGCAAAATAGGCTTGCTCGCGAAACTCTTCAACCAGACCTTCGTTGACCACCCAGAGGCGGAGTTCGTTCCACTCTAATAGGTCTGATGGAGTGCGAATAGGGGTAGTCTCAAGGATAGCCAAACGTCGTAGGGATTCTTCTTTGGTGTCTTGCATGGCACCCTCCTTCAACTAGATAATAGCACGCCTCTCTGTGAAGTCAAGTTGTTTCTTCACAGAGTAAATACCTGTATAGACCGGTATTTTACTAGGCGATGATTAATCCTTCTTCTAGTAAGTTATAACAAGTTCGCCCGTAATGACCTTGGAGGTTCCAAACGAGACCCGAGTCGTATAGTTCTTGGAACAGGGCGAGGAACTCATCA
>Ga0208012_1000392_pt1 | contig 16089 bp, 20 predicted proteins | sample 15BtaG_FD_184090 | JGI IMG/M metagenome (GOLD analysis project Ga0208012, IMG submission 184090) | Marine viral communities from the Subarctic Pacific Ocean - 15B_ETSP_OMZ_AT15312_CsCl metaG (SPAdes) (version 2) | ecosystem: Environmental > Aquatic > Marine > Oceanic | place: Pacific Ocean... | reverse complement strand
TTTTTTCTGGCTTCTTCCCTTTCTTGTTTGCTCGTAGCTCTGCTGTGTCGTCCTCGAACACCTGAAGCTAAGGCAGGAGCCTCAAAAGCAAGTTCTCCAGCAATTCCTCTAGCTACTCCCGTCGTAGGGTCCATGTTGGGATCAATGTATTCTTTAACCAAAAGGTTTCCTGTAACAGTGTCACCTGTTTCTGCTCCGGCTTGAAGCATGGCTTGAATAATGGATCTTTTTAAAGGCTCTACTGCTCTTCCGACCAAGGCCAAAGGAACGGTTGCAGCGTTGATAATGCCGCTGAGACCTGATTTTTTAAGCGCGTAGTTTTCTGCCCCTTCTTTATCGTCCGGGGTTTTTTCTAAATATTCGTAGTAAGCATTACCAAACTCTTGAGCAAAAACAGCCCCACCACCGCCTAACATGGCACCAACAATCGCGCCATAAGGACCAAAATACATTCCAGCAGTTCCCCCTGCCGCAGCTCCTGCTAGAAAAGGAACCGACCCTGGAACAGCTTCACCTATGGTTGCTGCCCACCATTTAGGGTCTGTTAGGTTTTTAAACTGCTCAACACCTTCTTCGCCGTACCTAGCCCTATAAATCTCTTCTTCCGCGATAGCTCTTTTTTCTTCAATGGTTTTTTCTTTTTCAGCGACTGCCTCTTCGTCTCCGCGTGCTTCAGCTCTGTACAAGGCTGTTTGACCAAATGAAATTTGTCTTCCTGTACGACCTTTTAACCAGCTTTTTGAGAAAATCTCTCCAAACCCTTTTTCTTCATCAGAGTCAGTTTCTTCTTCGGGGATAACTTGTTGCAGCGCTTGTTTGGCTTCGTATTCCTCTATTCGCCTTAGTTGCTCTTCAGTGTAAGGCATGGTTTATTACCCTTCATCATTCGGCAAATTAAGAAATTCCGCAACAATAATACGGGAATTAGACAAAGGATCCCATTCTTGACCAGCGTTTATTGCCTCCATTCTCTTCATACTAACAAAATCAGAAAAGTTAATAGGACGTCCGTCTAAGTTTTTTACCGTAGCAAGGCTAGCATCAACCTCTTCAACAAGGCCTTGATGACCGCCTTGGGCTAAATGAACAGGAACATAAGTAGATGGGTCCGAAGCCATTCCTTTTCCTGCGGCGTCTACGGCTTGTTTGTATATTTTTTCTGGATCAAGGATAGCATCTTCTTGGTCAAAAATGCCCTCTTGCAGTGCCGCTGTCCATTTGGAATCTTTCCCTGTGCCTCTGGTGCCGTATCTGTTTTGTCCGTATTGAATTACATCAAGCTCGTCAGACAGAGCTTTGTCCATGGCTCCGGCTTGTGCGGCTTTGCTGGCGTTGTATTGTGTAGCAAAACCTAAAATTCCTCCCTGCTTAGTTGGGGGAGCATAAGCTTGCTTTGCCAGTTTTTTTCGCTCATTAATGATTTCATTGACTCTTGTCATCATGGCAGTGTTGTCTACTCCTGCGTCAGCAGCTGTGCCACCTGCCCGTGCAGCCAAACTCATTTTCATAGCATTGTCTTTTTCTTCGGAGGACATAAGTTCCCAGGCTTCCCAAGGAAAAGGAATACCGTATTTTTCAAGATCGGCTTTGGTTTTAACTAGCCCGCCTAACTGCATTTCAGGGGCAGTTACCATGTTTTGAATTTCAGCAACAAAATCAGGGGTTAAAAGCTCTTCGTCTGGGTGTACTTCGGTAATGTCAAACTCTCTTTTAAGTTTATCAAGCGCGTTTGAATAAGCGACACTTATGCCTTTTAGATACTTTTCTATTTGTGCCATGTCTTTGGTTTTAGTAACAAAGCTTCCTATTTGGTCGTAGAACTCTTGTTTAAGCATCCCCAAGGCATCTTCAAAGCTCGTAGGTCCTTGGTCCATCGCCATTTCATCTTGGACCATGGGCATTTCTGTGTCTTTAATCTGCTCTAGGGAAGGGTTGGTCGTGCTCGCCAAGTTATTAAGAGCCATGTTGATGTCTTGATCGCCTTCTTCAAACAACTGTGTCGGCATTATTGGATCGCCGGTCAAGCCGCCATAGAGATAACCAGGCCACGGTACAGCTCCGCCTCTTTGCATATCAACGGCGGAAGAAAACATGTTTCTTTTCTTCCAGTCCATCAGCCCATCATTCCAAACATTCGCATTAGATCAAACACACCACCGCCAGCTTGAGTGCCAAAAGTAGTGCTGGACCCTCGTGGCAGCATACCACTCATCAAACTTTTCCAATTGGTCATTCGGTTCATAGGTTCTTGTGCCATTCTGTTTGCAGCGTCGTATTGAGAGCCATACATTTGATTTTGTATGCCACGTCCTGCTTGTCCAAATTTGTCAAAAGCGTTTATTTGATTTGCTAGTCCTCGTTGTCCGGTCATTCCTAGATTGGCCATGTTAGTTCCCATTTGACCCATGCCTTGTCCAAGGTTGCCATATTGTCCAGCCATACTGGTAATGCCTTGTCCGAAGTTTCCAAGTTGCCCGCCAAGCGCTCCAAGTCCTTGACCAAATTGTCCAATATTGGATCCCAATGTACCTAGTCCTTGACCCGCTTGTTGTGCTGCTTGTTGTGCTTGTTGATATCCTTGTTGTCTTAAACCACCAACCGCTTGAGTCATTCCACGGCCGAAGGCTTTTTCTCTTTCTTGTTCCATTAATCTTCCACGAGAACCGCCAAAAGCGCCAGACGAAACTGCACGGGCTCTGTCAGACTGCCCTTGTTGGGCGTTTTGTTGGTTCATTTGGTCTATGGTTGATTGAACCACTTGATCTTCATAGGGGTTATAAAACTGTTGTGCCGCTCCTGGTGCAAACATATCAGCGGCTCGACCTGTCATCCCTGCTGCTTGTCCATACATACCCGTACCTTGTCCTACAAGACCCGCACCTTGTCCATAAAATTGTTGGGCCATAGGCAATGCACCAACGCCTTGTTGTTGAGCGCCATAACCGCCTTGCATCATATTACCGCCTTGTTGTATATAAGGCGTAAAGCCTCCAAGACCCCCAGCAAGAGACCTTGCCTGCATTTCATAAGGATCAAGCCCTGCATATTGTCTGACCGGAATCGGCGTAGGCTGTTTCGCCATAGCCGCTGCGGATTCTAAATACCCACGACGCATTGCTCCTGCATAAGGCTCGTCATATTGAGCAACTGTTGATGGATCGGCGTAACTAGCCATAATAAGCGCCTCCGTTACCCATGTTGTTAATTTGTTCTAGTGTTTCAATGCCAACAGCGTCCACCGCAGGTTTTTGAATAACAAATTCCCCTGGCTCTAGTTTAGCAAAAGTAATATCCCCTGGTCGTACATCACCACCGTGCATCATTCCTGGAACCGAACCCCGCCTTTGTCCCGAACCCCGCCTTTGTTTAAAGCTTCGCATCATTTCTTGATAGCCGTCTCGTAGTGCGCCGAAAGAATCTGAAGCTAAAGGGGCCGCTGAATCAATACCATATTTAGCATTTTGATTATACAGTCTTGCTCCTTCCGTATATTTTTCAAAAGAAGGGTTTTCAAAAAACCCGACTTGAGATAAATAAGGGGAAATCGCAATGTTGTCTATTGCTTCGGCCACCGTGCCGCCTATTCGTTGTGAAAAACTAGTGGTTTTTGCTGGATCTGTGCTCCCACCGTACATCATCCCTGGAACTTCTGGGGGAGGAGGTGGAGAGGGAGGCCCCATATTTGCATACCCTACTCCTGGCATTAATGCAGGAGTTAAATTAGTAGGTTGATAGTCTTGGTAGTTAAAGGCTGGTCCTCCATAAGCTTCTCCGCCAATAGGAACAGTTCCTTCTGCACTAGGTTCGTCTTTCAGCAAAGATTTCATGGCCAGGAAAGATAGTAACGGATTGCCACCCATTAGACTGCCGAGACCGCCTCCGCCGCCTCCGCCACCTTCGCCTCCGCCGCCAAATATTCCACCGCCGCCTTGTCCACCAAGGCCTAATATAGCACCAAGTATTCCAGCACCGCCTTCGCCGCCCCCTAAAATATTTCCGCCCAAAGGACCGCCTCCTGAGCCTATAAGAGTATTACGGATTGCTGGCCACCAGCCGCCGCCAAGGGGACCTGTTTCCGGCAATCCCAAGGGATTGTCGGAGTCCCAATCCAATTCGCTTGGATCATCGTAATCGTAAACGCTGCCGTCGCCAATCTTATCAGGGATATCTAAAAGATCAAAAATGCTAAAGTCCATATCGTCTCCCTCGTAGACGCTGCCGTCGCCAAGCATATCAGGGATATTAGAAAAATCTATGTGAAAAGGATCATCAGTCGCTATCCCTGTAGAAAGATCAATATAGTCGTTTATATCAAAGCCCATATCGTCTCCCTGATAGACGCTGCCGTCGCCAATCATATCAGGGGTATCAAAGTCAATGTAAAAGGGGTCGTCTTCTGGGATAGAATACGAATCATCCTCCGCTGCCTCTACGTCTCCAAAAAAAAGGTCGCTAAAGTTGTCTAACCAGCCCATGTCTGTCTCCGTTATTGTGTATAGCTATTTCCATTTTATTCTAACATGAATTTTTGTTAATGTTTATTTCTTCCGCTAGGATCTCGATGTGATCTTCTTTATTTACGACCCCTTGATAGAAAGCAGAGTTGTCTTTTTTGTTTTTTTCCCACTGATCACTTAAAAACTGTTGCGTCTGTAAAGTAATACCGGGTAGAAAACTAGCGAAATAACGCAGTTCCTGCTTCCAATCTTCCATATTATCCTTATATTGAACAATCAGCAAATCAGTGTCGCTCTCTTTTTTTGCTGTGCCTTTCGCTTGGCTACCAATTAACCAAATAAACTGTGCTTTGTCTTTTAATCGTTTTTTATCTGCTTTTATTTTTTGCAGCAAAAGATCAAGACTGTATTTGTTATCCCGAAGTGTCATAATTCTCATCTCCAAAAAAAGAGCCTGGGGACGTTCCTTCAGCGGCCATTAACTGATGAACACTTGGAAGAAAACGTCCTCGCAAAGACGCACCAGGAAGATCAATCCCTGCTAAACCACTTAGAAGAGGAGGCGCCTCAGACTGAGAGGCAGCAAAAGGATCATAAAAATCCCGTCTATCACCAGGACCAGAGGGTAACAAGGGAGCCGCTTCTTTTTTAGTGTCTTCTTCGTCTTTCTTCCGGGCAAAGAGCTCTCTTAATTTCGGTCCTAGTGTTCCACCCATTATTCCTGTGCCTTCTTCTTTATCTCTTCCTCCACCAAAAAGATTTCTTATTCTTGGCCCTAGTGTTCCGCCCATTATTCCAGGACCAAACTCTTTCATTGCTTCATCGTGTGTTCTTGTTCCAAACATCTTAGAGGCTAAATTTGCAAACTGTGGACCAAGCCCTTGTCCCAAAGCACCTTTTTCTCCGGCTATTCTAGGCTGTACTTTATTCATCAGCCAGCCAAGACCGGCTATTTGTGGAAAGAATTTAGCGAATTTCATTCTACCTGCCACTCTGGGATCGAATAGTCCTCGCATAATTTTTGAACTCATTGGGGCGCCTGAGTTCATAATACCTAAACCCAAAGGCCCTCCTTGGTTTTGTAATAACATTCCCCACGGACCAACTTTTTTAAACAAAGATTGTATACCTGCTCGTTGTCCTAAGCCTTTACCAAGTCCCGTAAGTCCTTGGTCCTTGAACATTTTAGCCATCATAACTTTTTGTCTAAGCCTGGGATCAGACATAATACGAGCTTTAAGCATGGATTTGGCAAAGTCTTTAGCAAAAGTGTCTTGAGTAACACCGCCTCCAGACTGATACCCCTTGTACCCAGAAGCATACGCAGCTCTCGCTTGTTTAGCAGCTTGAGCTTTGGTCGGATAAACCTTTCCAGATTTACCCCATCTGTATCCTCCATTGACTTCTTGTATAGGCATTATAAAGAAATAGTTGTTGCGCCGTTTGTCGACACGGTTAAAGTTCCAACAGCACCGGTAGCTTCCAGTCCTACCTCGGTTCTAGTTGATAGGTCCTGCCATTTATTGCCGGTGTAAACTTGTAAAACGCCTTTAGACGTATTCCAAATAACATCCCCAGCAGCGTACTGGTTCTTGTTTAGGGTGCTATCATTATATTGTGGGGTTGCTGTTGGGTCAAATCTTCCAAGATTTATCTCTAAAACTCGGACCATTCTGTTGTAAAGTTCAGGCTCAACAGAACCAATGGCTGTCGGCAGTCTAGTTTCTAATAATTTAGCCACTATCTTCTGCCATCAGGCCTAATATCTAACCGCGTATCTCCCAATCGCCAACCAACACCTGTTCTTGTTCCCGCAGAACCGTCATCATCGGATTCTATTCTAAGAACAGCTTGTCTTGCTCTTATTCTTGTGTTCAATTTAGTGGTGGTGCTGGTCACTGTTTGCGTGGTATCAGTAGACAGGCTTTCTCCTGGAAAGTTTCTTGACTTCATTACAAAGTTAATTGTTTGGTCGCTACCACCGTCCCCTGTAAATTTAACATCCGGTATGACATTTCTTACGAATGATATAAACTCACCTTCGTCTATATCAAAATCACTTGATTCAATATACACATTGTCCATGGGCGATCCGTCATCGTCATTTCCTGTTTCATGCTTGTACAAATAACTATTATAAGTTGCCCTTGGATAAGAAGTAATATCTTGATCTATCCAAGCGTACCGGGTTAATTGACCAATACTCCAGGTTTGTTCTTGATAGTTGTAGACGACATAACGATCAATTTCCGTAGTGTCTTCCGAAGGATAAAACCATCCCACTTCATTAAACTGTTTGTTAAGAAAACCAAAGACTTTATACGCTTGGCCTACATTAAAATTACTGAAAACATAATAATGCACAGAGCAAGGCACAGCCGAGACACTTCCGTCATAGGAATAAAACCCTTTTTGGTCCATCCAAAACACACCCAAAGGCGTATTAACAGCTGCTTTAGGACCAACTAATCCAACACCTTGATTAACCAAATTAACGCCAAACGTATATGGAGGGCCGACAAACTGCATACTGTATAAAGAGCTGTCTGTCCAAATTAAAGTTTCTTCTCTTGAAGAAAGACCACCGACTATTTCTGAGCCAGATGAAAGTGTTAAAGAACCCGATGTGTTACTTGATTTTGGCTCCCACTCAGCCGCGTTCTCCTGGTCACTCCAGCAAACAAATAAAGGATCTATCGACCCTGTTCTAGCTGTTCCTCCTGCATTTAAAGGATCTGCTCCCAGGCAGATAACATGTCTATCTTTTTCTGAGACCATGACTTGCAGCGCTTTTGTTGGAGTCAAATTAGCTCCTGAAAGAGCCGACAAAGCAACGGCTCTGGTACTTGTTCCAGAAGAAGAGTCCCAATAATAAATACCTCCGTATCTAGGTCCTATTAATAAGTCTTCGCCAAAGTTATCGTGCGTCCACAGTCTTAATTGGTTAGTATCAGACAGAGCAGTTACAGTTCCCCAAGTGCCATCACTCCACGGGCTTGCGCCCCAACCTGTGCTAGAAACATAATCATCTAGTCCGACATTAATTTGATAAGCACCAACAACGCTGCTTCCACCATTACCGCTATCACTACTATTAGCTGTAACTGTATCACCGTCAGTGTCTTTAGCTTCAATGGTGTAACTATTAGCATTAACAATAGTAGCAATTTGATATTCCTGATTAAGAACATCAGCAGTAATTAAACCGCCCAGAGTAGCGGCACCGCTAAAAGTAACAAAGTCATTTTGAACTGCTCCATGGCTCGTATCAGCCACAGTAAGCGTTGCATCCCCATCAGACGCTGAAAAAGTTACATCACCAGCAGATGTGGTGGCTCTAATTGGTGTTATATCGTTATAACTGGTTCCATCAGCAATATAAAATTTAAGATGGGTTCCTACACCTATATAATTAGTTCCACTGGATGAAGCATAATTATATAAGGATCGTGCTGTTCCCAGAAATGTGGAGCTTGAATATTTAGCCCAGCCACCTATTTTTTCTGGGTGTCCAGAACGAAAACGAATTTTATCAGAATTATACCAACCAAATTCATCGGTGTATGATGTCCCCTCTTTGTCTATTCCGGGTTTAAATTGATATTTTAATAATGGCATTTATTTCTCTTCTTCTTCGTCAACATCTTTGTAATAACCAACAATGTGTAATATTTGTTCTATATATCGGGTAATTTCGCCCATTGTCATAGATAAATTCTCATAACCTTGAGAAGTTAGCCCATAATACGCGACTCTTGGTTCTTCTCCAGCCTCAATTGCGGTTAAATACGCTTGCATTACATCAGGAGAGAGTATTCTCCACTCAATTGCAGCCGATTCAATGGGTTCTGGCAGTGGCGGATGATAAATAGGCGCTCTTTTTGCCACACTGACCACTTCCACAGGCTTAACTTGTGGTTCTTGGTTGGCTCTGTCCCCGAACAAAGAGAACGAAGAGCAACCGTTAATTAGTAGTAGTGGAATTATCAGCAACTTTTTCATCAAATTGGTCTGGATTAGTGATTGTAGTTAGGTTGACCATTACTCTGGCTGTGGCTTTATTAACTTTGCCTTGCAATAAGGTGGGTTTAGCTAGTGCCATGCCTTCAAGATTGTGTTTAGCAAACTTGTTTCTTAGGTTCGTTACTTGCGCTTGGCTTGCAGAGTATTGAGTGTTCAGGTTTTGAATCTGAGCTTGAGTCTTTTTAGCCGATTCAAGGGCTTTTACAATCTGTTCGTTTTGCTCTTGAACAGTTCTTTCAAGCACCGCCTGATTATTAATAGCGGTTTGTAGCTCAATCTTTGCCTTATCTAATTTAGCGAACATAATCGCATTAATAGACGCTGATACAAAGAAAGCTACCCCTAGAGCTATAGCCAGCTTCATTTATCTTTTTTTATTTTGACGTTTACTGTTGTGTAGGCTTCATTAATATTAGGCGTTGATTTATCATCACCCACATATTTGCCATCTTCATCTCTGGAACGAACCCTTTTCTCTTCATAACCAAGAAAAGTTTTCTTAAACCAATTACTTAAACCAATAGCCATATTATTCTCCGTTTATTCTTTTTCACCCTTAAAACTCTTTGAGCTTCCTGATGTTCCTGCATACAATCCAAACCAAGCTGCTCCTGCACCAACAACAATAGATATTAAACCCGATTGTTCAAAACTAGGCTCTGGTAAATCCATAAACCAAAAGGTTGTGTAATAGAGCAAGTACATATAAACCGATAAAAACACTCTAGGAAATATTCTCCAGCTATCAACAGCTTGAGCCACAAAGATAATCTTTTGATAAGGGTTGTTGTTATTAACATCTTCTAAGTCCCTGATCTTGTCTTTAAGTGCACCAATTTCTTGCACCATCGCCATGAACTTACTAAGGTCCATTTCGACTTCATTGCGATCCATGTCTCCACCAAATCTGCCGGTTGGATAATGCTCATCACTCATAATTCACCTATACTGTATATACGTCCAAGGCATCAGCCTTGCCTTTAACTTTAATTGTTGATATTAAGTTTAACTCAAATTTTGTGAATTGAGCAGTGCTTTCTCCTATAAGAAGATCAACACCTACTTCTTTGGTTGCAGACTCTAATCTTGCTGCTGTGTTTACAGGATCGCCAATAGCAGTATAGTCAAACCTGCTTTCCGAACCCATGTTGCCTATGACAGCTTTACCTGAATTAATACCTATACCGATGGCAACGGGGGGCATTCCTTTCTTTTTAAACTCTTTATTCAAGTCTTCCATGTTCTTCATAATGTCTAAAGCACAATCAATTGCCTTTGTTTCGTGATCTAGTTGGTCTAAAGGAGCATTAAATATCGCCATCATTGCATCACCAATATATTTATCCACCATCCCTCCAAATTTTTGCACGGCTTTCTGTTGCGCGGTCAGTGCTTTATTCATGATGTAGGTGACATCTTCTGGCGGTAAAGACTCCGAAAGAGAGGTAAATCCTCTAACGTCTGTGAACAAAAACGTAGCGTATTTCTTTTCGCCACCTAGTTTCAATAACTCAGGATTATTTTGTAGCCTTTTCACTTGACGAGGATCAAGATAGTGTTCAAATTGTTTTTTAATTAGTTGTCTAAGTTTATATTGTTCCCTAAACCTTAAATAAAACGCAACTGTAGCAGTGATAAACTGAGAGATTAGAGTCCATGTAAAATCTAATAAGATTCCACTAGACTTTATAAGATAAATCTCAGCATACGCTGTAGAAATCATTACCATTAATCCAAAGACTAATCCCCAAGTAATGCCAAACAAATGCAATATAAACCAAACAAGAGAGACTGAAACTATAAAGGTAAGCGCTTCTACGGCTCTTGCATAATCTGGAACATAAGGACTGTCTTGAATAAGAATAGACTCAGATAGCGCTGTTTGAATCTTATGTGGTTCTAGTAATCCTGCTGGTGTTGCCAACTGAGGCATAACACCTGCGGCTGTAACACCTACAAACACAAAACGATCTTTAATCATGTTTGTTTTATTTACTTCGGACAAACTAAACTGTGGTGTATTTACCCAACTTATCCATTTTCTTCCTAAAGAATCAGTAGGCACTGCGGGTATTCCTCTGACCCTTACTTCTTCTATTCCGTTCTCGTTTGTTTTAATTAAATAAGTATCAGCACCTGCTAAAACTTTTAAAACTTCCGTACCATAAGATGATACCCAACCATCAGGAGTGCGCATTAATAACGGCATCCGCCTAACCAATTGGTCTACATCTGTTGGTGCTACAGCTATCCCTTGATAGGCGCTGTCCTTTAAAATATCTATGTTCTCTATAACCCCTGTGGCTTTATATCCGCCTCTGTCTTCACCTAAGATTACTGTACCTGTGGTTACAGGATACACTCCGTTCTCATTTTCAAAGGTTGCTAAGACGCTTGGAATCCTTTGCAGACTTTCAGCAAAGACTTCATCTCCTCCCAACCTGTCTTCTTGAGGGAATGCAATTACCCAACCTACTCCTATAGCGCCTTTATCAATTAAAGCATTCTGTATATCCGCCAGTCTTTTTCTCGGAAAAGGGTAGCCGCCTTCTCGCTCCACATCCTTTTCAGTGATATTAAGTATAGAGAAATAACCAGAAGGTATTTTGTCTTCAACAAGAGCATCAAATGTTTTGAGCTTTAGTATTTCTAAAACTGTCCAGTTCTGGACAAAAGGAAAAACTAAAACAACTAAGAGTATTAGCAGTTTTAAATGTTTAATCACTTTGGTTTATTGTGACTGTCTTATTACAGTTGGTACTACAATTATAAGTAGCTGTAATGCTTTTATTGGTTGTTCCTGATTGTGTGGCATCCACATTGTAGTCGTCTGTATAAAAGTTAAGCCTCATGTAATGGTCGCCACTCCCTGATTGTGTAATCTCTGCGTCATTATTGTCAGCAGAAGTGTTGGCATATATCTTAGCGTAATGTTCCCCTGTCCCTGATTGAGTTATGGTAAACTCTGAATCGTCACCAAAAGCTCTTATCTCGCCTTCTTTATCATCGCCTGTCTGGGTGATTTTATAAACATTGTCATCGCCCTGCATATAGATTTCGGCATCATTATCGTTGCCGTTTTGTATTACATCCATGTCATTTGAATCGTCATCAGCGTCTATATAACCAAAGTTATCATTACCGTCTTGGTCTATTTTATACTCATTACCAGTGTGGTTAGCCACCTGACTATAGGCTCTAGCGGTGTTGCCAGTGCCGTCTTGATCTATGTCTATGGTTGCATTGCTGCAATTATGCGTAGTATAAGTGCCTTCAGATATTCCACACCATACTCTAGCTACATTGCCCGAACCTATTTGATCAATGTAAATAACCGTGGAGCTTCCTTTTATTCTAACCTCGGTAGAATTGTCTCCTGCATAGGCACAGAGGGCAGATAAACTAATCAGACTGATTAATAACGATCTCATTCTCGCCTCCTCCGTTCACTGTAACATTAATTAATCTTCCTGCTGACAGTATCTGAATGTTATAACCACTGGACTTATCCAGCTCCAAATCTATCGTGTTCTCTACCTGTCTGAACAAGGTAAAGATTTCTCCCTCTACAAAAGTATAGACTTGAGCGTTAGGGTCAAAGCCGGGTACTATGCCTTCTAGTTTTACCCCGTCTAGCTCTCCTGCGGCTCCGTCATCTTTACCGCCTGCGGCTACTGTTTCAATCATTTCTAGCAGGTCTTGTAAAAAGTCTACTGCCAATAAATCTATATCCAGTCGGGTGATCTCCTCTTGTAGCTCGTCTTTAGATAAATCACTGTCGTCATCTAAATCGTTTTCCTCTAAGAAATCAACGTCAAGTACGTTTGTTGAGCTTTGTGATTGTTCTTGTACCGCTTGTTGTACCTCATCGGGCGGGGTAATTATTAAAAGATTGTCTATAAAACCCAATGTCATGTTCGACAGAGTGACTGGTTTAGTGGGCGGACTTTCAGACATACTGACCATTGTGGCTTGAAAAGGTTGGTTCAATACTTCAATGCCTGCCATTGTTTCTACTGTAATTTCTCCTGAAGAACTACCATCAGGGCTAGGCAGCAATATAACTAGACTTCTGCCTAATTCATCAACTGTGGTTGTAAAATCTGTTCCTCTAACCGCTACTGTAGCGCTAGGTGTTCTTATCTTAATGTTTTGTTTATCTATTTTTCCAAGCGCACCAGTAATAAATCTGGCTGTTCCGCTTGCCATCTTGAGCGCCATCTTGCTCTTGCTTGGGTCAGGATCATAGATATATTCATCAATAATAATCTTGCTATGCTCAGTGAGACGAATGATAGTAGAATCAAGAAATGTAATGCCAATACGACCATTACCAGTACGCACATCATCATAGCTGAAAATACCAAGAGCAGTCTTGGCAAGCAGTTTATCTGATTGATCTTTTCGTAGAACCTCTCCATTTCCTCTTAATTCCGATATTTCACCTATCTCTGCATAAGAGTTTAATGAAAAAATTAAAGCGATTAACAGCCACTTGTGCATTGGTCTATATCTATAGTCCCACTGCTCGTAGTCGATGTTATAACCACCACATCAGATACCGAACCAGTGCTATTGGTCTGATCTATGTCTATATTATTGGTACTTCCTGTAATTACTGCGGTTATAGAATGATCTGCATTACCTGTTTGCGTGGTATCAATATCGTTTGAATCACCATCCACATTCCAATTGTTTATGCATCCCACTACTTCACAAGTTGCGTTAATATTATTGGAAGTACCCGCTACTATTATGTCTTGATTACCTGCTGTGGCGGTGGCTGCTGCTCCCTGTGTAACAGTTAGTACATTAGAATCTCCTGTTGCCGCATAATCAAAGTCTGTATTGGCTACATCGCCTGTTGCCCCTAAAGCTAGGGTGGTGGTGTTGCTGTCTCCAGTGTGTGTTGCTGTAAATGATGTACTGTTACCTTGTGCTACTGTTGCCGCTAGTGTATTGCTATCACCTATTTGATCGATGTCCACAGTCATAGACGTACCTGTAAAGGTTGCTCTAGCTTGTGACGTACCGACTTTATTGGTGTCACCAATCTGATCTATGTTCATTGTCAGCCCGGTTCCTGATTGGGTTATATAAATGTCGTTGTCCCCTGCAAAAGCAAAGGGGGCAAACAAGATTAAAGCTAATCTAATTAGTCTGTTCATAATTATAATCCCACATTTGTTGTTCCAAACCTTTCATAATCAAGGTATAAACGGCTTCTTCGATAGCAGCTCTAGTTGCGTAGCCTATGGCTTCGTTTTCTGTGTAGCCTGTTTCTACCTCTACTAATTCTGTTCCCATTTCTACAAAACGAAATACATCTCGACTTACTCCTGCACTCAAGACAGTTTTGCTTATCATACAATTTATCATAACCTCTCCTGTTTGAACAAGAATCGCTCTCAAGGATACTGTGATTTCGTCTTTGCGCCACTGGTTACTAGAGCCAATTCCTAAATATCTAGCACCATTTCCGCCTGTTCCTATATTTGTGTCGTATTGAACAATTCCGCCCTCGATAATCAAGCCCGCAAACAACAAAGGCTTTAGTGTATTTCCTTCTTCTCCGTCATAAGTTTGTCTGGTTTGCTTTATAAGCTGTCGCTCTCTGGTTAGAGCGTCTAAATTATTACGCTCTACAACCACAAACCAAGACCCATTACCTGCGCTTCTAAGTGAGTCAATTAAATAATGATCTGCACCTTGCGTTACTGCGGTGCTAAATAATGCCATTTTTTGTGAGCTTTTGCGTTGTCCTGTTAGGTCTGCAAACTTATAAACAGCGACCACTGCTTGTTGATTAGGCGGTCTTAGCTCTATTAATTTCTTTTGTGTAGGTCTAACAACTTCTGGTTCTTCGACACATTCAAGAATATCAGCACACCCTGAGTGACCCACAGGTGCAAAACTAGCACACCCTGATAGGATAAAAGGCAATAATGCCAGTAGGCTTAAATTCCACAATCGTCTGAACATATCCCAAATATCCCTACGGGAATAATAATCTCTGTTATTGTTCCGTCTTCGTCAATAACTGTAAGTGTTATGCTGGCACCATCGTTTACAAACTTTATAGTGCTGCCTTCCAACACGATACTGCCCCCCGTACCGCCTTTTTCCGAATCAAACAAGGATTCAGCAATGTCTCTTGAGAGCTGAGAGTACACGCGAGACTCAAGGTTTCTTAAAAACTTAGCAAGGGTGGTGTTATCAGCTTCTCTTTCAGCATCCTTTAATGCACTCTCTATGTCTTCAGCTATTTCATCTCTGCGTGTTTTTTCCTGTTCATCAATAGTTAAATAGTGAGAAGAAGTGCCTATACCACTAAAACTGGGACTTTTGAAGCCCTGTACTATTTCATCCCCTGTTGCTGTCGCAGTAAAACCTAGTAAAAAAAGTATCGAATAATAAATCAGCCATTTCATTTCTTTTTCTTCTCATTTTCTTTCATCTGTAAAACAGTATTAACCTTTTGTTGTAATCTTATCATGTCGTTATCGAGCATTCTAATCTGGTCTATTAGCTTAATAAGGGTTAGGTGCATATTTTTAATGGTTGGGTTTATAACCCTTATAATCGTAACCCAAACAAAATAAACAAAATAACCAAGACCAACCATTGCAACAATTGGAAAGCCGAAATCGGCAATCAACCCTACAATGTCCACTAATCTCTCCTAGCGTCTATCGTCCCGTCTTCTACAAAATTTTCTGTTCTAGCTATTCTGTCAAGATCAGGCGTAAGCTCAAGAGCCGCACTGACGCTAGTATCAAGGCGAATCATGTCGTTGTTTATGGTTTTAACTCTGGTAATTAGGCTCTCAGTAAAGCCTTTGAGGGTATTGATTTGATTAATCACGCCACCCATAATTTGTTTCATAATGATAAAAATAAATGCCCCTGCCACCAATGCTCCTGCAATGGGAGCGCCAACTTCTGCAATTAGGGTAAATACATCATTCATAAGGGGTAGAATTAAAAATACCTTTATCAATTAGCTTTTGACGATTAACAAGGTGCTCTGCCTCAATATCATCTTTGCTTTGCCCATGATATTTTACTGCATGATGTTCTTCTATCATCAATTCATTAATATTAATATCATCAACAATCATTTCTCCAAGAATGCGACCAAATTTACCTTTCTTGTCTTTTCTTGTTCTTATAACAACACTGCCTTTATCTAGCCAAGATTTAAGAAAATCTTTGCTTATAAGCCCTCTCGCTTTTTCATCTTTATCTCTGGTTCTACTTTCTGGAGTATCAATACCGTATAAACGGACACGACTGGCATAAGCAATATCAAAGCCGAGATCAATGATGACATCAACCGTGTCGCCATCAACGACTCTTTTTACTTTACAATTATATTCGTACATTAGAGCCACCCAAAAGAGTGAAACAAGTCCCAAAGGACATAGATAAAACAAATCCAAAATGCTTTACGATAGAAAATATGCTTCTCATATAAAGGTTTAGATATTTTTCCAAGTTTATATAGTTCTTCCACCCATGCTTCCTACCCCTTGTCCTTTGCTTTGCCTATGTTCAGGGCACATATATCAATAAACTTATAGAGCTTACCGATCCATACATCGTCTTTA
>Ga0208012_1000389_pt1 | contig 16146 bp, 21 predicted proteins | sample 15BtaG_FD_184090 | JGI IMG/M metagenome (GOLD analysis project Ga0208012, IMG submission 184090) | Marine viral communities from the Subarctic Pacific Ocean - 15B_ETSP_OMZ_AT15312_CsCl metaG (SPAdes) (version 2) | ecosystem: Environmental > Aquatic > Marine > Oceanic | place: Pacific Ocean... | reverse complement strand
CTTCTGCTCCCGCCTTCGCCATATCGTATGCCTGATTGGTTGGCTCTTCTACATCCACAGCCAACTCACCTTCGAATTTATCAAAATACAACTTAAGGTTCGCAATTAGATAATCATAAAACAATTCTTGATCTTCATTATCGCTCAATAGTTCATAAGCATCGATAATGTTTCCTTCAATTTTCTTGAAGCACTGGTAGGCCATATTTCTGCCCGTCTCGTCGCCGTCAACGCCAACACCGAATGCATCCCGAGGATCGGTTTCCTCTTCCTCTTCTTCAGCGCTTTTTTCAGCATCGGTTCGAATATCAATAAACTTATCGTCAACACCAGCATTGTCATCAACGGTGACTTCAATGTCTTGTTCCTGCAGCTCTTCAGCTTCATCGCCGGCAGCAGTGTTGACCTTCGCGGGAGTAAGCGTGTTGACTGCAGCATTGATAATATGAGACCGAAACGAGTCTCTTTGTTCTTTATTTGTCGTCAGGGACTTGTAATCTGTTTCAAGAACTGGTATAATCTTTTTAAGGAGTTCTTCCAGCACATTGATTCCGGTCGATTTGTTGGGAGTGGGGTCAACATCGGCTACAGAAGCCTCGTTCATCATATCCTTTAATTCGTGATCCATAAACTTACGAATTACGGTTCGTAGTTCATTTTCCTCGTTAAGCTTTTTCTGCTTGACGTGGCGGATCATATGCCTTATATTTTCTCTTAGGAGTTTTTCTTGTTCAATCATCTTGCAATACCCTTTTCCATAATTAGTCTTATCACCTCATCAACGATACTTAAATCAATATTTTCGTGCCTAATGATGCTTGGCTCTCTTTCTTCTTCGTCTGTGTCTCTTTTGCCCGGGAATGCGCCTCCGCCGCCAGCCACTGCACCGGTCGCCATGGCGGATGTTTCTTCTAGCTCTGATGTGAGACCGAGCAACTTAAGAACATTATCGACGTTTTCTTCACCGACAAAATCAGCTATTTCAGCACGATTATTTTCTGGATCGCCCAATGCGTTTCTAAGATCGGTGGCACTATATGGTTCGCCTTCTGGCCTGGTAGTTGGTACGACAGCTGTTTCGGCTGGACTCATCAGTTCTACGCCATCCTTAATATATTGTTCTGCGCCTTTCCAGCGCGCGACATCACCACCTTTGGTGCTAGCTCCCAAAATGACCTTTGTGCCTTCCGGCAACGGACCATCCTTACCGACATATTCGTATGCAGCAGTCAGGGGAGATGCGTGGGTGGATATGAAGACATCGACATTGGGAATATCAGCAGTCAATAATTCCCAAATTGCTTTAGAATCTTCGGCAGTTATCTCCTTTCCGTTTGGAAGATATCGACCACCCTTCGTAGGTCTTGATATCAAAACAATAACTTCATCAGCCATCCCAGCATACTGTTCCACCATAGCAAGGTGTCCCTTGTGAGGCGGCTTAAATGCTCCAGGCACCACAGCCACAGTTTTTGGATAATCTGAATCAACAACAGGATCTTCGTCCTCGTCGTCTAAAGGCAATCCTAAATCTTGATCAGCATAGTGTCTCCACTCGTACCAATCATCATCAGTGGGGAAATCATCGTCCTGCTCTTCGAGGATGCCCTTAACATACCCCACAACAGCGTTGTAGACGGTCGGTAAGGCATTTTCTTCCGAAACGATATCCACGATAGGCATTCCATCTAAAATGTCCTCATAAACGGATTGTGGGAGTTTTGTGTACTTGTGTTCTGCGCCTTTGATTTCATCAAGCCATTCTTGTAGAGATTTAGTAATATGTTTATCTTTCGAAACATGAATTGTGAAGTCATTCGTCTGAGATTCGCTCTCGGTCATACCTGATCTTCTGGCTCTTCCAATAATCTGGTTAGCCATCGCAAACGCGCCTGTTAATTTATAGATGTTATCTGATCCGGGAGGGTACTCAAAAACAACCCCTTCCATAGAGGATGCAAGATTTTCAATATTACCAAGCTTAGAAAGCTGTTTGTCGATAAGTGCACCCATTTTGTCATCGCCAGATGCTTGAAGGTTTTTGAGGTAAGCAATTGACTGTTCAAGCTCTGCTCGCATGCGAGCGACTTCTTCGTCATTATCACTTACAAAATAGCTCTTAACTCCTCGAAGCACTTCAATAGCAAAATCGCTGATGGCTACCTCTAGAGGATTTAGAACGCTAGCGATATATTTTCGAGATTTAGTTTTGGAACCAAGATTAGAAACAGTTGTTTGAAGTTCTTTCGGAAGTCCCTTTTTGAGTTTGACTACTGTAATTCCCTGCTCTTTGGCTTCGGCCGGGTGAAGCATTAAGGTGATTAGTTTATCTGTAATATCTTGTGGCAAATCTACTTGTTCTGCGTATTTTCTAACTACGAGTTCAACATAGTCGCCTACGGTAGCATCCATACCAACGGGCGCTGCAAACTGTTGAATCTTTGATGTTACGTCTTCAAGCGCTGTTCCATCGGCGAGCTTCTTGAGCGCCACAATCTTTGGACCATTAACGCTCCACTGTTCTCGGCCAACTGTCTCTATCGCACCATCGATTAGTCCAGCCAGTTTTGTAAATTTTTGTTTTGTTAGTTGTCTCATCTCCGGAGTTTCGTCTTCGGCTCCAAAGTACTGCAATCCGTGAAGGACAACGTTGGGAGAAGAATAGAGAATAATATTAGGATTCTTAGGATACATTATCTCCATATTAACGTAGCGTTCGCCGTCCGCAAAGATGGCCTCTAAATCTTCTCCAGTAAGTTTACGCAATGCTGCCGATACTGCTTTAAATCCGTTTGTAAAGGCATTTTCAGCTGGATGTCCCTTCCATTTGCTAATGTACTCATCGGTGGTCATACCACCTTTTCTAACATCTCCGGCATTTCTCGCGGTTTTAATTTCACCAGAAGAATCGACGGTCAAAAACAAATTCTGACCGTCGACCTTCTCTGTAGCATTTTCAATCTCAGCATTCGCAACTTTGCCAAGGATATCAACAATTTCATTGAAAGTTAACTCAGTGTCTTCCGACAAGTGAGCCATGTGTCCAGCTACGCCACCCATTACTCATCTCCTTGCGATTCTTCCAATAAGCTCAATTTCTCCATAAGTACGCTGTTTTCATTCTGTAGGCGTTTAGCGTAACGCTTTACTTCTCGCAAATGTTGCTTAGCAAGAGACATCCTTCTTTTCTCGGTCATGGTACGAGGTTTAAGATTGGAAATTATTTCTTCAAGACCTTGAATATAGGTAAAGATAGTTCTCTCTTCCAAGCTTTCATTAAGAAAGTTTTTCCATGTTGAATTTAAAGACACTTCGGAGCCCTCCATTTGTTGAAGCCAGAGTAAATCAAGTATAAATTGTTGTTTAAGTTTTTTGAGTTCAATTCGAACATTAACTTTTAGATTTCCTGCCCATTTTTACGACGTTCCTTGATAATAGTAATTGCCTGCTGGAGCGCCGAACGAATCTGATCCTCAGAATAGCGTCCAGAATTCTTTTCAAACAAGTCTTTTACTGCAGCGCCAAGAGTTTCCTCTGTGAGGCCGGCCTGCTTGCTTTCGTGCATACCCTCATCTTCATACTTGTCGTGATCATGCTCGGCGTCATGACGCTCATAATCGCGGTCTTCTTTGAGTGCGCGCAAGTGATGCTCCATCTCGCGGATGTGATCATCGTCAGCGTGTTCGTTCTTCCATTGATGCCATGTTTCGTCCTCGCCGCTTTCTTCGTTAAGTTTGGTGTAATCCTTCCTACCCTTGTGAGTTTCGGAATCATCATCTCTACGTGAGCCATCATCGTGGGTACCCGGGTCAGTTTTAGAAGCTTCACCTGTCTTCCAGGTGTCGTCCTCTTCGCCCGGGCGAGTCTTCGACTTTCCACCCTTCTTCCAGCTACCCTTTTTGTCTCCCTCTTCCAATGCACCTTCGTCTTCTATTGCTTCGGTTTCTTCCTCTTCTTCCTTGCGGGTTCCGGTAAAATCTGCCGGGTGTGAATCAGTCATTTCTTCCTGAACCTCGCCAGTACCATTAAATTCATCAAACTCTTGTAGAGTCTTAAAGTTGAATCCCCACGCTTCTGATAGAAGGGTAGAAATTTCCTTGTTTTTCCAATCTTTTGTAGACATCTGTTTTTCTCCTTTTTGTAGATGTTCGTAATAAATAGTGTTTTCGGCTTTTAACCGATCCTCAAAATCTCTCAAAGCCATACTGCCTTTGCTGTTGGCTTCAAATTCCATTGTTCTTAAGTGAGGATTCTCTTGAGCGTAACCCTCACCCATATCGTCATCGCCGATCTCGTCGAACTTTCCATCACAATTTTGCTTGTGGTGAACAAGTTCGTGACCAAGCGATCTTAAAACGTCTTTGGGGTGCCGGCCGGTAACATAAACTGTAATCGACTTCTGTGCCGGATCATAATACGCGGTTTTCCCAAGAGGATTCTTTGCGTTTTCAGCATCGTGCCTCAAGAATAACTGCGGCGGATCCTCAAACCCTATGTGCTGCTGCGCAAAGGGCATAAATTGTTGAATCAATTGTGTTAGGACATCAGTCATTGGATGGCGCCTCGTATCTTTATTAAATAGTCCTTTTTTTTGCCTATTTAATATTTAAGTGTCAATATTTTCACCGTGCGCAACTAATCGCAAGCTCATAGTGAAAAATTCTAATTCAATATTGGGAGAATTCATTGGCATAACTTTGGAAATTGAGACCAATCGATTAGAGCGAATTTCATTATCAATGGTGAGTAGGATACCGTAATGGGTATTCCATTTTTCCATTTGACTGTTCCAAGTCGACCACTCTACAATGTCTCCAATCGAGAAATCTTTTGAATGCACATTACCAAAAGCTTCCTTCTCATCCATTATAGCTTACCACCCATGAACAAACACCTTTTTTTAATAATGCGGAAACTTTTTCGGACGCAATTGCCTCATCTGTGTATGGTCCTTCGTTGTGAATCTGTTCTTTTGAAAGATCTTGATACCTAACAATAAACAATTTTTTGTACTTAGTGCTGTCTATGCTACCAGGATTTTGATAGTATTTTCGATTTTTGTTTTTTGCGGCCGCCATGGCTATAAATAGCACACTTGACGGAAGCGATATGTTATTTTAGATTGGCTGCTAAAATTAAAGCAAGAATTGTTACTACCGTGAATTCAAATGTGGCAACCCCATAAAGTGCCCACGTTCCAAACATTATTAATAAAGTTTTCCAAAATGGATTAAATGTGAAGAGCATATTTCTTATCTAGTCAAATCCGATATCAATCAATTCTTGTGTTTCGATTTCCAACACATAGCCGGTAGTAGTATATATCAAAAACTTATCATCTTTAAGTTCGGTAATCAAATACACAGCCGTTCCGCGGAATACGTGCACAAATTCACGTGTGTTGGGGTTATAACAATATATAGATCCAGACCCTCGTATAATCAATGGCTCGACGAGTTCGCCATCGATATTTTCGACGTCTCCAGAGAGCTGTTGGATTATCTTTTTTAGCTTCTTCTCATGGATGTTGAGTGGTTTTTTGGTTTTCTTTGTCATCACTGTAACTACTGTTCAGCAATGACAAATTGATTTCACCGTTACCCCGATATACCTGCACCGTATCCAAAAGAAGTGATTTATTTAATTCTCCAAAAATATCTTCTTCTTTTTCCATGAAAAAAACTTTGTTATATGATACCCATTTAATGGTAAAAGTCTTTACGTCGTGTGAAATAACAAGCCCAATCTGCAGCGGCCTCTTAATGGCTGGGTGAGTTTTGGCCAGCAAATCACCGGTTCTAAATGTCCACATAACACAAATATAACCTTTTATTAAAATTACGCAACTAGATTATGTGGGCGTATGCAAGAATAAAGCCAGTCAGCGCCTGCGCGATCATAAAGATGGTAATAGCTTTCGTTTTAAATACTTTAAGATCGTCTAGTTGTGTTAGCGCAGTTTTAAGCTGAGAAGGGCTAGCCACTTCGTCCATTTTCTCTTTCCACACTTTAATATCTTGGACCCGGTCTTCCTTCGCCTTAAGTTCGGTTAGCTGGCCTTTTACATCCTGCAGTTCTGTGCGCAATGCCTCGATTCCACCTGAGAGAGTTTCTAACTGCTGCAGCACCAGTTTGGAGTATGTTTCCCATCCGTTCGATTCGTTCATTATTGGTTCCTCCACCGCTCTTAATTAGTTTGGCGGACTACATTCAATCCTGTGAATATTATATTGGCCTTCATTGTTGATAACTTTGTTAATGATTAACTCAAAATCTATTGGTTTAATCTCGTCTAAATCTGGGTTCTCACAAACTTTCCTTAAAACATCATCAATATTTTTTTGAGAATCTTCGTAATATTCAACGCGACTGATGTTCGACTTGCCATCCGACATAATCTTTTGTCCAATCATGTGTGCAATCGTATTACCCTTAGAGTCGCCTTGCGTTGCAATAGGGCGAACTTCGTTGGAATCAATTCCTATTTCCTCAAGATAGTCCAAAATGGGCCCCAAAGACTTACCGCGCCGCGCAGTCATAATGTATGTCTTGGAATCCGGCGGAAACTCGCGCATAATATCGGTGATGATCGTAATTTCTTCTGGATCTTTAACAATTGAAAAATCACTTAAGTCAATGTCATATCCAAGCTCCATCAAAGCATCCACCGCGTCAAAAGCTTCTATTCCTTCTTTCGCTGCAGCTGCGTTCATATAGGCTTCAAACTCTTGTTGGTCACGCAGGGTCGCCTCAGAGCCGTCGGGGGCTTTAACCCGGGTTTCTGACCTCGTATGGGCTATTGTTTCATCGAAGTCGAAGATGCGAAGAGTTGTGATGGGCTCCTCCATCTCTTCATTTATATACTTCCGCCAATTTTCAAGTAGGAGTTTCATTTGAATCCTCCAGTTCTACTGGGTTTTGGTTTTCATCGATCATAGGAAGGTTATTTTCTTGGGCTGCTTGAAGTGCTTCATCAAAATGCTTGTTTTCTCTACCTCCGACAACCACAATAGCAATAGGTTCCCAGTTGTCTAAAATAAATTCATTATTCATTTTAAATCTGCTCGTATTTGCAGCAAAAGTTTCTTCATCAAAAACTAAATTACTAAAGCGGCCACCTCCAGACCATTCAGGATCCAGCCATCCGGGGCCACCTTCGTCCGCTATGTTGAGTACCGATTTTACATGACCAGAAGCTTCTTTACCGGGCTGCGCCTTATAAGCGCTGGTGCCACCGTGCGACTGAAGATTAGCGTTGCTTCCAAATACAACAAACCCGCGAATTTGAATCCCGACGCCCGGATGCGTAAAACCTTGAGGGAAGTGTTGTCGGACGAGGTCATGGGATGTATATCCTTCAGCAGAAGTTTGATGTTTACTCCCGGCTGTAAGATATCTGGCTGGGTTTCCACTTAGCGTCCAATGAATATATGTTAGGCTATCGAGAAAATTTCTGTCGGCGTGCTTTTTATATATTGTTTTAAGATCTCTCTCTTTGGTACGGGCATGCTGTCTCCATTTGTGTACGTCGGTGGAAATTGAAGCAGCACCCTTGAGCCAGTCCATAAAGCTAAGTTCTGGGCCTACGTAGCCAGCTTTGACAGCTTTTTCAAATTCTGCCTTAGCCTTTTCCATTCTTTCGCTTTCATTCAAATACTTTCGCCAATTTTCAAGTAGGAGTTTCATCGTTAATGAAGCCCTCCCACTATAAACTCCCACAATTCGTTGCTCTTAACTGCGGCCATAGCGGCTTCTAACGTTCCCATAACTACAGCGCCGCCGGATGCGGTGATATATGCCGCCTTAAATGCTTTAAACGCTCCATAACCTGAAGCCAACAAAAAAGCAGCAACAATCAGATGAAATATTTTGTTAGCAGCATCGTGCATATCACAACCTTGTTTGTTTTGAGCCTCAAAAAATTTACCGGCGCCAAATTCTGCAGCACCCTGCGAATGTGCGACGGGCACCGAAGCGGGACCTGCGGCCAAACGACAGAGTAACTTTTCAATAGGATCCACATAGATATGGTGCCACTTTTCAGAAATATTTAGCAACTTGTTTCCAAAAGCTGTGCCTCCGCCGTCGCGTTCGCCACCCAAATGCCCCCCAGCTGCAGCCTGCACTTCCTTGCCTTTCTTAGCTGCCCAATTTATTGTTTCTCCCACAATTTCAAGAATCTGAGGTGCTGCCAGGGCTAAGCCTGCAACCGCCAATCCGACGGCTTCGTCTATTTCTTCTTGAGATTCTGGCTGTTCTACTTCTATTTGTTGAAGTTTCTTGATCAAATGCGTAAACGCTTGGTCTCCGACTGCTTCGATTTCTTTGTCTTCATTTTCTGCGAGATATCCTCGCCAATTTTCAAGTATTAGTTTCATTTAATTTCATCCACAGATTTATCCATCTCGTCATCAAAGTCGGTACGCAATGGAATCATAGAATTGAATTGCGCCCTTTTTCGCTCCAAAACGAGCGAACCTTGCGGCTTCACCAATTCTCCAACCACATCTACTCCTTCAAAATCGATTTCGGTCCTTTCTTTATAAATAACTTTTGGCTCTTCTTCCTTGTCGTCGGCATATGCAACTCCGGAGAGCATAAATAATACTAAATATTTCATTCTAGTCTCCTCCGTAAGTAATCCATAGTTCGATAACCTCTTCATAAGCCTCTAGTTCGTTCAAGTCTAGTTGATCCAATGCATTATCTAAAAATTTCATCTTAATCTCCTCCAAATACTTCATAAAGATCATCCTCTGGATTTTCATCGAGGATGGTGGCCACCAGATGTACTCTGGGGGCGTTCCCACCATTGATAGCTGTGTGATAGTCAATGGTGTTCATATAATACGTGCTTCCGTCTGCTTTCATATGGTACGCCTCGTCATTAACCACCATTAGGGCGCCCGGATTGGTTATTATTGGAACATGTAATCGATTTTCAGGATCTCGATGGTAACTCAGCGCGCTTCGACTACCAAGCTTCAGAACACGTACGCGCCCCAGCCTGAAATGTCGTGAAAGTGTATCATAGACATTTTTAAAGTATGTGTCCATCAGTAGGGGCTCAAAAATCTTATAGGCCTCCTCATGAACAAACTTTTCTACTTGGATCTCTCTATAATTTTCGTCTCTCATCCAGAATATACCGCGGGTGTCGTCCTCTTCTTCAACAGAGTGAGTTAAACATATACAATTACTGGCGGCCCCAGTAAACCCAATCGTCGCGATTGCTGTTTCGTAAGCTTGGCGTATGGCATCAATATCAAAATGAATGTTGAGTTTTCTAAAATTATCCATATTAGTTCTCGTATACAATATCATCTTGTTTTTGTCTCACCAGGTCTGCCGCCTGTAACATATCTTTGGGTTCTACCTCTTTAAGTATAAGGGTTTCGGTTTCGGGCTCATAATACATGCCAATTAGGTCGCCTTTAGAAACACTTTTCATTTCTTCTTCAGTAATTTCTATTTTTCCCCCGTTTTTCTTTACGAGAGCAGTTAAAATACTAAAAAGATACTCAGGGTCGTTTAGGTATTGGCTCATTTTCTTCCTAAAAATCCTTTCCAAGTTTTAACAAGGTGTTCGTCTAAGTTTTGTTGTTGGCTTGCAGGCAATCGAGCATTAAGAACATGTTTCATTGCCCAGTTAAAGATATTGGCAAGAGTAGTCTCATCATCCATATCACCAGTAACCAGTTCTTTAAACAATAGCGCCATTTCGTCAGGATCATCAGCATTAACACCAAGCGTGATGCTAAATTTAACTTCCCCTCCCTGGTCGACAGCGCTTGTGTTGTCGATCGGAAGATAATATTCAACTCCAAGCTCTGAACGTGGCTGCTTTAAAAGTTCTTTTCGGATTTCTAATTTCCAATCGCGAGAATCCAAAATATCAAATAATATTTGGGGGCTAACTCCCAACTCTTCGGGGTTAAAGTAGTGTGTGGTTGTTGCTGTTGTTTGATATGACTCCTCGCGGTGTCCGTCGGATTCCACATCCCACTCATAAGATGATAAATCGCCATCATTTACTTCTATCGCGAGCTTTATATACTCTCCGCCGGCCATAAATCCTTCCTTTTTGAATATTTCAGTCAAACCATTTTTAACGTTGTCCCTTAAGTCGTCGATCTTGTCGAGAGTTTCGCAAAATTCATTATATCCATCGGGATTATATGCAATACTGTTATTTTCAAACTGAATTTGTTGGGCTTCGCCATACAACCATACGTGACTTGGGGTTTCTGTGTCTATCTTAAAGTTTATACGCATTTGGGCGCCCTGTGGATATACCCGAGCGTTGCTTTCTTCGTTTATAAATCCCCATCCGTACTCTCGCAACTCTGTTAAAGCCGCGTCTGCGTCATAATCCCATGGGGGCGTCTTCGTCCACTCGTCCGCGTCCCAATTGATTTCCATTGTGGCCAAACATTGGATGTAATAGGATTCAGCACCATCATCCACTACAGAAAACCAAGTTTCGCATGCTGCATAATTGTCGTTCCACTCGTTAGCGATTCTTCCACACTCCTCCGTCCATATTTCATCAATGTTGCTGATCAGACTAGCGTCAATTGTGTCCTCTGTATCGCTATTCTGGCGGATGGTTCCTTCAAAATCCGTAACCCCTGTTAGGTTGGCCAGGAGTTTTCTACGCCCGGTCGCGCCGCCGGTGTCTTCATATGATCCTCCAAATATCCAAAAGCGCTCTAAATTAACATTTTCGCCTTCTTTCGGCATATTCTCAATAGCGGCACCTTGATTTTTCTGAGCCCAGCCCGTCACGCGGTCTACAAGCCCCGGAATGCCGGCACCATAGGTTCGAGTCTCTGGCACAGCCAGTTCTGTGCCCTCATCCCAGCGTTTCGGGCTATCAGAGTCATAATACCTCATCTGGCGCAATCTAATGCGAGAGAGGGGTGTCAGAGGGCCGTCAAATGCACGTTGCGCATCGTCAAATATCTCATGCTTCTGAAATTCCTCTTCATCTTCGATACGGGTGAGAGGATAGTCATCTTCCCATCCACCATAATGATTATCTAATGCCTCGGTTTCCACAACATAAGCCACAGCACCATGACCCATTGCTTCTGCGACAGCGCACTTATAATACGAAGTATCTCCACCACCGCTACGACTTGGAGGGCTATGACAAGAGGTAATCTTGTTAAAGTCGCTCATTCTCATCACATCAACCGGAGATCGGGTCAAAATGATGGAATATTTGTCATTTGTGAGTTCTCCGATGTTCTTTTTGATATATCCGGCGTTTTCTTGCCAATATTTGGCTAATTTTGGGATGTTGGTGGGATTTCCCTTCTGAGATTCATCATATCCAGTATAATATCGGTTTAAGCCGCCTATGGAGTCGGTTCCGGCGTATAATTCAAGCCCATTCTGGATCTGGTAGAGCCTTTTGAGTTCATCGGTGGATAAAGAGTCTTTAATCTGCCCTACACTAAAACTAGCGGTCCATGCGTTGTCATTGCGCCCCTCCCACACCTCATGGGCTATTTTTCGTCTCATTTTCTTGTAATCTTGCAATAATTTGTCTAATTTGGCGAAATATTTGCCGATTTTCATCTGAAACTTCTTATTTGCCTTCTTTATTTCACTAGTACCCATAATAGACTGCACAAATGCTTCGTCGTTTTCAATTGAGTTCTCAGCCCACTCTCTTTGAGCCGAAACCATCCCTTTTTCCCAGTCAACAGTAAGCCCAAGCTTCGTTTTAAGCTCTTCTACGAACTTGCCAAGTTCAGACTCGGTATCCATCGTCGGAAAATTGATAATTTTGCGCATTTTGCCGCCGAAGAGGTCATTAAAGGCCAAATCTTCGCCTTTTAAGTCACCAATCACATCTGATATTGCATCATATTCCTGATCGGTGATTTCCCGAAGCAATTTTTCGGATTTTTGTTCGGAAATATCGAAATTTTCCAATAATTGTGCTGTTCTTAGCAGAATTTGTTCATCATTTAGCATTTTTGACCATCTCTATAGCTTTCTCCAATAAATAGATCGGAATTTCGGTATTCTCAATGTCTTTTATATCATTAATTGTCGCCCATTTGTAATCATCGTGCTCTATTTCGCCGGTTTTTGGATTGGGTTTGTCAACATTTATGTCACCGGTCCATTTTTGAGTCAAAAAGTAGAATTTTTCTGGCTTTGGTTGTCCCAGATATTGGAGATCACATATCTCACACACCAGTCCAGCCTCTTCCAGCAGTTCTCGGACGGCGCCGGCTTCAATTGTACAATCCTCATCATCAATATGTCCGCCGGGTATCGTCCATTGCCCCACGCGTTTGTCAATGTTGGAGCGCCTAATAACCAAAAATTGTTGTTCGTCATTGAGACAAACAACAACTCCCACGGTTTTTAGTTCACCTTCGGTGAGAAAATCATTCCAAGTGTGGCTCATTTGCAAGCTTTTGGCCGCTTTCCTTGATATCCTTGGCAAAATGCGGTTATCGCATTATCGATATTAAGCCGGCTCATCGGTACCACCCAAATCATATTTTCTTGCACCTGAATGTCGGGGTAATATTCAACATCTACCCCATATAGTACACCAAGCTGGCGCCCTTTTGTATCGTAAATTACAGATCCAGAGCAACCAAACCACCCATATGTCTGCAAAAGTATCTCTTTTTCGCCGGGGATTTCTTCTTTGTTTTCGTGTCCTGCAACGCGGCCGGTAAAAGACATTAACTTGTGATCGGAGGGGAACCCTGAATAATATATTTCTGTTCCAACTGCGGCTGTTTCCGATACGGGGTTGAATTTTAAGGGTTTTATTGTTCTAAAGGGGTTTTTTATATGTAAAACAGCGATGTCGTTCAGGTCGTCAGCATAAATCAGCGTGGCCATGTGCGACTCTGTTCTGTGACTAACGAGATAAGAGGAGCCCACATCAGCATCAGCAACATGTTGAGCGGTGATTACAATGTGCATATCTTTATACTTAATATACGAGCCAGATCCGTGACCCCCGGTCCAAGGTACAGAAACGCGCACTGCCGCCTGCCGCACACCCTTTTCGACCGATGTTGCTTGTGTGGCATTATGCTCAACAGGCAAATTTGGAGCATACTCTGCTCCGTGAGCAGTTCCACTAATCATCGCTACCATCAACATAATAAATTTAAGCACCCGAATCTCCTCCTGTGTCGGTCTCTTCTAAATAGCGGTATCCCACCTCTACTAGCACCCCTGGTCCAGGAATAGTTGAAAAATATATTGTATTATCAGTTGCAGAATAAGACCAGGCCCCATTGAGGACCCCATCCAAGAACACACGTATTGAGGCCTCAATGGGCGAGTGAGTGAGAGCAATCGATTCATGCGGAGTAATGCTGACTGCTGCGTCGGTCACACCTGGAGACCAATCCTCCTCACATATATCGACAATGACCCCGCCAAAATGGTTAGTCGCTTCCATATAGCGTAATCCCACGTCCCGGGCCAAAACGGACCATACACAAACAGATTCGTCTGGATAAGTGTGGTTGACGATGCTGGAGAGGAATACCGATCCACCACGCAAACTGCTATACCAAGTTGTGAAGCTATCCACTGTTGCGTGGTGGGTCCTACTTTGTTCTTCTTCATCCGAAACATATACTACAAGCAGCGCCGCATCTGAGCGCATCCACGTGGCCGCATAAGGATTTGCGGTAATATATTCGTATACTGCGTCAAAGCCCTCTTCCATGCCGCCGCGGCTCATCAATGAGTACATCGTCATCGCATCACCGATATCATCTCCCGGCACAAGTGGAAACTGAGCCTCTGCGCGCGCATGATCTGGATCGGCTGGTATCATTACCAATCTCCAATTGGTCACGGGCAACGCCGCCAGCATGGCTTCGATTCCTGCCATTAATTGTGGGTCATATCGGTACATGGAGCCGGATGTGTCGATAACCCAGATAATATCAACACCATCAAATGTGTTGGGCTGAAGGAAGGAGTCAACCCACACCTCGCCGGGTTCGCCTTCAACTTCTACTTCGGTTTCGATATAGACGGGAACCTCAACCACCACCTCAACCTCAACCTCGACTTCCACCTCAACCTCAACTTCCACCTCAACAACTTCGGTTACGGTCTCAGTTTCGGTAACATACACATATTCCTCTTCACCCGGCTTATAGATTCCATAATCCGTATAACAGGAAAATCCGAGCGCAGCAAAAAAAATACATATTTTATAAAACATTCTACAATAACTATTCCGCTTTTGACTTTGGCTCCCTTATTAACACAAAACTTAACAAAAGCATATTGCCCAAAGACAACAATTGCAAATCAAAATTATTGCTAATGTGCCCAAATATGTTTAGACCAATGTTAACAAACCAGGCAACAATGCAAAGCGCGTTAAATACGCGACCAACGTTCACAAAAAATTTTCTCACATATTAACTATGACGCCGCCGAAACAATTTGTACACTATAAGAATAATATTGGCGCGCCAAGCCATGCAAAAAGGAATAAACCAACACAGCCGGGAATAGGGTAAGTTGGTCCGCGAAAGGTTCTTCAGACATCACGATACCATAAGAGTGCCCTTCCTCCACTCCATCAGGAGATGTGATCTTCACCAGATCACCCCTCTTTATTTCCCATTGATAATTTAACATTTAAGCCGCAATTTTTTTCTAAATTTTTTCTATTTTAAACTTTGAAGAATGAAGTCAAACTATAACACACAAACACCTCTAACGCAACCAAATTCTTCAAACCAAATTCACTATAGTGTTCCTCGCCGGCACGACACCACCACGTCTTCCACACCGCCACATTTGAAGGAGGTTGGTCGGAATAATTGCGATGACTATCAAAACGTTCCAAGAGGATGCCCACATCACCAAGTGTTTCATCATAAAGTAGATCACCAACATAAAAGGTTATATCATCGGCATGCACGTGCGTCACACACTATATAGCAGCGCCGGCGCAGTTATACTTTAACGCGATCAATGATGTATGGATGATGCAGCGACATATCACGATAAAGTTTCTTCAGCACCTTTTTGGTGATCTCGCCGATCTCTTCTTTCGATGCTTTGGTACGAAGGGCTTTAGACAGCTCATCCTCGAGGATTTTCTTTACCTCCGATTTAAGAACCCTATCCAGTTCCTTAGATATGAGAGATTTAATCTCTTTCTTGTCCGTCTTCGTTAATTCTTCATTTATCGGAGAATAACCTGGCGGATATGTTAATAGCATGCTCATACATATAAATAGCACCAACCGCGCGATAAGGCCGCCTATTTTTGCAGATATACCAAATGCAGATGAGCGCCCACCACCTCTGATACGCGACCTGTATTAAGCCAGTGTACGCGATAAAGAAAGTTCTCATAATAGCCGCTGCGCGCAGGGCCCAACACAATGCCCAACTTAAGCTTCCCGCGCAAATGCTCTTGTTCGTATACATAATCTGGTGTATATAGATATCCCGTAAATGCAACCAAATCACCAACCATATAATTGTCGTCTTCTAGATCGCCATATCCAAAGTCATATGTATCGGACATGTACTAACTATGCGCTGAGCGGATTTCGCGCGCCGGCATTGCCGGCCGTCATCTTCACTTAGCTGTAATATATTGTATTGACGCTATGCTCTCGCCTATTCCGGCCAATGCTCCCCATACTTCTGCAATCTATTAATTGTATGCATCCATTCTCGGGACATTGTTCCGTATGACTTCTTAATCCACCATATTCTGGCCATATTCATTTTTGGATACTCGACCTTCTTGGGATCGTCGTATAGCTCGAGTATAACCGCCACGCCGCCATGGCACGTGCACGTCACTAAGTCACCAACCTTGAAATCGTGCTTCTCTGGCACTTCGAAGAATCGTTTCATACGCTTGACTGTCGACACGATGCGACGTTCAATGCGATGGCGAATTCGTCGAACTATGCCCACATTGTAAGTATGCGGCGGTTCGTATGTATGTGATTTTTTTCTGGGGGTATTTTTTGAAGGTTGTGTATTTCAAATTTTTAGGCGGCGATCGAAAAAGACCATGACCCCCCAGATCACGCCTGTACAGTTACGGAGACATACATTCCGGGTAGGGGGGTAGGGGGGCCCCCCACCTCTGCCGCAACTGGT
>Ga0208012_1000387_pt1 | contig 16183 bp, 25 predicted proteins | sample 15BtaG_FD_184090 | JGI IMG/M metagenome (GOLD analysis project Ga0208012, IMG submission 184090) | Marine viral communities from the Subarctic Pacific Ocean - 15B_ETSP_OMZ_AT15312_CsCl metaG (SPAdes) (version 2) | ecosystem: Environmental > Aquatic > Marine > Oceanic | place: Pacific Ocean... | reverse complement strand
CACTCCATGCAGTGCCATTATAAGTTTCTGTATAATCAAGACTATTGGGAGGTGCTCCTCCTGCGGCTAACGCTGAAGTTTGTGTTCCTGCTCCAGCTAATTGTTCTCTAGCATTATTTAAAGCTCCACCAGATGCCCAAGCTCCAATAGGCGCTCCGCCAGATTTAATTGCTTTATATTGTCCTGTTGTTGAATTATAATACATGTCTCCAATAATTGAATCTGAATAATCTGCCGCTGGTGTTGACGGTGGTAAACCACTAAAAGCCCATTCTTCTGTAGCATCTTTTGCTGATGGTCCTGGTCCACCACCAAAAGCTAATGCAACAGTATTACTTGGTCCTGCTCCTGCTAAATAATCTCTTGCAGTTCCTAAATCGTTAACTTCTGTCCAACTTGTTCCATTCCATGATTCTGTTTTTCCTGTGCTTGGAGGAGTTCCACCAAAACCTAAAGCAGCTGTTTGAATTCCAGCACCAGCTAATCCTCTTCTTCCTGTATTCATATCAGTTGTTTCTGTCCAAGAAGCACCATTAAAAGATTCAACTTTGTTTGTATTAGGTGCGCCAGGAGAATTTCCACCAAACACTAATCCTGCTGTCTGCGTTCCTACTCCTCCCATATCGCTTCTAGCAGTACTTAAATCTCCAGTTTCTGTCCAACTTGTTCCATCAAATTTTTCAGTCACCCCAGTGTATGGAGGGTCATATCCACCAGCAGCCAAAGCTGATGTTTGAGTTCCAAAACCCGCTAATTCGTTTCTTGATGTGTTTAGATCGTTAACTTCTGTCCAATTTGTGCCATCAAATTTTTCAGTTGCAGCAGTTTGTGGAGGGAGATTACCACCAAAAGCTAATGCAGCAGTTTGAGTTCCACAACCTGCTAAATAACTTCTTCCTGAGTTTAAATCATTTACTTCAGTCCAACTAGAACCATCATATTTTTCTGTTTCATCTTTAATACCTGGCCCTGCGCCTCCAAAAGCTAATGCAGCAGTTTGAGTACCAGCTCCTGCTAAAAAACCTCTTGCAGTATTTAAACTTCCACCACTAGCCCATACTCCTCCATAAGGATTATCTGCCAATGCTTGTGCGTAAGGTGTTGGGTCTGTTGATTTGGATTGTACGTTAAATCCTTTAATATCTTGATAATTAGCCATAAGGATTATTTATCCTTTAGTAGCCATCCATACGTAGAGTCCGAATATACCAATGTAAATGCTGCTCTTTCTATGGCGACGGTTAAGTCTGCCGCACTTCCCATAATCTTTAGAGAGTTACGACCGAGTGTAATATTGTTTGTGTCTGCAGTACCTGCATAATCTACCACTGTTACTTCATCCCCTAAACTTGGAGAAGCTGGTAATGTAACTGTGAACGCTGCAGATGTAGTATTGCAGAAATATCCTTTTCCAGCTGCTGCTGTAAATCCAGTAGCTTGAACTGCTTGCCAATCTGTTCCTCCGGCCATTTCTGTCCATGATAAAGATGCAGATCCATCAGTTTTTAAAACATAGTTTGCCGTACCGTCAGCGGTAGGCCAAGATAGACCATCTAATACAACAGCTCCACTTCCGTTAGGAGTGATTGCAATGTTTCCATTAGCTCCATCTGTAATTGTTATAACCCCAGAGTTAGACCCTGAGTTTGTGTCTAAAGTTAAATCATAAGCACCGCTTGATGTAACAGTAGCGGTCGCTGCTCCAGTTCCAACTTTAGTTTCTCCAGTTCCTTTTGGAACTAAAACCATGTCAATGTTAGAATCACCACCTACTGCAGCAAGTGTTGGACTTGTGCCAGTAGCTTGGTTAGTCATTTCAAAGTTGTTAACTGCTGAAGATGTTTTTTGGAAAGTTAATTGTTCATTATCAGAATCATCTCTAATTCCAGTATTGTCATCAAATAAAATATCATAACTATTACAATCTAAATCTCCACCTAATTGAGGAGAAGTGTCATCAACTAGATCACTAGCTAAAGATACTGTTGCGATGTCTGGGTTTGTTCCATCATCTGCTTTTGCATAAGCAATAATTGTCTTACCGCTTGCAATAGTAGCGCTGTCCCCAGAACCTGTTACATATTTAAATACAACGTTTTGAGAACCTGATGTTGCATTTTTTAAAATGTAAAAGTCTTGTACGTCTAAAGGGATCGTTACGTTTCTTGATCCTGTAAGTGATCCTGTAAATTCTATAATTCTATGTGCAAGTGTTGCACCTGTTGATCCATCAGACACTGATAAAGTAGTATCGCCGGAATCTGAAACAGCTTGAGTAGTATAACCACCCGATATCTGTTCGAAAATCTCTAAGTTAGTATTTGTTTTTGTTCCCCATGTACCGGCATTTTCGCCAGTTGCCATTTTCTCTATACCGAGAGGGGTGTATGTTGATGCCATAAATTAATCTCCTAAAATTTTATTAAGCAGCTTCTTCTACATCTGTATAGCTGGTATTTGATCCTGATGCAACATTCGAATATGAACTATTCGAACCCGTTGAAACATTACTATATGATGTATTTGAACCTGTGTCAATATCCGCATAATGAAGAATTCCAGGTGTTCCAACTGCTCCTGTACCTTCTTGACCAGTTAGTCCTACTGTTTGTTCTGTAGGCGAAAGTGTGCCTACAGCGCCTGTTCCAGTTACTCCAGATAAACTATATTTAGATTCACAGATTACACTGCCTACTCCACCAGTAGAAGATACTCCTGTTAAGCCCATGACATCTGCTGGAGCAATATCTCCAACTGATCCTGTAGCTGATACCCCACTAATTAATGCTGCATCATTAGGTATAATAACTGTTCCTAAAGAAGCTGTAGCCTGGAATCCTGCTGGTTCAATAACTGGGAATGAAATAACAGTTGGTGCACCAACGTCTCCTGTTGCACTAACCCCGGTTAATGGAACTCCAACGTTTGGAATTATTACACTACCAATTCCGCCAGTTCCTTCTACACCTGTTAAGCCCATTACATCTGCAGGAGCAATAGATCCAACAGATCCACTTGCACTAACTCCCGTTAATCCAACAGACATTTCTGCTGGTGCAATAGATCCAACAGAACCAGTTGCGCTTACACCGGTTAATCCCATTACATCTGCAGGAGCAATAGTTCCAACAGAGCCAGTTGCTGACTGACCTGTTAATCCCATTACTTGATCTACTGGTGTTATAGAACCAACGGATGCTGTTGCAGATAAACCTGTAAGTAAAACGTTTTTATTATGAGTACCGCCCCAAGGCTCATTGCCCCAAGTACTTCTTCCCCAACCTTCTTCGTAAATATCGAGATCACCCCAGTTAGCTCTGCCCCATGATAAATGACCCCATCCTTGAATAACATCTTGAGCTGTAAAGCCACCTGTATTCCAAGCGCCTTCTCCATAGGGTGTATTTTGGGCATTCCAACGTGTAGGGTTAACTATCCCCTGAACACCGTCAACCGAAAAGATTTGATCGGCCATAAGGATCTACCTCCTTATGCGATTCTGATTATCGCGTCGCTAGCGTCCGCTGTCGGAAATTGAATTGTAAATGTACCGTTAGTAACAGTTTTGTCTCCACCAAACGCAATTGCAGCAACCGCTTTGTTGGATGCACTTGAGTTGTAGATTAAAGCTGCGTTCGCAGTAAATGAAGCTGATGTCCAAGAAATATCAGGAGCAAAATCACAAAATGCTGTGGTTCCTGAAGTTGTTGGAGTTACGCTTGTTAGTGTAGCACCTCCAGCTGTGTAAGCTGTACCTGAGGTATTTGTAATTTCTTCTGAAGAAGAATAAGCAGTTGAAGAAGCTCCTAAAGTCGCTGAGCTGTCATACAATGCAATTTTAAAAGTGTTACCAGTTGATGCTGTAAAATTGTGTGTTGCAACCAAGATCTCTTGTTTGAAACTTGTGCACATTGCCGATGTATTTGCCATAATTTAATCTCCTAATTACTGAGGCGGTGACTCGATTGGAATTCTCACTGTACCATCCGTGTAATCGTCTCTTCGTCTTCTTCCAATTTGCTGTGAAGCAAACTTCTGTACTTCTTCTTTATACTTTTGTTCGTATAAAGTCAACATGTCTGCTGGACCTTTTAAAAAGCCATAAGTCTCAGCTAAACAGCAGTATAATAAACCTTGAGGGAAATTCAAGCTAATATAATTAGTCCCACTTCCTTCTAATAGGTCAGGTGCCTTATTAAAATGGACCTGAAAAGTATAAGCTGAATCAGGAACTGGCGCAAAATGTATCCTTCCAGACGTAGTATCACTATATCCTGTAGGAGGATCTATGTCTGATACTGCATAATATTTAGGCCATCCTCTTTTAGAACTAGCTGTAGAAGGTATATATTCCTGTAAAAACGTTAAATCTCTTCTTAATAACCATCTGTTATCTCCAGTGGTTGCTGATGTAGAATCATAAACTTGAAGACCCCTAATAAATAGAGCTCCTGCTGGAGCATTAATTTGTTGTTGACCAGCTACTAAACTTCCAGTTTGAGTTCTTCTATCTGCATCAATAGGGACATCATACATGATTCTTTGTTGAGCATTTAAAATAATATTCTCTAAAACAGCGGTTGTAAGAACTGTATCACTTACTTCAGTGTAACTTCTAATTTGTGTAATTAATCCTGATGCGCTTAATCCTGGCATTATTTAACAACCTCCACACAAACGGGACAGCTTTTTTTAAATCTATTATGAGCACTGCAGTGTTCTGGTTTAGGAGCAGATGCAGCTTCTACTACAACTTCTTTTTTACCAAACCATTTATGCCATAAATCTTTTATATATTTAATCATATTAAGGTCTCATATTTACTGGTCCACCAAAGCAGAAAAATCCTCCGCCTGTTTCTGCACTAGACGCATTGTTTTTTAAACTAAACGTAAAACTATTACTTACCGTAAGAGTGCTTGGAGGGGAAGCTATTTTTTCCGTTGTAGTTTGTCTTGTAATTTTATAAGAGCCATAAACTTTAGCTCCACTGCTATGAGCAGCTGCCGTAGTTGACTCAGGAGTGACTCCATTAATAGTAGCGGCCGTTCCCCGAGTTAGCCCGGATAAAGTATTTGATCCTGTAGTATTTGTTGTATAGTAAATTGTTTCACTTACATCATTTCCATCGCTATCAAATAATTGAATACAAATATAACCAGGAGCTACAAATTGTGAAGAATCTGCTAATACTAAACTTGTTGCACTTGAGCTTATGGCTCCATTTAAAGTAGTTGTTAATTCTAAAGTAGATTTAGCAACGCCACCTACAGCTCTTTCAACATTTGTAAATCTAATATAATCATTTGTAGACCAAGGTTGATTTTCACATTTAACCGTAACACTTGTGTTACTTGCAGTTGTAGTAAACGGATTGTTATTTAAAACCACTGGAGTTGCAAAAGCTTTTCTTGATGGTCTAATATGAGGTAGTCCTTGAGGATCTCCAACAATAGGTCTTGGTTCTAATTGAGGTTGTTTAGGTTCAAATTCAGAAGTATGTACCCACATTCCAGTCCACTCTTGTACCATTTCTCTATAAGGAAATGCCACACCTGAACGATCTGAAATCATTAATGCATGTTTGCCTGATGAAAAAGATGCCATTATGTTATTGCTGGGTAATAGTTTTTAGGAGTTATGTACGTGCTAGAAGCTGACCCGTCCTCTGCTAAAGCTCTAGCTAACTCATCTTCGTATAATAATTTCATTTCTTGTGTTCTTTGTGGAGAAAACTTTTGTGATAAATAAAAAGCTAATCCAGCAGTCATACAAGGAACAAATCTATAAGGGACTTGAGTTGCATTTGTAAATGCGCCCACGTCTTGAATTCTTTTTTGATAAAAAATTTTTAATTTGTTTGCTGATCCTGCAGCAGATGCATTAGCTGTAGGGTAAATAGTTAATGTAGTGTGGGCTATAAATCTTTGAACCCAGAAATTAGATGGAGTACTTTTCACTGTTTTGTTTCCATAACCAGAATAAGTAGATCTATCTATTTTAGTCATGGTAGTATCTGCTTGAGTTCCACCGCTGTTATTATTGTATTGACGAAAAGAACATTGCAAAATGTCAGTAATTCCATAAATAGAAGTATCAGCTGTTCCTGTGTCATCTACACAAGCCGTGCTAGTTCCATCGCCGGATGATCTATAAAATTTATATTCGGCTTGACCTTCAACTAAAGTAACGTTTGTAGTTCCTACTTCCCAATAGTGAAGTCCTCTGTTTCCCCATTCAGAGAATAAAACATTTAAAGATCTTTTAGCTGATTTGATTTGATTTCCAGCAGTTCCGACAAGACCTATTCTTTCGTATGCTTCCATGATTACATCATCGATGGCATAGTTCTTATCAAAAACATATGTGCCAGAAGTAGTGTTCGCCATTGGCTACCTCTTATGTAAATGTACCAATAATCGTACAGAAATCGCAGTTTGTTAAATCAACGTACATTCCTGCATTACAGTAAATGCCTTCTCCAGGAATTGTGAAACTTTGACCATGGTTATCCGCATTTGAAAACTTAACGTGAAATACTAATGCTTTAGCTGTTTTTGAACTATCAGCTTCATTATAAATTTTTATTTCAGCGTCAGCTGCACTTGCTTGACCATAGACATTCATGATTCTAGCTTTAGTAATAGTAGTGGCGCTTGCGCCCACATATTTCTGAGCTAAACCATCTCCGGTTAAAGGTATAGTTTGTTTAACATTTGATGTTATTGCCATATTTTTTCCTTAGTCGTGAGCTCCCGAAGGAGCTCACAGTTTATTTATTACTCTTTAGCCCAAGTACCTTGAGCCTCAACTACTGTCCAATGGGCAGTAGAATTTAAAGACGCTATTTTTACAAAATCCCCAACTTTTGATGTTGCTTTTGTATTAATTAAATCTTTATTGTCTGTTAAAGATCCTGCATACAAAATACCATCATTAGAATTAGGACTAATAGTAAAAGTGTTAGCTCCATCAGTTGCAGTATTGACAAATGTAAATACATTTCCAATTGCAATTGCTGGTAGAGTGAACACAGTGCCATCAGTTTTTGATGTAAAGGTTTGTCCTGAATCAGTAGTAATAACGACAGTGTAAGCGGATTCTTTTGGTGTAATATTATATCCAGTTACGCCTGCTTCGTTTTTCTTACCAACTAAGACGGGTCCTCTAAATAGTGTTTGTGCCATAATTAATTCTCCTAGTTTGTGAATCTAGTCTCTAGGCCGTCGAGTATACGCGTCTAGATTCGGTTAATAATTGTATACTGATTTAAATATAGCGTAGATTTACGCATAGTGCAAGCGATACTGTCGTCGAAAGATTGTTTCGGAAATGTAGCGTTTTATTAAGTGGCTACTGACACTTCTGGAGCTGAATTAATAATTGCATTTTCTCTATCTGCAATTCTAGCTTCTTCCAGCTTAATCAAAGTGATGACTTCTCTAATTTTGTCATCAATTCTGACCATGTTGAGAGTATATTTACCTTCGTTAAGGTGTTCCTGCTCCCAGCTCAACTCCAAGGACTTTTTTTGTTTGTATAGGTCCTCGATCATTTATAACCTCCTCATAGGTTATCCATTTACGACTTTTGTCATAAAATCCCGTTGTGTCCCACTTTACACTATTTTCTCCCAACTTGTCAACTATAGCGTTCTCTATAGATTGGGCACTATCTTCAGCTTTAATAACGAAGGTAGTTCTGTAGCCGTAGGCAATAATGATTACTTTGAAGTCTCTCATAGTCTAATTTCTTACTTTATGTAGAAAATGTGGCGGTTTTGAGGCCGCCACATTTTAATTAATTACGCACCTTCTACGCCAAAGATACCTCTAGGGTCAGATACTCCAAATGAGTATCTTTCTCTAGCTTTGTATCTAACGTTTCCAGTATCGAAATCGCCTTCCATTGCTGTAGACAATGGAGATCTAACGAACATTTTCATGCCGTTAGGAACATCAGTGATGATGTACCAAGAGTCAGCGTCAGTTAGGTAGTTGTTCACTCTGTATCCTTGAGGAATCATACCCATTGAGTTGACAGCGTTGATATCATTATCAGCTGTACCAGTTCTGCCTTGAGACTTCATTAATCTCTCTGCATTAAATTGGTTTTCAGGTGGAACAATCATTTTAACACCTTTCGCTGCGATTAAAAGACCTCTCTCATCAGTCATTTCTCCAATATCGATTAGAGATTGTTCTAATGAAGTTTCATTTAAGTCAGCTTGAGTTGCTAATGTGTTCGCAAATGATCCACTTAATGTAGTGTGCGAAGTGTTAAACAAAGAAACACCATCACCAGAATCAAAGGCATCCGTTGAAGGAAGTCCGTTGATTAGTGGAGCTGCTGCTTTCACTTGTTTTGAGTTCGCCATAGATCTAGCTAAAGCTTTTGTATATCTAGAAGCAAGTCTGTCGTAGAGGTTATCTTCGATAGCTTCTTCAGTTATAGCAAATGCTAATGCTACTGTCTCATGCGTGTAACGAGCTGTGAAAGTCTCTTGTGCATCATCAAATGATATACCTTGACCTTCGCCCTTTACTTGTGCGTTTCCGAATCCTGATAACATTACTTCCTCTTCGAAAGCTCTGTCAGAAGATTCTACGTTGTAGATTTCAGCGTGTTGGTTTTCGTATCGCTTGTATTCCAGTCCGAATAAGGCATTCAAACCTGGCTCAAGCTCTTTTACTAATTGTGCTCGTGATATTGCCATGTATTATTCTCCTTATACGTCTCTTAGGAATTGATTAGCCCTGTTGTTCATAACTACTACAACATCACAACCGGCAGCCGCCACGTCTTCCTGATTTGGTACTTCTGCAGTACGAATCATTCTCCACATGTGGCCATCAGTGTCTGTTGCCGCGTAGTTTAGAGTAGCTGTGGACTGACCTGATACACCAGCTCCACCATTGTTCTGATTCATTCTAACTACTAAGCAGTCAGCTTGAAACGTTGCCAATGATGTCATTGTTGCATCGGATCTTACCATGTACTCTTGAAACGGGTTATCATTAACGAATACCCAACCATTGCTGTTACCTGTATTTGGGTTTGTTGCGAAAGTCTGACTCGCTGCTACAGAATTTGACCATGTAGGTTTACTTGTAGTTCCATCAACGTAAAATACGCCGTTTGAAACTCCTACACATACTTCTGGAGTAGTTGTGTCAGCATCCCAAGAAGCTCCACCTGTTCCACCATCGTCCATAGTAGCCGGGGCTAAACTTTGCATGTAGCCGTCGTCACCTGAACTGTCTTGTGGTCCAATTGGTTCGTTCTTAAGGATTCTCACGCCCAAACCTGAAAGGATCTGATATTTAGATTGCCCTTGAGTTGCTGGTACATTACCAAGCGTCTCAATAGCTCTAAAACCATACCCTGTTGTACTAGTGTTAGCCATAGTTTGTCGTTCTCCTAAATGTTCATAGTATCACCTATGAACGGTTATTATTAAAATCGATAGTAGGGATTAACCCACGAATTCCTAATTAGGACTTCTTTGTACCACCGAAAGTTACACGAGTTTGTCTATCAACATTGATAGGCATACTCTTATGCTGCTCTCTCATAAGATCGTTTGTTACTGCTTCATCTAGACCATCAGCACGTTTTTTAACGTAATCAGTTCTAGCTTGTGCGATCTCTTCAGTTACCTTTGCAAGCAAAAGGCCACCAACCCCGATCATCCCCTTGTATTTTCCCGAGTCTATGACTGGGAAGTCAGAAGCGTTTTCGATTTCTTCGGCTCTTACTAATTCATAACCAGATCGTAAACGACCTTGTACGTTTTTAGAATCGTCGAATCCCATCGATTCAGCTCTGATCCATCTGTACCTGAATCCATCAGGAGCAGGGGGTGCATCTAGAGAAGATGGAGGAACCCACACTTTTGGTCTTTCAGTCTTTGACCGTGTTTGGTTCGCACGAGAAGTTTTGTTTTCTTGTTTTTTCATACGCTATACCTCCTTCGTGAGTTTTAGTTGTTTTGCGTAATCTTCGAGTGGCACACCTAATTTTTTCGCTATTGCGACTTGTGAAGATGTGAGTTTCACAGTTTTGCGACCAGGTTTTACGCTTCTATTTGCTGAAGCCACCGACTGTACGGGTCTAGTCGTTTTCTGTTGTTCAGTATTACCAAACCTATGCGGAAAGTCAACTCTTATTCGTTTATCAACTTCTTCATAGTACTCGTTAGATTGAGGGTCGTACCCTTCCTTCTCTACTAAATCCTTATGGATTTCAAAAGCCGTGAATGTCATGGCTCTATCTTGTCCAAACCATGAGTTCTTAGCTGCCCAGCCTTCCGCTCTTGGATCACTGGGTTCTCGAGAAGGTAAATCTCTCGGAGTTTGTGCCGGTAATTTACCACCGTCAGATAATTTGACGTCTTCTCTACCTTCTTTCATTTGCTGCATTTTCGCATTCTCGAACGCCAACGTAGCAATTCTCTTATTTGCATCGACTTGAGCTTTAGCATCGCCAGACTCAATAGCTACGGCCAATTCTCGTTGCGCCGCGTCCATACCTGTCTTAACGTTTTCTTCAAATCTCTTTTGATAATCAGAATCCATTTTGAAAAATTTCTTCTGTTCAACGTGTCTTTGCTGTTCAACAGCTCTTGCGTATTCAGTGGCTGAATCCCTCTGCCTCTCTGCTTCACGCATTTTCCGAGTTAGCTTAGCTATTCTTGATTGAACACCTTTGCTGTACTCTTCAAGTTTACTGTCGTCTTCTTTTGTTTCTTGTTTAACGGGTTCTTGTTCTTTGGTTTCTGGTTCGTCTTTTTGAACATCTTCGACTATCTCTACGTTGGACTCTTTCTCTTGAGTCTCAACAACTGATTCATCTTTTTCTTCAGGAACATTTACTTCAGCTCCTGGTCCAGACGTATCAATATCAACAGTCTTCTGTTCTTTCTCTGCTATAGGTTGTTCCTTAGCGTTTTCTGTTGGCATAGTTATCCTCCTATGGTTAATATGCGTGAATTAGACTTTTAGGGTCCTTCACGGTCGCCAATATTTCGTCATCGTTAAGAAGACGAATTTCCCCACCTTCGATTTGTAAACGCGATCCCGCGTATCGTGCGAAGACAACCCAATCGTTGACCTTGCACCATGGACCTTCTGGATAACGCTCTTTGTCGTTATAACATTGTGGTCCCATTGCTAATACTAAACCACATTGAGACGCCACTTGTTGACGTTCCAAAGTTGTTTCAGTTACTAACACTCCCCCTGCCGTTTTCTCATCCATTTTGAATGGTAAAACGATCATTCTCCAACCTGTCGGTTTTGGAATCTGTTCTTTTTCTAATTTTTTTGGTTCTTTAGGTTCAGACGGTTTAACGCCTACTAAAGTTTTATCTGGTAATTCTATTTTAGGTTTTTGGTTTGTTGGCGATGTCGACAATGTTTCTTTTTGCATTTGGCTCCTTATCATCTAGCAGGTTAGAGATTTCCTGACGCACTGACTCCAGTGCATTAATTTGACCTATTATATACTTATAAGTCTCCATATTGTCAACCCCTCCCGAGGTAATTGACAGAGAAAGAGATTGAATTCTTCTCTCGAGTGCTCGTCTTAATTTATATACTAATGATTCTGTATCCATACTGCTTTCTTTAGTTGGTTTATATTTTTGGCATTTTATAGCCAGGATTACTATAGAACTTTTGTAAGCTCTTGTTTCCTACGTTAACTCCTCCTAAGTTCCCATGCACATAACTTCCAATGTAAGGTTCCGTTACACCACCTTGAGCCATACCTTTTCTTTTGTTAGCCATCTTCTTAAATGTTTTAGCAAGAGCTTTTGCTCTGCCTGTACATCCAGGTTTTGTAATTGGGGTACACTTTCCTTTAGTGCCTCTTTTTTTAATTGATTTATTAACTTTCTGAATCCAGTTCTTAGCCATTATTTTTTAATGCCTAATTTTTTGCTTTTTCTCTCAAGGTCCCCAGCTTTGTTAATAATAGAACCTAAAGATTTTTTGCCTTTTTGTTCGGATAAAATTTTATTAGTGTGTTCTCTTCCAAATTTCTTAACTCCAATATCAACCGATTTTACTAAATCATCTTTTACTTTAGATGATTCTTTTAAACCACCTACACCAGGTTTAATTTTAATAGTGCCTGTTTTACTGGATCTAAGATGTTTACCTTTTTTAAGAGCTCTACCGAAACCTCTTAATGCTGCTCCGACTACTCCCATTACTTCCAGCCTTTTTTAGCTAGTTTAGGTTTGCCTTTTATAAGACCACCGCCGGCTTTGGCTTTACGTTCTCTTAAAAGTTCTCTTACAATTCTTTTTTTCTCGTCTTTTAAATTTCTTGCGCCTTTTCTAGTATCTGCTTTTTCAGCATCAACTCTTCCAAGTTCTTCAACTTTATTCATTCTTCTAGTGTTGTGTCTAGGTATATCACTTCCATCAGGATGTTTACGTCTTCCAAATTTTTTACTATGGTATCCAGGTTTTGCAGCAATTTTTATTGGCATAAATCTCCTTACTTATTAATTTTTTGATTAGGTCTTTTGCCCCATTTTCCATAAGACTCGTCTCTACGATCTTTCATAGATTGTTTCTTAGTAGATTCTTTTCCAGTTCTCATACCAAGAGACTCGTCTTCTCTAGCTTTGTATCCTTGCTTCTTAACTCTGCCACCTTTTTTCATAGCAGATTTTCCACCAAATCTAGATTTGTAGGGTCTTGTTCCAAAGTCGTTTCTCATATTACTCCTTATGTGTAGAATTTAGTTTTTTTTCTACGGTTAGTCATAACCTTACCACAACCAGTAGCTATTGCAACCTTCGTCGGTAAGACTTTTCCACCTATGCTATACTTCTTTTCCCAACGTTTTGCAATATCAGGAAGGTTAGCATGCATATATCTTCTTTGCTTTTCAGATACGAAAGGCATTATTTTTTACCTGCTCCGCCGTTTCTGAAGATCTGAGTTCCCTTAATACCAAAAATTGAAGCCACTACTAAAATCCACAGGTTTGTGAACCATGAAGGGAGCGACTGGAAGTACTCAAAAAATAGTTTTACTTTTTCCATAGCTGCCGGATCGTCCGACATCACTGCCCACATTAACACAATTATGGGCGCCGAAATAATCACGAGGACGAATTCGTCCTTATAGTCGTTTTGACGGGCTTCTAAAAGTTTGCCTTGGTAAGATTCTTCCCCACGAGCTTGTCGCTCAGCATGTAATAGCTGTGCATCAGACATAGCAACTTTTGCTCTTTGTCTGTTTGAATATATTTTAGCTCCCGCTTGAAGAGCCATTTTTGCTAATCCGAACCAAGCCATTTTATTCCTTTAAAATATAGGATATATGCGCGACGCGCGCAAAATTTCCTAATACCAAGTTGCGGTTTTCTTTTTATCCTTAAGCATTCGCTTAGTGCCTCTTACTTCGTTCGTATCACCTTGAGCGATATAAACGCCTTTTCCTCTGAAACTTGATAGACCTTTTGGATCCATGTGTAAGTTTTGAGGAGGCACAGCAACAGAGTCAGTTTTGTTTAAGGAAACACTTCCTTTTCTACCAACTTTGTCTTTGCTTGCTTTTTCTATTTTAGTCATAATTACTCCTTGTTATAGACTACCTTTTAGGACCTTTCAAGGTTTTAACGTCTTTCCTTTTCATTTGGTCCGTATAGAGCTTAGCCTGAGTGGTCATCTCTGTTTTAGCCATTGCAGTATCTGCTCTAAGTTCTGCTAATTCTTCATTTTGTTCTAATTTATCTTCAGTTAGATCTCTGTTTTGAACTAACTTAGCTTTATCTAGATTAATTCTAGCTTGTGTTTCCATTTCTTTTCTTTGGGTCTCCATAGCTTTTAAATCCACTTCTCTAGATTTAAGTTTAAGTAAAGGATCATGATCAAACTGAGATGTTATTGTTCTCTCTTCCTTCATAAACTCTTCAGTCATCTCTGCAATCAAGACAGCTTTTCTAGCTTCAATCTTTTGAGAGATTTGCTGTAGCTGTTGTTGAGCTTGAGGATTCATGCCTGCTTGTTGTTGAAGTTGTGGAAGAATTTGAAACTCTTCTCTAAACTCTAATTCAATTTGTTCTTGAGCCATTAAACTAATATGCTCTAAACAGTTCTTCTGTAATGCACCCATAACTGGTGGATTATTTCTAACTAGATTAGTAGCCATAAAATTTAAGTGAGAAGTAATGTGAGCCCTATGATCCTGACCTGGAAAGGCTTGGAAAGGTTTCTGAGCTAATGCATCTATGTTCTCTAAACTTGGATCTTTTGGTAATGGTGGCGGAGGTGGTGGTAATATCTCATCAATATTTTTAACACCAATCGCTTCATACATTTTTCTGTAAGCCATATATAAATTATGCATTTGTGGATTAGACATTGCTAATTGTAATTCTGTTTGTGCCATACTCACTCTTTGAGACATAGAGAATATATTTGGATCCGCTACCGGTAATACATCTACTCTTTGATCAAAGTCTTGTTGCTTAACAATTCTTGCTGCACCTACAACATCATACGGATATTCAGGTGGTAAATAACTTGCAAAAATTTTAGCTAGTAATTTAAATTCTTGTTTCATCGCTACATACAATCTTTTGTGTATAGCGGACATAACTCTTGAACCTCTCTCGAGAAGAGCAATGGTTGTTCCTACAGCAGCTTGTTGGTTTCCTTCTCCAACTTGCATATCTGCAATAGCAGCAAATCTTTGTCCTGCTTGAACCACGACACCCATTAATTGTAATAAGGTCTGTGATGGTTCTTTGTATGGTAAATTATAAAAAGATTCTTTTAAACTTCCACCCGGTGCATCAACATCTCTCCACTCACCTGGTTGAATAGATTCAGCGTCGTTCTGAACACGAACACCTCTCTGTTTAAATCCAGCTGGTAAGTTAGATAACGTTCCTGCATCTAATAATTGGCGGAGAGCAGACGTTGCAGTTCTACTCAAACCGCCAATCATGTGAATGAGTCCAAATCCGTAGAATCCTAGTCCTGGCAGAAATTTGAAGTGGACAAAATATTGGATTCTATTCTTCAATGGATCATTGGGCGCAAAGTTCCTTCTTATCGAAAGAACTTTTTGACTACCTTGTTCGATTGTAACGACATAAGGTAATTTTATTCCTGACGGTTCATCCGTCTGAGGATTCTGGTCTTCAAAACCTTCTAGATCTAAATTTACATGACACTCAAAGAGAGTATACATCTGTTCATTTCTAGCGGTTCTAGTAGTGCCTTCCAGTTTTCTTTCAGCATCTTCCACTTTATCTTGTGGAGGCATTCCTGGAGAAGCTAATTCTATGTCTCTATAAAATCCTGAAACTTGTTGTTTTCTTAAATCATTCTCTGAAGTTTTAATTATATGAATAACGGCTTCTGCATCATCTAAAGATGTAGCTGTATAAGGTACAACTAAATCATCAGCTGGTACAAATTTAGAAACAGCTCTACCTAATAGTTCATCGTAATAAACTTTTTTAAAAGTAGATCCTGCTAATGGTAAATGAAATAACATTGAATCAAATTCAGGTTCATATTCTTTCATCTGATCTATTAACTGATAGTTCATGAATTCTTTTACCCTCTGTGCTTGTTGCATCCTTTGAGGATTAGATGCACCAATCACTTGGGTTCTTACCGGCCCATCGGCTGGTAATAGTTCTTTATAAGCTTGAGCTTGAAATTGTGTAACCGCTTCTGCAAGAACAGGGTGTGTTGCACCACTTGCTCCTTGGAAAGGTTGAGTTCTGTTTTCGTATTTGAAACCTAATAAATCTAGTCCAGTTACATAAGCTTGTTCCCAATCTTTTCTGGAAGATTTGTAATCTTGATAATCCCCTGCTAATTTTAATCCCACAGGATCTAAAATTTCATCAGGTAATAATTCTGCTAAATTGTCAAAGTGATTTTCAGTGCCTGGAATATTTAAGTTGGCGCTTGGATCGAAATCGATCGTTGCCCCACCATCTTCTTCCCGGGTAACCTCTATTTCAGGTTTGCCTATTTTTGCTTCCTCCGTAACGTCTACTTCTGTCATTACATCATTAGGTGCAATGATAGGTTCATCTGTTGTAACGTTCGGGAGTCCTTTATCTATGTTATCTGCCATTTAAACTCCTACCATTTTCTAACACGATTAAACATAGAAGACAAGCCTCCTCCTTGAGGCATA
>Ga0208012_1000383_pt1 | contig 16258 bp, 19 predicted proteins | sample 15BtaG_FD_184090 | JGI IMG/M metagenome (GOLD analysis project Ga0208012, IMG submission 184090) | Marine viral communities from the Subarctic Pacific Ocean - 15B_ETSP_OMZ_AT15312_CsCl metaG (SPAdes) (version 2) | ecosystem: Environmental > Aquatic > Marine > Oceanic | place: Pacific Ocean... | reverse complement strand
CGTACCTCCAACTGTGAGTTTTTCTATTCCTGTTACAGAAGTACCAATCCCAAGAGATCCAACTTGAAAACCAGTTCCGTCATCGTCTATTTTAGATGATGTTATAGCATCATCTAAAATGTCAGCTGTATAGACCTGCCCATCTTGAATCTCGGTTGTAGTAATGACGCCTGAACCAATTTTAAGAGCAACTTTTGCTGGTTCATTTCCATAATAAGCCATTAAGTGATCTCCATATACGAAATTAGTATATCTGCAACTCCTGTTGTGCTTGCTAACGCCTGAACCTTATCACCAGTCTCTAGTACGAGTTTATTCCCAGACATAATCTCTAAAGAGCTTCCAGAAGGCACAGGGGCTCCCTTAACTAAATACGTGCTTTCATTAGCCCCAGTTCTGCGGTTATCAGACGTAGAAGATATAATCTTTGCATCAACAGTAATAGAATTGGCAGATGTATTCGCAACAGACATCCCAACAATGATTGTAGTAGTTGATCCTGGGGTTGTATATTGATCAACTAAGCTAGTTGTCAACCCCGCGTTTGTTGTCAGTTTGAAAGTATTAGCCATAATATTATCCTAGTGCAATTGCAAGAGCCGTACTGTCTGCTACTGTCGCAGACTGTGTTGAGTCTTTTATTTCTCTAATAGTATCATCTGAATCTTTAAAATAAATAGTAGCTACATCTGCATGGTAGTTAATTGCAAGCTCTCCATAATCAACATCGGTAGCTGTATCAGTGTTGTGTGTTGGGGCAGGAGAGGATGTGTTACTTCTATTTCGTAAGATTACTTTATTAGCCATTAATAAGTACCACCGTCAATATTGAATCCGCTTAGTTCAGCATTGCCAGAACCATCGTCATCAATCCCAGTAATATCAGCACATTTAATTGCTGCATAATTGAATCCATCGCCATCTATATCTACAGCATTAGTACTCGAACCAGGAGCAGCAGTTAAACTATCAAAGAAAGTCCAAACTCCATCTCCCGTACTCGCATCTCTAAAAATGCCTGAATACTCTGTTGTGGTTCCAGAATCATCGCTATAAGCGCCATAAACTCCAATATCAAGGTCGTCACTATCTACAGTATCTCGTTTTGCAAGCTGGATAAGTCCATCTTCAACTTGCATTGTCGCTACTTCAGTGACAAGACTGTCACCTTCGACAGTTAAATTACCCGCGACAGTTAAATTCCCGCTTATATTGGTTATTGCTTGTGTAGCATCTATTGCCAGTACCCCACTAGTTGCAGTAAGTCCTGTACCATCAATTGCTGCTATAAGATCTGCTATTGATTCTTTTTTACTGCTATTGCTGTCATCTGCATCTACAATTGCGATACTATCACTCGCAACATCTACTACAGCTGCTGACAATTCACTTAAGTCTAGAGCAACTGAAGTTGAACTCCCTAGAGATACTGAGCCTCCGCCAGAGAGCCCATTACCAGCAGTTACCGTTACTGCGCTATTTACTAGCTCAATATTGGCAACCCCTCCATCTTTTATTGTTACAGCTCCTGAGCTTGTTGAAAAATTATCTGCACTAAAGCTTGCAATACCCTTTGCTACTGTTGTAGCATCCGAACCTGCTATAGTAATCGTTTGATTACTAGCAGATGCAGAAATACCTGTACCACCTGCAATATTCAGTGCCTGTGAATCGAGGTCAACTGTATACGAGCCTGAGCCGTCTATCGTGTAATCAAGGTCTTGAGCAGTAACCTGGGCATCTACATACGCTTTTATACTCTGCTGAGTAGCAAGTGATTTTGCACCCGCAGCGTTTTCAGCTGAAGACATAGTGTCTTCATCTAAAATCTCAGCACCAATCCATTTTGTTGCCGATGTATTTGTTGCTATATGAAACTTATTATTAGTTTCATCCCAAATTGGCTCACCTGATCCAACGTAACTACCAGGCAATGTTCCACCGCCTCGTTTGAATCTGATTGAATTAGCCATTTTTTATTCCTTCGTTATTATTAATAGGTGCCGCCATCTATAGCACCCGAGAGATTCTCCTGAACTAACTTAGTCCAGCTAGTATCTCGTCTTACATACATGATGTCATCATCTGTATCGTACCATAGGTCTCCTTCATTGACACCTACGGTTGGTTCGCCCGATTGGGCAAATTTTTCATTTGCTAATGTTGCTACTGCATTTTGAAGATCAGTAACAGAAAGATCACTAGTTGAAGAATCAAATGTTGTTTGTGCCGCACTCGCTGCGCTTGCAACTGAAATATTTGTTGAGTCTTCTGCGCCTACTGTAATCGTTATGCTATCTGGCATATTCTTCCTATAAACCGCTTGTGTCTGTTACAGTATCCGAAACAGTCACTATTCCTGATACATATTGAGATATCTCCGAACCGTCATCAGCTACCATATCCCATAATAATTTCCCATTCGGCAAAGAGCGTGTCTGGGCAGCTGTTAGCGCAAGTTTAATAACCCCACCACTTGCACTTGTTTTTGTTATTGTAAATGCAACTGCAACACCAGCGCTTTGCTTTCGTCTTATCTCGGACTTAAATGTATAATTGGTCACATTTATTGCATCATCATTAGAATCTTTTAAAGTCATTGCTAGGGCATAATCTGTACCCCTGACAATTGATATATTATGCGTACCAGCAGCCATTAGTACTCATGATGAACAATTGAAACATAACTGCCATCTCTACCTTTATTTGTGTATTTTTTAGCCATAATTAAACATTTCTCATATTCTGACTGATAATATTTTGCCCCCTTATAGTCGCCTTTTCTTGCGCTTAACTGTTCCATAACACGATACATAATTGCCTTGTGAAATTGTTCAGGTACATCAGGTTTTCCTGATAAGGTTGACGTTAATTTTGTAGGCTTCCTTCTGTAAAGGATACGTATTGTATCTCCACTTGTAATATCAGCAGCAGAGAACGATTTCATCTCACTATTAATATCATCCCAGTACCCAATGCCCAGTTTGCCAAGCTTTACCCACCATACTTTAGTTTTACTTGAGCTTGCCATTAGTCTACATCCAGGGGTTCTACTTCCCCAATATAGTGGTCCACTATCTTTTCGCCATCTGTTGTATTCCCGTAAGTCACTTGAATAACCTCTAAAACATCTTCTGCGTCGTCTATACTCGTAGCATCAGTAAAATCATAATAACGCTTATTAGCGGTTGGATCTGCGCTTGGATTTAAAACATCCATGTGAACATTTGTACGCGCCTCACTGACAAACTCATCTAACGCATTATTTAACATAATGCGTAATTGCGTTTCACCAATTTCTGGATGAATCTGTTGAATTTGCTCTATGATCTGCTTTTGTGTCACTAATCTATTACCGCATATTCAACTGCTAAATCACTTGCGCATAGAAACTGAAAAGTCTCATCTCCTGGCGAAGGAAGCATTATTGCTCCACCTTTAGCTATTACAGCCACTGTTTTATAAAAACCTGCTGCTGGCCCAACTAAGGTTACAGAGCCATCACCATCTGTTGGACTTGCTGCATTCATATCTGCTAGCGATACGTGTATTTTTACAGTTAAGTCAGTATCGACACTTGTAGAGCCAAGTGCACTGGCACTATCCCAAGCCTTACCTGTATGTTTAATAAATAACATTACTGCCGATGTGGTTGCTTTTGTCTCCCCATTTGCATCCGCTTTCATGTATGGACCATAATCTGTAGTATGAGCAGGAGCCGCTGTATTTACCGAAGCGCTACCACCTAAACTTTTACCTATGTCCTTCCCGATGACATCTTGTGCATCATAATCTGTACCCGCTGCTATTTCAACTACAGGCGTCATGCTTACTGCGTATTCTACTCTACTAGCCATTAGTTAGCTCCTTTTACGTTTTTAACTGGCTCTTGATATGAAGCGACGAAAGTTTGTAACCCGCGCTGATATTGAGAATCCAATACTTGGAGCTCTTGAACCATAGTTTGATGTTTTTGAAAAATATTTGATATATCTACTTGGTATTTTTGGAACTCACTGCCATATCGTGCCGACTCCTTTTGTAAATCAACGCCATACTTCTGGAGTTTTTGTGACTGCTCTGCCTGCCAAAGTTGTATATCTTTTTGTATTTTATTAATAGTATACTCTTGAATCTGCGTGCTGGCAGCTGCTTGATATTCTTGCAAGTCAGTAACATATCTCTGTAGACTTAATTTGTAGTTCTCTAAATCTTTCGTGTATTGATTAATAGTGTTTTGCTTGTTCTTATCACGTTCTAATGCCGCATTTTGCTGTGCATTTGCGATCTCTAGATCCACATTCTTTATCGCTTTTTGGAAACTTGTCTGATAAGCTGTTAACCCTTCATTAAACTCATTCAAACTATTCTGCATGCGTAATTGATACTCTTGGAAATCATTCTCGCGTTTAGCCTGCCACTCTGTTAAATCCTTTTGGAGTTTATTGACTGTATATTCCTGGACCTCTTTATTAACCTCATGTTGATAAGCAGACAGATCGGCCCCATATTTTTGGAGTTTATTAGCATAATCAGTAAATTCCTTACCTTGCTTTAATTGAGCATCCTGAGTAGCTTTTTGCACCTTAGTCTGGTACTCTGCGCTCTCTTTATTAAACTTATTCAGTTCATTTTCTATATCAGCCTGGAAACTGTTTATCTGTCCTGATATCTTCTGCAACTCAGCGTTCGCAAGCTCCACATCTTCATTGGTAGTAATATGTGTTGTGGCACCAGTAAAATCTCGAGTCAAAACGGGCTTTATATATGTAGGTACTGATATACTGGATAGGTCTACAGTTATATCGGTAAACGAGGGTGGCGTAATTGTAGAGGGAGGTAAACTGGTAATAGTCAGATCGGATAAATTTAATTCCGACGTCAACGTCAAAACAGGTGGAGTATATACAGGAACAGGATCACCAAAGTCCACCGTAATATCTCCAATTGCTTCAGAGCTAACCAATCCAACACTAATATTTGGTGGATCCACATCCATTGATGGAAGAGTAACATTTGCACTTACATCCAAATCAGTAATACTGGGTACAGGAACTAGCGATATGGTTGCGTTTGTGGTTTCGTAAGAAGGCCGAGTTTTTAATTCGTCAATTTCCCTTCTTAGAGAGTCAAGTTGAAACAATCTGCCCTTTACAGCTGTACCCATTATTACTAAATGTTTTACATCGTCAGGGACACCAGCTATTGCACTATCATCGAAATTAATTGTCGGATAATTAACAACTACAACTGAACCACCATCTGGTTCGACATAGACCTTTCCTCCCTCTCTCCAAAATACAGGATTGTTTGTCGTCGCCTTATAGATTGAATCTGGATCCTCTGCCCTTTGCTTATCTGCTGGATTTATTTCAATAGCCTTATACCCATTTCTATGGGCATATAAAAATTTTGCAGTTGAAACTGCTATTCCGTCGCTCTCGACTACAGTAGCAGTGTCTGTATTCTTATAATTGACTCCTGCATCAGCTAGATCAGCTGCTATCACCGCAGAGCCATTAGAAAAAGCCCTAATGAGCGCACCCGAACCTGTACTTGTATTAATTTGCACAGTAGGATCTGAAGCATACCCACTACCACCCTGTCCTACAGATACCCCAGTAATTGGATGATATCCACCAACCGCGCTACCAAAACTCAACGTAACGGTTGCCCCTGAGCCATTGTTTGAATCACCAAGAGTATTGCTTACTTGCCATAGCATCTGAGGAGGTAATATGTTAATAACCTCTCTTGCTATATCAGTAGCCCATTGGGTTATAGCTGTAGAGTTGTTATCGGGGATCGAACCGATTAAATCTTCTACCATAGTTTCTACTGATTGATTAGCCATAAATTTTCCTTAGGGTGGGCGGGGCTTTAGGCCCCGCCCTAGTACCTAGTTTACAGGTCTGTAAAATTAATCAGACCGTGAGTTTCAGGAAGTGAAATCTCCAGACCAGCTTCGGTCAAGATCATATCCTTTCTTCCATCGATGTCGTTAGCTTGGACATTTGTCATGATTTGTGTATCACGATTCTTTCCATTGCCAACTAATGGGCGGTAAGCCACATTCTTTAGGTCAATTAAGGCCATCTGTCCGCTGTATGCACCGCGGAATAAAGGCTCTTGAACCACATGAAGGTTACCAAAGATTGTGTTAATCTTAGTAACTGTGTGGCCAAATGACCCAGGAACAGCACTGATATCTAACTGATAAGAGCTAGAACCGCCAGTATTGTCCCAGAATGAATCAGAACCCAGCTTGTTCATCCATGCAATTACAGGACGAGATGCCAAGCAAAGCTTGTCACCGCTGTTTCCTTTTTCTGGTGCGAAAAAGTCTTCCATGTAATCAATGAATGTATCATAGGTGGAAGCAGCAGCTGTAAAATCAGCTGTTTTCCCACCATTAGCTTTGATGTAAGGTATTACACCGTGAGTGTAACGTCTTGGGCCAGAACCAGACTCGTCTGCTTTTCCGACGCCAAATAACATTGCATGCTCAAGGTCCATTTTGTGTTCCATCAACTTTTCACGCCATACGCGACGATATTCGTCGGATACACCGCGATAAGCTGTAGCAAGAGATGTTCCACTAAAGAGGTCAATTGCAGTCTTAAAGATCTGACAATATCCTTCTCTATCGGAAAGTTCATCTCTCCATCCGCCTGGGGCACCTGTTCCTTCTTGAAACGCTGTGCCAACCACCTGTCCAGGTGTGTTAGCCGCGCAAGAAAGAGCAGCGGGCCAGCCAGAAGCTGTAGTACTGCCGTCAACTGCAACTACTGAAACCGTTAAATTGGCTTCAGCTGAATCGGTTGATAGATCCACTGCGGTAATCCGCAAGGATACCATTTTCTTTGCATTGGAAGCGTTATCATCGGTCATTTCTACTGAAATGATCTGAGAACCATCGCCTACAAAGAATTTAGGCTGTACAGATGTGGAAACTGATTTACCATACGCATCGTAGGCGACATCCACAGCGAGTGCTGTGATTCCACCGTCAGGATCAGCAGCACTGATCGCATCAACGGTGTCGAAGTTCCTACGTTGCCATTGGTGACGCTGCTCTAAGAACTTAAAGACAGGGTCATTGGTTGGTTTCTTTGCTACTTTAGAAAGGTATACAAAGAAAGGTGATTGTTCAGGTGCAAGCTCCGCAACGCGTTCGCCAAAGTTGTATAATCGTCGATTATTATCTATTGACTGACCGCTTGGAGTATTACCTGCTAGTGAATAAGTAGCCATTAGCTATTTTCTCCTTTACCAAGGGTTGTGTTTTTTGTAATCGCTGATCATAGCATCCATTACAGTGCTTTCGATTGGCTTATCGGCTCCTTCTCCACTCCCAGGGGTTACAGAAACAGGCTGCGGCATAGATAATTTCTCCCGCTGACGCATCATGGCTTCAGCAGTAGGATCTACATCGGACTGAGGTTTCTCAGGCGGTGTTTGTACTCCTTGCTGATTTTTCCATAATGTGACTAGATTATCTACAGAATAGCTTTCAGGTGATGACATATAGTTCACAAATCGGTCTACCTCTTCAGGTTCCATATTGTGCTTTGTGACTAAATCATTCCTTAATATAGCAGATTCTTGCTGCTGTTTTTGTATCTCCCGTTCATGGATCATCTGATCTTTTAATGACTGATTTTCTGCATGAGAATATTCGAGCATATTATCTCGATATTCATCAACAGACTCTCTGTACTTAAAAGAATCAGAACTTGGATCCGAATAGGCATCTATTGCATCGTAACTACTAGGCTTTGTAGGTTTTTCAGGTTGCTTCAATGAAGGCTCTGGGTCTCCTTGTGGGGATTGACCTGTTGCTTGTCCATTGGAAAGAGAGGCTTCGACATTGTCTAGAATAGATGGATTTGATTTCACATAGCGGGCAATAGGGGCAATATCTTGTATATCTCCATATTTTGCCTGCAGTTCGTCTACCGACCCAACTCCAAAATTATCCAGAACATTATCGAGCTCCTTGGACCTCTTATCTGCCTGACTTTGCCAGTATTGATACTGGTTTTGATCTTCTTTAGACACAGCAGGATCTGCCTGCAGTGTCTCTTTTGTTTGTGCGGGTTCCACTGGATCAATGGGGTTACCCATTTCCTGTGGGTCCGCGGCCATAAGCTCCGCAAAAGGATCTGAATTATCTCCAGAATCGAGCAAACTTTCAGGTTGCTCAGCAAACGGATCTACTTCCTGTGGAACCGTCTGTTCTTCTACGGGGGCTTCTTGTCTTGCTTCTTCGCTCATTTGCGATCTCCTTTTTCAGGTTTAACCGACTGTTTCTGCATAGCAAGAGAGTCCTTCAGGCGAGAATCGTACAAGCTTGTTGCAGCTTGAGCTTTACTAGCCTGATCGGACAATTCTGATTTAAATTTCTCAACTTCAAGACGTTTTCTTGCTCCGACTGTCTCACGATCAGCTGTCTGCAAGTCGCCTTTAAGATCCTTTATTTCTTCTTCTTGCTGGGCTACCTGTTGTTGTAACATCTTTATAGTGTTCATTCTCTCAAGAACACCCTCTATGTCAACAACTTCGGTTTTCTTAAGTGTTTCTACTTGGTCTATCAGCCCCTGTTGATACATTTGCATATAAAATTCGAATTGTGCCCATCTATTAGATGGTAAGGTGGAACCTGTTACGACAACAACATCGTAAGCACCTGTGGAAATATCGTTAATCTTCCCACTTAAATCTTCACCGCGATAATTAAACCGCGCCTCTTTAATCAGCCCTGAAGGCTGGACAAGTCGTATAACCTTTTCTTCTGTATAGATTTGTTGCATGAGAGGTATCGTTACTTTTGCCAACTGGTTCAGGACTGATTCAAGATCATCTTGGCGGGATTTTATTCGCCTTTGTCCATATTCGTCTATGGCTATTGTACCTCGATAGGTGGTGGGTGCGCCTTGGCTGCCCCCTTGCATTAGCTCAAAAATCCCGAATCCATATTCCAAGTCATGTTTTGCTTCCGCTTCATTCTTATATAATTCATTTGGAAGCGGTATAGGCCCAGCAACGACAGGGGCCCCAAGCTCCCCATCAAATTCTATTACAGCAGTACCAGCTCTGCCCCATTCCTGCTCAATTTCTTTTTTGTTAACAGCTCCTCTAGGTATGAGAAGCTTAACATTCGTACTTGTAGAAGCATGCGCAATGATCAAGCTTCTAATTTTGTTAATATATTCTTGTAGAGGACGGTATATCCGAACATCGCTTTCTGGGAAAGGATTGCGGTTATGTACATTCATCATCGGCACAATGGGGTAATCTTCAACAGGCAGTATTCTAGTGTAGAGTAGAACACTACCCACAGATACAATAACTTGCACACGATTACGCGTTATGCGGTTTGACATAATGATATCACGATCTATCAACTGTTGTTTTGGTACGATATCAACCTCAACCGTACTATTCGGTATGGCTCCCATCGACTCCATCCCAGGCTGCATTACAGGTTGCCCAGTCATTTGGTCCATAACCATATGAAAATACCCATTCCCAACTTCGGCAATAGCTATGTACTCTTCTACTTCGTTTATATCGGTGATATACGTAACGTCGCCCTGCATTGGCAGTAATTCCACTGCAGGCTCATTGCGATACTTTTGGTACTCATCGTTATTATATAAAGCTTGATACTTTGTCGTTGTATCATAGACTTTGTACACATTCTGCTTAATGCGAGTATAGCGTTCGATATACTCACGTTTCTTATGGTGAGCATTATCCTGAGTATCCAGGTCTCCCGCCATAATCTGCCCATCTAATTTTTCCAACGAAGTCCTGGGATAGCGCACATGATCTGATACTTCAGCACTTTCGATACGACTCTTATATTCAGGCCACTGTTTAAAAGCTTCCTCATCTGTCATCAAGCGTGCAATAATTATAGAAGCAGCATCCCTGCAAAAGGGATCTCTTGCATTAGGATCTATATAAACATCGAGTGGGTATATTGCCTTTAAAAGAACCTCACCATTCCCCATATCCGCATTGGGATCCTGATAAGCCTGTAAGACTCCCATCCCACCCACATAATAATCATCAATCATTCGTTTTAATTCAACCTCAGCTGCACTGATGTCAAATATCCATTGAAACAAACTTGAGAAGACATCGGCAATTTTTCGGTCACTATCTTCCCTGGCAGTAGCGCGGAACTCAGGTTTGCGTGCTGTTAACATCGCTTTAGCTGTCTCTACAGCAGGATGGATACGATTAACTACGATGGGCGTTTGCCCACGCTTTTTTAACTCATTAGCCTGATTAGATGTCCACTGAACCCCGTTTCGGAACTCCTCAGCTTCACGGAACCTGGTAGCCCAGTCGTTCCGCATATTCATATAATGTTCTAGTAATTCAAGTGATTTTAATACTTCAGGGTGGACGGTCTTGCCTTCGGGAGCTGAAGGTTCCTTATATCCAAGAACATCTTTCATCTTTCCAGACATAAGAACGGACTGTTTTTCTTTGTTGGCGCGGGTAGGCATTAACTAGTAACATATAACGCATAACTTTACACAAAAGTTCCATAAACTTGACACTTATGGGAAAAAAAATTTACAATACAGCCCAATCAAAATGTTGTAGTGGTACGTTGGCGTCAGGTTTTATCACATCATCAGCTGATTTCGTATACGGTTTATACAAATTCAACATGGCATAATACAATCCATCGAGCAAATCATCATGTTTACCCCTAGGGTACATAATAAGCTCACTGCGTAGTTCCTCCATACCTTTTCTGAGAAAGACACGCTTATTGAAGAAATATGGTTCCATTGTCTCAAGACGCACAGATTTGGCTGTGCGCGGGTTTATCTTCTTCTCAAGACCCACGATATAACGCTCCTGGTTCCGCAGATAGTCTCTGAGCATTTCCTGGTATCCCACACTCTCAATATGGGTGCGTTTGGGATTGTATCGCTTATGCTGGGTTAATATGGCTTCTGCTAAGGCCATTGGCTTGGCATGCTGTCGGTAATATGGAAGAACGTATCGGTTATTGTCTGCATCTACTGCTATTGAGACTATTGTGGAATAATCTGCAGTCTGTTTGGTAGAGGAAGCAGGATCCACACCCATAAACACATAAACAGGTACCTGCAGCGGCTCATCAAATTTTACCCCATTCTTCTCCGTAATGTTGAGTATATGATGTTCTCCGTCTCCTTCACCCAAATGACCGTCCCACCATTGGATATACTCCTCTTTGAACAACTGGTCTTCATCCCCAACAACCTGGCATTGATATTCTCGGTAGAATACTGATAGGCGGTTTATGGATTCCAGCTCAGCTTTCTTGTTATTAAGTGCTTTTACACTCCATTGCTCAGGCCACAATGCAGTTTTCCCATCATCAGAGAGTGCTTGATACTTAAAAGTCTTCCACCCCTTCATAGACGCTAATATCTCGATCATGCACGTTTCATGCTGTGGTGTACCAATGACTACTATTCTGCCCTTTTTTGCATCTAAGGACGGTTCACAACCCTGTAAGAGCCATCTGAGATTATACTCCATAGCTTCTTTGGTCTTAGTATTGTTCTCATCTTCAGGATCATCTAGAATAAACAGAGTGGGGCGCTGGTTACCATGTTTCAGTCCACGAACCTGTTGCCCTGTCCCTTTGCACACGATAATCGTGTTGTCTTTAAGGACAACACGATCCTTGGTCCATACTTTAGCAGAATGCTGTCCGTAATAACCAAAAATAGCACGCAATTCCAACGAGTAGTCCAATACGTCCTTGATAGACTGCAAAAGGTCAATAGCATGACCCTGTGTCTTACTGCACAAAACAATGAATTTGGGGCCCTCATCAAAGAAGATATGATGAACGGGGAAAACACACGCAGCTATAGAGCTCTTAGCATGACCACGAGGAGCTATGATATTTAGCTTTTGGACATCCTTGTCAAGAAAGGACGCCATCATTTTCTTATGAAACGGTGGAGACGGAACAGTAAACATGTTTGGCATGGTTACTTTGCCGAATTGAAGCATGTCTTTCGACATGCGCTCTATTATATCAGATCGTATCTTTTGTGTCGAACCACGCTTTCCCATCTACGAACCTTATCGTCCCAATCTCGGTAATAATATCCATTTTAGTCGGTCCATATGAAAAGATATCGACTCGTCCAAAATTTTGGTCCGAGTAATACGCGTGACTATGCTCATAAACACGACAGGGTGTATCTGAACTCTCACTTTTACCGCGTTTCCAGGTTGGTTTTTTCTTGTCCATGCCATAGTTTAAAAAATTCTACAGTCATTTCTGAGAACTTTTTTCTAAAGCTATGTTTGAAACGTCATCTACAGGATTTAACTCCAAAACATCCTTGATTCGCTCCAAAGAATTGACTTCTGCGTCAAATGTATCTACTTTCTCCTCTTTGGCGTCCATTTTTAGGATTTTCACAAAATTCTCAGCTGCCCGCAGCATATTAGACGCATCATTCTTCTCTTTAGCCACCTCATGAGCCGCACTGATCATATCAATTACGGTTCCCTCATCAATTCCCTTACCTGTAAAAACATTCCTAAGCTCTTTATCTATCATTTCCTTAACATACTCCTTCTTTAAAAGCATACGTGCCTTTATTTCATGGTTCTTCTTGTCTCCGAAGACCTTACCAAGCACAGTATAGTCAATACTCCCATTTAGCATCTGACTTACATACACTTTTACAAAATCCTTATACTCCTTGCGCCCTTTATACGTCTCCCAGGGCTGTTTCGGACTGGTGAGAGCATAACTCCCAGTCTCTCTTCGTGGTTCATACTCACATTTACCACTCTTATTGGCAGGGTTATACCAAAACTGCCCAAATGAGAAGACTACGTTGTCTTTCTTCTGGTATTGTCTACGGTTTGTGCACTCTCCGACCCACCCGTCGTCTGTGAGTCCCCACTGCCCTGGGTCCACGGCACGCCAATCGAAGAACTGTATGTTGTGCTTTTCGGCTTCTTCTTTTGTGTAGACTCGGTATTCCCGTTCGATGTATTCTCGTTTGTCACCTTTCCTCAGCCTCCCGTTCTTTAAATGCTTTCTTCTAATTAAATCCACTACTATACCTCCTCATAGTCCTCAGGAACCTTATAGGGCTTCTTAATCCTATCTAAATCTTTGTAGAAAGCATCATCGTTATACTCTCCATCTGAATCCACAATATCCATGGTAAAATATTGTAAAGGCGGGGCCAGCCGAGGGATGGGGGGGTCAGCTGGCTCTTCTACCGCCTTGCCCGAAAAGGGCACTCTACGAAACAAATTCTTAATAACCTTCACTATACTACCTAGTACTGACTACTATAACAGTAAAATACCTTAGTATTTTACTGTTAACTAGTGCATTATATAGTACTAAGTACATAGTACTAAGTACATAGTACTATTAGTCACTCCCCACCTTTTCAGGGAACAAATCTTATTTAATGGTATGTGCAATGATTCTTTCAATGATCGAAATAAGTGTACTAATGGTGATTGATGCTGAAACCAACCAAACAGGTACTACAAAAGGGTTACTACTAGTGCTTTTAACGTAGACTGGTTTGATATTGTTCCAATCAGGGACTGGATTACTTATATTAACTTTACGCATAGTGTAAAGTTATCAAGGATAGAAATAACGTTCCAAGAACTTTTTTAAAAAATTTACCTAGAATGCGTGTGGGTGGTATATACGCCTCCTACCCCGCCCTTGCACTTCGTGCCATGGGTCACTTTTCGTTGAAAATTGCCAGGGGCAATTTTCTTCCATTCAAAGGGCCCATTGCACTCAGTGCTCTAAGGTGCTCGCTAGCTCGCTCCATTCTTTTTGGCGGGCCCCAGTCAATGTAGGTGGACGAGCCACCGACATTAATCACTTAACTGAATAGGAGTAAACTATGTTTACAGTACAAGAACAATATCAAATCTCAGCATCAAGACAAGACAGCGATGGCGACTGGAAGACCATATCAATGGATAGCCTTAACAAAGCAGATAACGTATGCATATTCGTTGATAGGGATAATCAAGAACAGATCACCGAAGCTGGCAAACGTTTACACGCATTAAGGATGCATTGTGAACAATCTGATGAACACAGGGAATTTAAGGGTTCTATGAGAGCTATACCTGTTGAGACGAAGAAAGGTGATCTGACTAAGGTACAATTAAATCGTAGAGCAGGTCTTTCGTTCTCCATTGAAGATTTAATCGGTAAAGCAGTAGACGCATCATCGATCTAATTGAATTGGTTCTAAATAAGGGTTCTGAAAAGAACTCTTATTTGGGATCTTGCGTACTCACCTATTATAGGCTGTAAAGCTCTATAATTAGTAACACTATAGCAAATGTTACACACATGAATTATCGTAGTCTGATAAGCCAGGTCAACTCAGTTGACGGTGAAACAGCAGAGGTGTTGCGATAGCACCTTGAGACAAACATATGCAATGGCGAGTTACCTCTTTCTCGGAGGTTGTCATTGCATAGTTATTAATTATTTATAAACACCTAAAGAGGGATAATGGGCACGAACCTGCGAATGAAACACAATGTGCAGGTACCTCCAATCTTTTTGTCAACAAACATAGGAGACACTAAAAATGACAACAGTAGGGAAAGACGACGTAAGAGAACTGATATTAGTTCGCGGTTTACCTGGTAGCGGTAAAACAAGATTAGCGTTGCTGATCGCATCTTTGAGTGTTAATGGACACCCAATTAGTATTAATGCATTTGCTACAGATGATTTCTTCATGGTTGACGATGAATACAGATTTGATGTAACTAAACTATCTGATTATCATGAGCGTAATCAAAAAGCAGTAGAGCATCAAATGCGTAATGCTATTGAAGATGGAGCATACTATAATTTACCTGTAAATGACCTTATAATAGTTCATAACACATTTACTCGAGCCTGGGAAATGGAAAGTTATTATGAATTAGCAGGTACATACGGATATAAGGTCACTTCGATAGTTGTAGAGAACCATCATGAAAGTAAAAGTATTCACAATGTTCCTGATGAAAGCTTGTCAAGGATGAAAAATAGATTCGAAGTAATGCTTTAGTAAAGGTTCTCTTCATTAAAACATTGAGGGTAGAGGTGATAATCCATCTAAATATGGTAGATGGTTATAAGTCAAGTCCTGCAAGGTCTACGGACACAGCGACGTTTAGGGGTAGTTCCTATTAGAAGTACGCAATTTGTGACTTGTGACCTACCCTCATAATTGGCGGTGGAGGATTGGTATCCTATCTGGTCTCATAAGCCAGACTCTGTAAGTTCGATTCTTACCCCCGCTACAAGTATTTTCTTAACTAAACACGGGAGGCAATATGCCTATAAAAAACATAACAAATGTAATTGTTTGTGACCTTGATGGTACATTAGCAATTAATGATCACGGTAGAGATTGGTACGATGCTCATGATTGTGACAAAGATGCAGTAAATATACCTGTTTTAACTGTCTTAAGATGGGCTGTAAATGACTTTAGAGGCGTCATATTTGTATCTGGTCGTGAAGAAAGATTTAGAACTCCAACTCGAAAGTTCTTAAACAGATACTTATTAGATGATTACCCGTTATTTATGCGGAATGATGCTGATAATAGATCTGATGTCACCATAAAAAGGGAAATTTATGAAGAGCACATTAAAGACAAGTATGATATATTATTTGTTTTAGATGATAGAAACTCTGATAAATGTCCAGTGGTTGATATGTGGAGAGAACAAGGTTTAACTTGTTTTCAAGTAGCAAATGGAGACTTCTAATGAACAAGATTATTAATCTATTACATGATCTTGTGACAGTTGCATTATTTGCATGTTTAACTACTGCAGTTATATGGGGATTGGCCTCAATAACGTGGTTGTTATTTAGTAAAGATTGGTGTCTTTACTAAATCTATATTGCCCTTATTTACACAACAAAGACTATTTACTACCTTGTTAAACATATACAAGGGATGGGGCTTTAGTAATAAGTCTTGTATATAAGGGCTATCTTTATAAGCCTACGTCGAGATAGGTGCGTACGGGTCTTGCGAAACGTGCACTTCAATAGACAAAAAAGAAACCTATCTCCTTACCAAGGGTGGTTGGAAACTAAATGGATGTAATGAAATTTGCAACCGTTTTCAACCACCTTTTTATTTAACAGTTTAAAAACGGGAATCATTCCCGTTTTCAACCACTTTTATATCTATTTACATATTTT
>Ga0208012_1000381_pt1 | contig 16289 bp, 10 predicted proteins | sample 15BtaG_FD_184090 | JGI IMG/M metagenome (GOLD analysis project Ga0208012, IMG submission 184090) | Marine viral communities from the Subarctic Pacific Ocean - 15B_ETSP_OMZ_AT15312_CsCl metaG (SPAdes) (version 2) | ecosystem: Environmental > Aquatic > Marine > Oceanic | place: Pacific Ocean... | reverse complement strand
CCAGTAATACTTGATTTTCTGATTTAACTACAACCCCACCAATTTTTTTTGGTTTTTCTATATTGAGTTCAATTAAATCTTTTAATTTTGGTATAGACATAGATATTCTCCTACATCTATAAATATAAGTTATTATAATTCAACTTAATATTAAACTTCTAAACCACGTCTAAACCAACCAAAGTAAAACTTTTCCAAGTCTGGTTTACGAGTTACTAAATCAGCATAATATTTAATACGATAAGCACGAACTCTTTCTAATTCAACACCAGTTAGAGCACCAATTGTCTTTGGTCCTAATCCACCATCTACTTTTAAATTAGCACCCTTGGCATTAGCGGCTTGTTGTAGAATTTTTACTGCCCTACCTCTACCTTGATTCACACACATATCAAAATAGATATGTTTTAAATCATCTGGTAAATCATCTACTTTGTTCTTATCCCAATAGTCTTCCTTGTAGATTTCTTTAGCACCTTCTTTGGTGAGATTTTTGATATCCACATCTGGATGACTTCTCTTGGCTATGCCAAAATTAGTCTCTCCGCCAGGATCATCAGGATCGTTTACGTATCCACCCTCGTGGTGTAGAACTACTTCTATTATTTCATCGAATTTTACTAACATAACTTTAATTCCTATTTGTTTTCTAAATCCTCTATTCGTTTATTTAATTGAATAATATACAAAGATAATTCCTCAATTTTTTCTAACAACAACATATCTCTATCACTAACACTCAATATTTTCCATTTATCCATATCATTCATATCTGGAACATTTGGTAAATGTTTATTTTCAGTAACAAATGTTTCTAATTCTGATATAGTTTGTAACACATATGTTGAGTCATAAACATAGTCAGGAACATTTGTAAGACTAGCGCCATCACCAGCAAATGATGTTGCTATAGTATGACCTAATGAAGCAGTACTGTAAGATGATTGTGAAATATGACCTAATACATTAATATCCTGTAGTACATCTAATGAACCAAATAAATTAACTTGTCCTGCCATATCAAGTGTAGATGCAGAACCCGTAATGCGTGAATCTCTAAATGTTCGTCCTGTCGTGGAATCTCCTAAAGTATATTCATCAATAACTTCACCACCAGTACCAACTACATAAAATCCACTATCGTCAGGTTTAAAAAACATTCCATTTGGACCTGATTCTTCTGAACTTACACTAAAGCTATTTACGAATCTTGCACTACTGATGTCCCAATTTTTACTTAAATTATATTGATATATTTCATCTTCGGTTGAACCCACAATGAACATTTGACTTCCGTCTTGTTTGAATTTTATTCCATATACATATGTTTCTTCAATTGGAACATCCAGTTGATATTCAAAACTTAAACTTCCGATATCAAAAGCAGAACCCGTTACGGCATATTGCAATACTGCATCAGTAGTCGTGCCGACAACATAAACTTTTGTTCCATCTGGTTTCCAATCGATTCCGTATGGATAGTCTTCGTTTACTGCATTATTAACAGTTCCAATATTAATGCTTTTAACTGCACTTGCAGTACTGATATCCCAAGGAGTTGTTAAATTATATGAATTTATACCATCGTCCCCACTTCCAACAACAAACAACCAATATCCATCAATACTCATGGTGAATCCATATATGTTTGATTCTTGACTTGATACGGATAATTCAGCAACCTTTGCTGTATTTAAAGTACTGATGTCCCACGGAGTTGATAATGTATATTGATAAATTTTATCTACATTATAATCATCTGATAAAAAAACTACTTTACCATCAGGCTTAAAGTATATATCCGTAATATCACCAATCGTAGCAGGATCCGCAGAAGTTTGTTTATAAACCGCAGTCGTTATGTCAATTGGATTTGATATATTTGAAACATTAATACTACCAGTTAAACTGCTGATACCATGATTGAAATTAGCTTCTGTTTTAAAATCATTTGCCCAAGGTTGTTGTAAAGTTAACTTACCTTTTATATCAACATCACCATAAATATCAGTACTGGCTCCAATGGTTAATTTTTGACTATAAGAACCTGTATCAAAACCTTGAAATTTATACTCATTTACTTCATCCTGATTTGAACCAATTATATAAAATCCACTATTGTCAGGTTTTAAAAATAGTCCGTATGAATAATTTTCTTCTGAACTTACACTAAAGACATTTATGACTCTAGCAGTGCTCATGTCCCAATTTTTACTTAAATTATATTGAATTACTTCATCTTTCTGGTTACCCACAATGAACATTTGACTTCCGTCTTGTTTGAATCGTACTGCAGTTGGCCATGATTCTTCAATTGGAACATCCAGTTGATATTCTAAACTTAAACTTCCGATATCAAAAGCAGAACCCGTTACGGCATATTGCAATACTGATTTAGTAGTATTACCGACAACATAAACTTTTGTTCCATCTGGTTTCCAATCGATTCCGTATGGTGTACTTTCTGAAGCAACTCTATTGGCTATATTATCTAAATCAATGCTTTTACCAACAGTCATGGTTGTCAAATCCCAAGGTATGGGTAATGTGAATTCAGTAATTCCATCTATTGTAGAACCAACAAAATAAACTTTTGTTCCGTCTGGATGAAAAGCCATTCCGAATGGCTGGGTTTCAGTTCCTAGGGTTTGAACTGTCAAATACTGTTGAGTTAATACATCCCAGGGAGTTTTTAATTCAAATGAATATATTTTTCCACCATTTTGACCATACAAGACAAATAACTTTCTTCCGTCAGATGAAAAATACAAATCAAATGCATGTTCTATGGACGCCCCACCATCAAATCCATAACCACTGGTATATCCAGCATCTTTTGAACCTTTAATGTGAACGGCAGTCGTTATGTCTATTGGCATACTAATGCCATATGGTTGTATACTTGAACTCAATGCAGTTAAACCATGATTGAAATTAGCTTCTGTTTTAAAATCATTTGCCCAAGGTTGTTGTAAAGTTAACTTACCTTTTATATCAACATCACCATAAATATCAGTACTGGCTCCGATTGATAAATTATTAGAACCTGTTATACTGGAATTAGTGAAGCTATACTCATTTACTTCATCCTGATTTGAACCAATTATATAAAATCCACTATTGTCAGGTTTTAAAAATAGTCCGTATGAATAATTTTCTTCTGAACTTACACTAAAGTTATTTACAAATCTAGCAGTGCTTATGTCCCAATTTTTACTTAAATTATATTGAATTACTTCATCTTTCCGGTTACCCACAATGAACATTTGACTTCCGTCTTGTTTGAATCGTACTGCAGTTGGATATGATTCTTCAATTGGAACATCCAGTTGATATTCAAAACTTAAACTTCCGATATCAAAAGCAGAACCCGTTACGGCATATTGCAATACTGATTTAGTAGTATCACCGGCAATATAAACTTTTGTTCCATCTGGTTTCCAATCGATTCCGTATGGTGTACTTTCTGAAGCAACTCTATTGGCTATATTATCTAAATCAATGCTTTTACCAACAGTCATGGTTGTCAAATCCCAAGGTATGGGTAATGTGAATTCAGTAATTCCATCTATTGTAGAACCAACAAAATAAACTTTTGTTCCGTCTGGATGAAAAGCCATTCCGAATGGCTGGGTTTCAGTTCCTAGGGTTTGAACTGTCAAATACTGTTGAGTTAATACATCCCAGGGAGTTTTTAATTCAAATGAATATATTTTTCCACTACTTTGACCATACAAGACAAATAACTTTCTTCCGTCAGGTGAAAAATACAAATCAAATGCATTATCTATTGACACATTACCATCAAATCCATAATCATAGGTATATCCAGCATCTTTTGAACCTTTAATGTGAACCGCAGTCGTTATGTCAATTGGATTTGATATATTTGAAACATTAATACTACCAGTTAAACTGCTGATACCATGATTGAAATTAGCTTCTGTTTTAAAATCATTTGCCCAAGGTTGTTGTAAAGTTAACTTACCTTTTATATCAACATCACCATAAATATCAGTACTGGCTCCAATAGTTATGCTTTTACTTCCTGTCACATAGCCATGTGTAAATTTATACTCATTTATTTCATCTCCACCAGTACCAGCTACATAAAATCCACTATCGTCAGGTTTTAAAAATAGTCCATGTGGATGCGGTTCTTCTGAACTTACACTAAAGCTATTTACGAATCTTGCACTACTGATGTCCCAATTTTTACTTAAATTATATTGATATATTTCATCTTCGGTTGTACCCACAATGAACATTTGACTTCCGTCTTGTTTGAATTTTATTCCATTTACATATGTTTCTTCAGTTGGAACATCCAGTTGATATTCAAAACTTAAACTATGAATATCAAAACCAGAACCCGTTACGGCATATTGCAATACTGCATCAGTAGTCTGACCAACAATATAAACTTTTGTTCCATCTGGTTTCCAATCGATTCCTTTTGGAGCACTTTCTGAAGCAACTCTATTGGCTATATTATCTAAATCAATGCTTTTACCAACAGTCATGGTTGTCAAATCCCAAGGTATGGTTAATGCGAATTCAGAAATTCCATCTATTGTATTACCAACAAAATAAACATATGTTCCATCTGGATGCATCGTAAATCCTTGTGGATACTGTTCAGATATGCCGTAAGTGATTTGTTTCTTAAGTATATATTGTTGTGTTGCTATATCCCAGGGAGTTTTTAATTCAAATGAATATATAGTTCTGCTACTGTGACCATCCAATACAAATAACTTTCTTCCGTCAGGTGAAAAATACAAATCATACAAATTAGAAGAAATCGAGACGCCACCATCAAATCCATAACCACTGGTATATCCAGCATCTTTTGAACCTTTAATGTGAACGGCAGTCGTTATGTCTATTGGCATACTAATGCCATATGGTTGTATACTTGAACTTTGAATTTGTATTGGTGCATTAAATTTTACTATAGATTGATCATATATAGTTAATGAGCCTGTAATATGTGTATCACCTTTAAGACTTAAATTACCCCCATCCATATTTACATCACCAAATATACTTGTGGGATTTGGTTTAGTTAAAGAGTATTCATTTATTTCATCTCCACCAGTACCAGCTACATAAAATCCACTATTGTCAGGTTTTAAAAATAGTCCATGTGGATGCGGTTCTTCTGAATTTACACTAAATAAACCAACATGAGTTGCCGTGCCGACATCCCATGACCTTGATAAATGATATTGATCTACTGAATCACCACTTGTGCCAATAATGAACATTTGAGTTCCAGTTTTACTAAACCTTACACCTTTAACAGAACTCTCTTCGCTATTTATACTATGTGATTTTTCAAAGCTTAAACTTCCAATATCAAAAGCAGAACCCGTTACGGCATATTGCAATACTGAATTAGTAGTATCACCGGCAATATAAACTTTTGTTCCATCTGGTTTCCAATCGATTCCGTATGGTAAATCTTCATTTACTGCATTATCAACAGCTCCAATATTAATGCTTTTACCAACAGTCATGGTTGTCAAATCCCAAGGTATGGTTAATGCGAATTCAGTAATTCCATCTATTGTAGTACCAACAAAATAAACATATGTTCCATCTGGATGCATCGCAAATCCTTGTGGATAATCTTCAGATATGCCGTAAGTGATACTTTCTTTCCCTATATATTGTTGTGTTGCTATATCCCAGGGAGTTTTTAATTCAAATGAATATATAGTTCTACTAGTGTGGCCATCCAATACAAATAACTTTCTTCCGTCAGGTGAAAAATACAAATCATACAAATTAGAAGAAATCGAGACGCCACCATCAAATCCATAACCACTGGTATATCCAGCATCTTTTGAACCTTTAATGTGAACGGCAGTCGTTATGTCAATATCACCACTTGAAATAGAAGGTGTAATTAAGGAAGCTGAAGTTACATACATGGAACCCGTAGAAATCGTAATGGTATCAGAAAATGATCCCGTAAGACCTGAATCTGATTTAAACACTATTCCACCAAGAGTTGTACCAGTTGCTGTCATACCAGTACCACCCGTAACAGTAGCAGTAACGGCAGCTGAAGCCCATTTGCTTCCATCCCAAGTCAATACTTCATCACTACTTGGACTGGCTTGACCTATTTTTGTTACATGACCTGAACCATCAAACGTAATGGCTGCAGTTCCACCGGCTTCTTTTAATGAACCACCATCGTCAATTATTATATCACCAGTTACCTTAGCATCACCAGTAACGGTTAATGTACTTCCATCAAATGTAAGATTAGATTCGGCATCTAATTCTGTTGTCGTAGAACCTATAGTTACTAATTCATTAGCAGTTGCGTTATTTAATGCGGTGATTGTTCCACCACCGCCACCACCGCCTGAACCAAATCCAGCAGTTGCAGCCGAAGCACTTACGGCTGTATCCCAATTAACACCGCCTTTTATGATGTGCCCGAATGAACCAGTTGAAGATACTGAACCACTTATGGTTGTTGATGTTCCATCAGAAAAACTTTGAGTCGTAAATGCTTCTCTTGTTGTTATTCTACTGGCAAGACTTGAACTTACTGATGTAAAGGCACCACTTATTTGTGTGGCTATTTGTCCAGAACCACTAATTAATGTATAAGATTGCCAGGAGCCACTTATTCCAGCAGCTGTAAAAGACGAACCACCACCGCCTCCACCACCAAATCCAGCAGTTGCAGCCGAAGCACTTACGGCTGTATCCCAGTTGACTCCACTCTTCATTATGTGTCCAAATGAACCAGTTGAAGTTATTGAACTGCTTACATCTCCTTTGAATTCAGCACTATATCCTTTTAGTTTTCCATATACTTCTAAAGTTTGAGCGACTGTTACATCACCATGAATTCCTGTTTTGCCTATAATATCAATTGAACCTGTATTATAAGTATCTGTTCCACCATTCCATGAATATTGATTTATTCTGTCATTACTATAATCTAAGCCCCATAATCTAGTTCCTTCGGGGTTACCTGTCATTTTAATATTATTAGGCATATTAACATTATTCCCGGTATATGTTGCTGTGCTGAATGCCCAAGGTGTGGATAATTTCCATTCACAAAGATATTTACTATCTTTTTCAAATAAATAAGCGTATCTTCCGTCACCTCTAAAAAACACATCATAAGCATCGCCTGTTCCTTGAGCTGCTAAAGAATAAGTACCAACAAGTGTCATCGTTGAAATATCCATTGGCTCCGTCATTTCATATTCCGACAAATAATCAGACTCATGGACTGAATATAGTCGTAAACCATCTGGTCTAACTTCTATTCCTTGGCACGCAGATAACACATATAAAGTTGAAGTACGGACATAAGTTCTAGTCGTTATATCCCATGGTGTTGATAAAGAATATTGATAAAACTTATCATTACCTGTACCCATAGTTATTAGCTTTGTACCATCTGAGTACCATGCCATAGACCTCATCATCGAATCTTGAGAGCCAAAACTTGCTGATTGAGTAGACGAGACACTGCCTATATCCCAAGATCCAGATAATTTATATTGTATTATAGTATCAGAGCTACCAATAATGCTCACATACACATTTAAGCCATCAGGAGATGCTGAAAGATCCCAACTATTCCCGCCCCATTCAGGTTCAGGAGAACCATCTTGCATATATTTGTCTAAAGATATAGTAGATAAATCCCATTTTCTTGTAATAACTTGTGAATCAAAATCACCACCCGCAACAGTTAGCCCACCGGCGCCAAACGAACCAGTTGAAGTTGAACTTCCACTTATAAGAGTCGCAGTTCCATCGCTCCATGACATATTATCAGAACCACCGCCACCACCGCCTGAACCAAATCCAGCAGTTGCAGCCGAAGCACTTACTGCAGTATTCCAATTTACACCACCTTTTATAATGTGTCCAAATGATCCAGTTGAAGTTGATGAGCCACTTACGTTTCCAGCATGAATTGCCATTATTTAATCTCCTCAATCTTAAAACGATATTTTTTACCGTTCTTTCTATTCAATAAATATAAGTCACCATCACCTTCCTGTATTGTCCATGAGCCAGTTGTTCCGTCTACCTCGTTTCCTTCAGCCCCTTCGTTTGATAATTGTAAGTCAGCAGAATATATGTTTGCCCAACGTTTTGATGCTGAACCTAAATCTTTTGAATTATCTACTAGTGGAAGTATATCACCGCCAGTTTCTAAATGACCAAACGAACCAGTTGAAGTTGATGAGCCACTTATGATTGTAGCAGTACCGTCTGAAAAACTTTGAGTCGTAAATGCTTCTCTTGTTGTTATTCTACTGGCAAGACTTGATGAAGCATCCGTGAATGAACCACTTATTCCAGCAGCCGTGAATGATGAACCACCACCACCGCCTGAACCAAATCCAGCAGTTGCAGCCGAAGCACTTACGGCTGTATCCCAATTAACACCGCCTTTTATGATGTGCCCGAATGAACCAGTTGAAGTTATTGAACTGCTTATATTCCCAGTAGCAGTTAAAGTAGTCACATTAGTTATTGCATTAGAACTTAAATTTAAAGTTGTAGTAGCAGTATGATTTCCTAAATTATCACCACCTGCTACTGCTGCAGCTAATGAAGCTGATACATCATTAATATTTGGAATACTTAATACCCCACCTACAATTAAAGCACCACCAATATCAGAAGCACCAGCAGTTTCTATTCTTCCGAAAGAACCAGTTGAAACAACACTTCCACTTATCAAAGTTGCGGTTCCATCTGAAAAACTTTGAGTCGTAAATGCTTCTCGTGTTTCTATTCTACTGGCAAGACTGGAACTTACTGCTGTGAATGAACCACTTATTCTTGCATTTGTTAATCCTCGAATTAATGTGGCATTGGCACCAAGTGATCCACTAATATTAGAAGCAATTTGAGCTGAACTGCTTAAAGTATTTGCTGGAAGGTTTGGTGTTACTTGACTTGCTGATATAAAATTCTGACCTTGCCAGGAGCCACTTATAATTGGAGCAGTTAATCCTCGAATTAATGAAGCATTTGAACCAAGAGAACCACTAATTTGTGTAGCAATTTGAGCACTACTGCTTATTAATGTATTTCCTAATTCTAATTCAGCAGTTGTTATTCTTGATGAAAAACTACTACTATCAGCAGTTAAATTTACAGCAGTTAAACTTCCACTAACATAAACTGATCCTGTAAATTGATGAGTATCCGTTATGTCATCACCAAATATTGTACTACCACTACTGAATGATGAAGTCATATAGGTTACGGATGATGAAACAATATAATTTCGAGCAGTTATATCACCAGTTGTAGTTAATCCAGCAAATGTTGGACTATCAGAAGTATTTAATGACTGACCTACCTTTGATTCTAAAGTATCTATATTTGCTTCTTCGGTTGTTAATCTCGTTGAAAAACTTGAACTTGGTTGAGTAAACGAACCACTTATACTTACATTTGTTAATCCACGAATTACTGAAGCATTTGGACCTAATGAACCACTTATGTCTGAAGCAATTTGTGCCGAACTACTTAATATGCCACTATCTAAATTAAGAGTTACACTATTACCACTAGCAACACTTGACATTCCACCACCACCAGCAATAGTAAGAGTTTCAGAATCTAAATCTATTGTTCCTGTTCCACTATCTCCAGCAAAGTTTAAATCATCATCGGTATCTAATGCTTCTAATGTTGTAACACGAGTAGAAAAACTACCACTATCTGTTTGTAAATTATCAATATTAGTCTGTTCACTTGTCATCGTGGATTGTAAAGTATCAATATATCCCTGTTCGGTAGCAAGTGTTGATTGTAAAGTATCTACATTTGATTCTTCGGTTGATAATCTCGAAGCAAGACTGGAACTCGTTGAAGTAAATGAACCACTTATTCCAGTAGACGTAAATGAAGCTGGTAAATTTGTTAATAAACTACCATCCCCATAAATAAACCCACTTGAACTTATATTACCACTTGCGGTTATATTGGTAATGGATGTTATAGAATTTGTAGTTTTATCGTAAGTAAAACCAGCATCACCCCCAGTTAAACCACCATCATTAAACTGAACATATGTATCATTTCCTGCAGGAGTAGTAGTGGCGGTTAAATTAGTTAATCCTCGACCATCTCCCAATAGATAACCAAATGAAGCAGTTGATTGAGCAGAACCACTAAAAAGTGTAAACTCATTACCAGTTATACTTCCACTAAAAGTAGTAAAGGAAGCAGTTTCGGCTATTACCGAATTCCATCTTTTCTCATCAGTTCCTAATTTACCCTCATTATTACCTCTTGGGACTATATTTTTTGTTGCCATACTAATCCTCTAAATAACTTACAGTTGAACCAGAAGTAAACATCATTACATTTCTTGGCATTATATCGCCATTGGAATCAACTTGCCATCTCCTATCTATTACATATTTTGTTGATGTATCAACTGGCATATAATCATCACCGTCAATTTCAAATGCCTCCGATACATTAATATTAAAAGTTAAGGCATCTGATCCAACACCAGTTAAACCACTACCATCACCACTATAAGAATTTGCCGTAATTGTATCGTCTACGGTTAACGAAGATAAACTGGCATTACTACCAGATGTTATGATTTTTTTCCAGCTTGGCATTTGTATTCCTATCGCGGTTGGTTACTCATCGTTGAGCCCACTTCTTCCATTTCGGAAGCCAACAATATAAAAGACATTAATCTTTCTTAGATAAGTATCTAAAATGTTCCTGTAACTTAACAATTAAATTATATGTAAACTCAATTTCCACGCCTTTAAATTCAATTTGTGCCAATTTAGCTAAAATAAATTTAATTTCATCAACATTTAGATCAAAGTTAATATCATTTTCTAAAATTTTTTGTTCTTGCTTTACTACTTCTTTTTTATCACCTACCGCTTTACTTAATGATCCCATTTAAAACCTCTTATTTTAATTTTTAACTTCCTGTATAAATCCAAATTTCACCATCTGAATTAACATACATTTCTCCTACACCATAATGTACATCAGTACTGTCTGGATCATTTCCATCAGTAGCCGTTACTACTGTTGTCACAAATGCCTTTGGTGCAGCTGACGCATCATCTGCTTTTACATCTTTAGCAACTGCCCACCTACCACCATTTATATTAGTTGTAGAATGAGAAGTTACTTCATGATACAGAGCACTTCCTGTCATAGCAGAACTTCCGCTTTGTATTAAAAGACCAGCATCTACAGGATTATTTTCTGAACCAGAAGCAAAGAAACCAAATTGGTCTGCAATAACTAATGTTTCAGCAGCACTTTGTGATCCTTGTAGAGTTAAATTACCAGCAATAGTAACATTTCCACCAAATACATCAGGACCTGTTGTGGTTATTTTATTAAATACTACATCATCAGTCGCTCCAACTCTTTGATTTCCAAAAGCACCACTAATTTGTGTAGCTATTTGACCACTACCACTTATTAATGTATTGCCAAGTTCGGATTCAGCAGTCGTGATTCTACTGGCGAGACTACTGCTTGTTGATGTAAAGGCACCACTAATAGCAGTTGCAATTTGAGCAGACTGACTTAATATTGTCTTTCCTTTTACAATGGATTCATTAGTTTCTACTCTACTGGCAAGACTTGAACTTACTGTTGTGAATGAACCACTTATTCCAGTTGATGTAAACGATGAGCCACCACCAACACCAAATCCAGCGGCCGCGGCTGATGAACTAACTGCCGTATCCCAATTAACTCCGCCTTTTAATATATGACCAAACGAACCAGTTGATGTTGATGATCCACTTATATTTCCATGCTTTACATTTAATCCAGTTGAACCACTTAAAATTACTTCACCAGTAAATGTATGTGTATCATCGGAAGTATCACCAAATAAAGTTGAACCACTTGAAAAATTTATAGTTTGATTAGTTACAGAAGAACTTACAATATAAGTTTCGGCAGTTAAAGTTCCTTCAACAGTTACGTCACCCGTAGTGGTTAGTCCAACAAAAGTAGGACTCGCATCTGTTTTTACGCTTTGATTTAAATATCCTTCATTAGTTGTTATTCTTGAAGCAAGACTTGATGATGCATCTGTGAATGAACCACTTATACTTACATTTGTTAATCCACGAATTACTGAAGCATTTGGACCTAATGAACCACTTATGTCTGAAGCAATTTGAGCACTACCACTCAGTAATGTATTTCCGAGTTCTGATTCGGCTGTCGTTATTCTACTGGCTAAACTCGATGACGCTTCCGTAAAAGCACCACTAATTTGAGTTGCAATTTGAGCACTACTACTTAAAGCTCCTTGAAAAATACCAGAAAAAGCATTTGCCGTTACGGTGTTATCTACTGTTACTTGTGAAAAATTCGGGGAACTTCCACTTGTTATAATCTTCTTCCAACTTGGCATAATATTATCCTGTTCCTAAATAAAATTCATTATTGTCTGTATTATAGTAAAACCCACCTTCAACCACGGTTGGTTCTACAGTAAAACCACCTAAATTAACTACTCCTTTATTATTAACATTTAAAGCCGTATGACTACCACTTTTAATTAACATAAAATCTACATCTTGCCGTGGTACATTTACGGATAACCAAGCATCATCGACGGATAAATCACCAACACTTAGTATAGCAAACGAACCAGTTGCTGCATCACCTATATTCTTTCCTTTGAATTTACCTCGTCGAGCATTTGCTCTGATTTGATCTGGTGTGAAATGTAATTTTTGTGTAGTATTAAGATTCTTTGTATTAAAAAACTCAAATTCATCATCGTCACTTATCATTATACGACCAATTTCTTCAGTACCGGCATACATTTTAATAGAACCCGATGAAATGTGTAAATCTCTAAATGGTTTGGTAGTTGAACCTAAATCATAAGAGTTTCCTGCATTTGGTACAATATGCCCAGCCACTTCAATTCTACCAAGAGAAGCCGTTGAAGTTAATCCAGTAATACTAAAACTATTTAAATCTAAATTAGCACCAAGTTGTGGTGATGCATCTTCGTGAATATTACTTAAACCACTTCCACCAGTTTCTAAATTCGTGCCACCCCAATATAAAGTTCCACCACGACTATGTAGTTTATTACCAGTTACGGAATCACCATCTTCTATTTCAAAAAATTCACTCGTGGTAAAGGATCCAGATAATCTAAATTCATCTAATGTATTACCAAGAGCATCATAAACGGTTTTATCGTCTGCGCGAACTTGTAATAAATGCTGAAATGTATCCGATATATTAAGATTGGTTAAATCAAAAGCCATTTTAATTCAACTGTTTTAAAACTGTTTGTAAAAATTTATCAAAACCTTCTTGTATGTTTGCCTCTATATAATAATTATGTAATACTTTAGAGAAACGAGACTTATTTTTTACTAATATCTTTTTAGTAATGTTATTTTCCTTTAACATATTCATTAATTCGTTTTCAGGAGTTACTTTTTCAATTACAATTTTTGGTTTTGATGATTTATGTGAAATAACTTCAACGGTTGCCTTTTTACTCGTTATGACTTGAAAGGTTTCTTCATAAGGTTGGAAATAAGCATCTTCAGCAATCACTTCTAATTCCATTTTACCAACTTGCCCATCTTCTGATATATTTTTTAATTTGGGGAAAATAATCTCTCCCTTTCCATTCGATTTAATCTTACCCTCGACCATCAAGTTCTTATCATCAAATTTTAATATTGCTCTTAATTTAGACTCTTTGATTGATGCCCCTTCAAGAGAAACATTACATTCAAATATCTCTGATTTATCTGTATATAGTTTAAGCGACATTTATATTCACCATAGGTTTATTCAATACTTCTTGAATTACCATATCTATATCCGATAAGGCAATTTGTGTATTAAGTGGTATTTCAACTTTTTGTTTTATTTGATTGGATTTGACTTTCATTATCAATTCAATTACTTTTTTCTTCTTGGTTCTATCTTTAAATAAATCAGCATAAATATCTTGTCGTTTATATCGTCCACCAACTTCACCAATTAAAGACAATTCATAAGCAATACTAAAATCTGACCACGTATATGTGGCTAAACTCCAAGATGTTGTTGCTGATGTCCATGTGGTCGGCATATAATTATCCTAATTATTCATATATAAATATAAAGTTAAATAACTATACACGATAATAAGTACAGGCAAGCATTTCTTTTTTCTTAATGTATGGTCTTTCATAACTATACTCCTTTTCTTGATTGTTGAAATTCATCATCATCTGTCCCACTTATCTTTTTATCGTAGGTTAATGAATATTTAGAAAGATTCCATGATTGTCCATAAACCTCCGATAATGGATACTCCCAGTCTATTTTTGGAATTTTAAGCCTGTCACGAAAAATTAAAGCGAACTGAATTACATTTGTTAATTATCGTAAAATCTGCTGTTTATGGATTAATAGAGCCTGATAAAAATGTATTATACGCACGCTTTACATCATCTGTCCACACGGCATTTGCTACCGATTGAACTTCAGTAGTTTCTGTAGCAAGACTAGCTGAAATTACTGCATCACTTCCATTTGGAGATATTATTCTCCTATGAAAACTTTTAGCTAACTCTACACCATCTTCAGATACTACTATAGCCTCACGTATCTGTATTTTTTTATAATCTCCAACTATTTCTAGTTTATCTATTTTTATTTCTTTTGTTAAAGCCATTTTTTAGCTCCTTATTATTGTGCTGATTTATAGCAAAATTCAAAATATATTTTATCGCCGGTTTGTAAATCTGTCCAGTCTAAAGCATCCCAATTAGCGTTATCAATCGTTTCATAAATTCTTAATGTCTCATCAGTCTTTACCCAAACATTCAAATTCATAGGCTTAGATACTGTATCAACACCATACATCATTAGATTACCACCAACAGTTTGAAATTCTACCGAAAATGGCAATCCACTAATTATTAAATCGCCAGCTGCGCTAGTATCTACAATAGAAGTGCAAACAGCCCAACACTGTACAAGTGCTCCAATTTTTACATATCTAGCATCAGTTACGGACCACGAAGCCCCTGTGCCTGGAGTGGGAGTCCATGTCCCCTCTTCATAATCATCTAATAATGTAGATGTATTAGTTCCCCCCTCATCCGCTTCAGTACCAGCAGAAAAATCAATACCTTTTCCACTCGCCATATAAATATCACCACCGAACTCCGTAGTTGAGCCAGATGGTTGTATCATTAATTTATTTGTTGTTCCGTTTGTAAGTTTTGCCTGTATGCTAGAATTTCCTTCATATGTTCCAAGATGTAGTGCTCTATTTTTTATTGTATTGTCTACTATTAAAATGTCTTGTGTAGCTGCAGCAGATGAAGCGGATACATGAAGATTAGTAGCAGGACTCGCTGTCCCGATGCCGACATTTCCTGATGAGTCAATACGCATTTTTTCTGAATATCTTGCGTCAACCGAATCACGAGTGCCAAAAATCATATCTCCATAACCAGTACCACTATTTGCCGCTATACCTATATAAGAGACTGCGTTATTTCCAGTGTCTGGGTCAGCACGAAATTGAATACCCGCATAACCATTGGCTTGATCCGTACTATTAGTAAGAATCAGCATAGCTGTTGGTAAAGCTGTGGTTGAGTAAGTGCTTGTGTCCTTTTCTAAAGATAGTAAGTTTGCAGGACTATCCGTCCCGATGCCGACGTAGCCTGTTGAATCTTGAATCCTAAATTCAGTACCAGATGCTATATCAGCGTTTTGAGATATTGAAAAATCTTGCTGGGAAGTTATACCCGCATACCAATCATCACTTGTATTTTTATAGTGAATAGCAGTATTACCTCCAGTACTTCTTTCAACTCTCACTTGATTAGCGGCAGATGAATAAACGTGAAGTAGCTTCGCTGGCGTAGCAGTCCCGATGCCGACATTGCCGTCACCCTGAAGCGTCATGGCAACATTATCAGCGGGAGCGAACTGAATTACATTTGTTGAGCTATCGTATTGAGTAGATAAAACAAGAGAGTTCTGTCCTGCTTGGTCGTAAACAATTTTAGCTGTTTGGGTTCCGCCAGCAGCATCTTCAAAGCGGATTTCGGGAGGATTAGTTGCGTCCGTTATGTGGAGTTTACTTGCTGGTGCACCAGTCCCGATGCCGACATTTCCTGAGCTACGAAGATATAAAGTATCAGCAGGAGCTCCCTTTTCAATAACAAAAGAATCATAATTACCACTCAGCGTATCTCTAAAAAACAAATGACCACTTGAACCAA
>Ga0208012_1000379_pt1 | contig 16326 bp, 18 predicted proteins | sample 15BtaG_FD_184090 | JGI IMG/M metagenome (GOLD analysis project Ga0208012, IMG submission 184090) | Marine viral communities from the Subarctic Pacific Ocean - 15B_ETSP_OMZ_AT15312_CsCl metaG (SPAdes) (version 2) | ecosystem: Environmental > Aquatic > Marine > Oceanic | place: Pacific Ocean... | reverse complement strand
CAAGGCTCGCGAGCGTTATAGCTTTGGAGTCTCCGACCCACTAGGGGTCTGGGGTTCACCCGGAGCGTAGTTTAGGTTGGGGGTGGGAGCGATACGTCGCTTCTGCCCCCAGTCTTCTTTTTTTTCCTGACTACCGGAAACGGTAGACACTAGCCAAGACAGGAGAGCTTAAATGGCTAATACAACTTTTAGTGGACCAGTAAGGTCAGAAAACGGATTCACAGTAGTTTCTAAAAACGCTACCACAGGCGCGTTTACCACCTCTTTTACTTATGATGGTTCAGGGATGCAGGTTGCACCTGTAACCTTGTCCGATGCGGATACTACGCTGACTGCGGCCACCCACGGTGGCAGGGTTGTTGTGGTTCCAGCCCTTGGAGGTAACCGTACACTGACACTCCCCAGTCCTTCTGAGGGTGTGTCTTTTAAGTTTATCTACGGTGGAGCGGCAGAAGAAGCAGAGAATCTGATTATTGACACTGGTGCTGATGCTAACTTCTTCATCGGTGGTGTTGTTCATCTGGACTCTAATGCGGACAATGTGTCCGTGTACGCAAATGGTAGTTCCAACTCAATTCTGACTCTCACGGACTTTGGTCTCATGGAGGTCAATATCGTAGCAAAAGATTCAACGAATTGGATTATCTGGGGCTATACAGAAGGTGCAGATGCACCTGCGTTTACAGATCAATCGTAATTAACAAGATAGGGTCACCCATCTATCTGGGTGGGTGACCACATCTTCTGCTATGGGCAGAGCGAAAGCTCCCGTACCCATAAGGAGACTTTTAGATGGCCGACGCAGTAACTTCTCAAACTCTGCAAGACGGCGACAAGGTCGCTGTTATGAAGTTCACCAACATTTCTGACGGGTCAGGCGAGGCCGCCGTCAAGAAGGTGGACGTTTCCGCTCTACAAACCCAGTCAGGTTCGGGAGCCTCCTGCACAAGCGTGACGATTGACCGTGTGTGGTATGAGTGCAGTGGCATGGCTGTAGACCTCCTGTGGGATGCATCAACAGACGTGCTTGCTTGGACACTTAGTGGGTATGGATATTTTGATTTTAGACAAGCTGGACCTCTAGTTAATAATGCATCTAGCCCAACTGGTGACATCATGTTTACCACCACAGGGGCTGGTAGCGGAGATCGCTATTCCATAATGCTTTCTATGACAAAGAGCTATGAATAATGCCCGACTCCAAGTTTCAGGACGTAATTAAAAAGAAAGCTGAAGAAGTTAATGATGACGGATATTACAGCAAGCTTGTAAAAAACTACCCTCAACAAAAAGAGGAAGTAGGCTATACAAGTAAGATTGCAAAAAAGTATCCTAACTGGAGAGCTATTTAATCGTGCCTTTCAAGAGCGAAAAGCAGAGAAAGTGGATGCATGCCAATAACCCTGATATGGCACAAGAGTGGGAAGGCAAAGCTTCTGGTGGCTTATTAAGGCGGGCTGTAGCAAACACAATACGTCTTCCTGATCTGGCAAGGTTGAGGAGCGGGGGGATAGTGAAAACCGGCTCAAAGTTGCCGGGATCCTGCATGGATGCGACTACTAGAGCCCTAAACAAGTTCAAGGAGAGTTGAAATGGCTACTTCTGGAACAGCAACCTTTAATTTAGAAATATCAGAAGTTATTGAAGAGGCATTTGAACGATGCGGGCTACAAAGCAAAACAGGCTATGACATAGAGACTGCTCGCAGGTCTTTAAACCTTCTTAGTCTTGAGTGGGCCAACCGTGGACTAAACTTTTGGTGTGTAGAGCAGGGAACTGCTAGTACAACGGCCAGCACCTCTACAATCACACTTCCAGCCGACACGATAGATCTTATTGAGCATTGGATCCGCGATGGGTCGGGCACATCTCAAAATGATCTCCCTCTGTCACGTTTTAGCGTATCTCAGTACTCAACGATACCTAACAAGCTTACCGAAGGTCGTCCGGTAAACCTTTACATCGACAAACAACAGGCCGCACCGGTGGTATATTTGTGGCCTACCCCTGACAAGGTGTACACATTTGCCTATCAACGTATTAGGCGAATAGAAGACACTGGAGCAGTTGGATCTACGAACCCCGATGTGCCTGCACGTTTTTTACCTGCATTGGTATCGGGGCTTGCGTTTAATATTTCGCAGAAATACCCAGAAGCGTTTGTGCGTTCTGCGGAGTTAAAGCAAGAATACGAGTTTCAGTGGGATCTAGCTCAACAAGAAGACCGTGATCGTGCTTCGGTGCATTTTGTACCCGGAGGTTATTAATGGCACGATTCGCTAATGGTAAATACGCTTTTGGCTTCTGTGATCGCACCGGTTTTAGATACAAATTGAAGGACTTGGTTCCTCAAGTGAGGGCGGGTCGAATGACTGGCTTAATGGTCGGTCGCGACATGCTTGACGAGGACCAGCCTCAAAACTTCTTAGGTAGACTTGGCGATTACGCAGACCCACAAGCGTTGAGGGATCCTAGGCCAGATATATCTCAAGATACTAGCAGAGAGTTGTTTGCATTTGATCCAGTCGGTAACGGTAATGGAGGCGGATCCGGAAACCTTGTTGCACACGGCAAGACTGGAAAGGTTACGGTAACGACATGAATTACAGCGAATTGACTGATGCAATTAAGGATTACTCGAACAACACTGAAACAAACTTTGTTGCGGCAATACCTACGTTCATCAAACAAGCTGAACAAAGGGTATACCGCTCAGTAAATCTGCCAGTAAATCGCAAGAATGTTGCGGGTAACATGACTGATGGTAATGCGTACTTGGCGATGCCATCTGACTTTTTGTTTCCCTTCTCTTTGTCAATAACCAGTTCTAGCAATCAAATCTTTTTGCTCAACAAAGACGCAAACTTTATTAGATCGACGTATCCAAATGCATCTACAGAGGGAACGCCAAAGTATTACGGAGTCTTTGATACAGACACGTTTATTATCGGACCCACGCCAGATGCTAATTACGTCACAGAACTACATTATTACTACCAACCAAGCTCTATCGTTAGCTCCACAACGTCATGGCTGGGCACCAATGCTGACACAGTGTTGCTGTACGGATCCTTGATAGAAGCGTACACCTATATGAAGGGTGACGCGGACATGATGCAACTATACCAACAAAGGTATGCTGACGCCTTGTCTTTGCTAAAAATGCAAGCAGAAGGTAGAATGACAGGAGATGAATATCGTGATGGACAAATAAGGACGATACCTAGTTAATGTTCGATATTGATTCGGGAGTAGGAAACGTAACAGTTACCACCAGCGTTAATGGCAATCTTGGTCCAAGTCATTGGGCAGAGAGGGCTTCAGATATGATTATTTCCGTAGGGAAAAATGCTCATCCTACTATCGCTGAACAAGCAAAAGAGTTTAAGGCTTATATTCACAAGGCAGTACAATATTTTATATGGGAAGCGATAAAAGAAGATCGCTCTAAGGTCATTACCCTGTTGAGGTCAGCAGGTCATAATGACTTGGCTAACTCAGTGGAGAAACTATAATGGCATTTTCAGGAAATTTTATGTGCACCTCTTTCAAAAAAGAATTGATGGAAGCTGGTCACAACTTTAAAAATTCAGGTGGTAATACCTTTAGGATGGCTTTGTATACAGATAGTGCGTCATTCACTGCCGCTACTACAGCGTATACCAGTTCTAATGAGATTACTAATGATGCAGGATCTGCCTATACTGCCAAGGGAGAATCACTAACTCGTGTAGATCCTACGACAAGTAGCACGACCGCCTATACTGATTTTGCTGATGTTTCGTGGTCTACTGCTACGTTTTCGGCTATGGGTGCAATGATCTTTAATGATAGTCATACGGGTGATGCGGCTGTCGTTATTTTAGACTTTGGTGCATTAAAGACAGCTACCGCTGGTACGTTTACGGTTGCCTTTCCTGCGGCAGATGCGAGTAATGCGATAATTCGTATAGCCTAGTATGGCTAATGTAACAGGCTGGGGCCGGTCTACATGGGGTTCTGGCACGTGGGGTGAAGCTATACCTGTTGAAGTAACAGGTTTAGCAGGTACAAGTGCAGTAGGTTCTGTAACAGTTACAGGTGATTCAAATGTTACAGCTACAGGACTGGCTGGTACAGGTGCAGTAGGTTCAGTATCAGTAACTGCAGATGCAAATGTTGCTCCTACGGGAGTAAGTGCAACAGGTAGTGTCGGAAGCGTTACGGTAACAGGTACAGCAAATGTTACTTTGACGGGAATAGCTGGGACAAGTGCAGTAGGGTCGGTTAGTGTTTCGGGAGATGCGAATCTTTCGGTAACAGGCTTGGCTGGAACAAGTGCACTAGGCTCGGTAGCAGTAACTGTAGACGTATCAATATCTGTTACGGGAATTGCTGCAACTAGTGGGCTGAGTTCAGTAACGGTAGCAGGTGATGGCAACGTTGATGTTACTGGGTTGGCTGGGACAAGTGCACTGGGAAGTGTGACCTTTATTGGATCAGTCGAGATAGATGCGATAGGTGTAGTTGGTACGACAGGAATAAGCAGTGTAAATATATGGAGTGTTATAGATGGCTCACAGACGCCAAACTGGACAGCAGTTAGCGATTCACAGACACCTTCTTGGTCTAGTGTTAATGATGCACAAACCCCAGGATGGTCTGATGTCAGTGACTCGCAAACTCCAAGTTGGTCTGATATAAGTGATTCACAAACCCCAGGATGGGATGATGTTCCAACATAAAATTATTTTTAGCTAGGAAAATATAATGTCAAGCACATATGTAAATAATTTACGATTGAACGAGATGGCTACAGGTGATGGGTCAGGAACCTGGGGAACAACTACAAATACTAACTTAGAGTTAATAGCAGATGCTTTTGGGTATGGCACAGAAGGTATTACTACTAATGCTGATACTCACACGACTACTATAGCAGATGGTGCAGCAGATGAAGGCAGAGCATTTTATGTAAAGTATACAGGTACATTGGACTCAGCCTGTACTATTACAATAGGCCCAAACACGATTAAGAAAGTTTGGATTATTGAAAATGCTACTAGCGGTTCTCAGAATATTATTATGAAGCAGGGAACTGGTAGCACTGTTACGATAGGAAATGGTAACGTCGCTGTAATTTATGGTGATGGTGCTGGTGCTGGTGCAGCTATGACAGATGCATTTGCTGACTTAGAATTGAGTAGCACACTCACTGTAGCTGGTAATGTAGACTTTAACGGTGCTTTGGACGTAGACGGCACTACCAACCTAGACGCAGTAGACATTGATGGTGCAGTACAGATCGACTCAACAGTTACAGTTGGTGTTGATGACACAGGATATGATGTCAAGTTCTTCGGTGATACAGCCAGTGCTTACATGCTATGGGATACCTCTACAGATGATTTAGTCTTAGCAGGTGCCGCAGGAATTGACTTAGCGGGTGACTTAGATGTTGACGGCACTACTAATTTAGATGCAGTAGATATCGACGGTGCAGTACAGATTGATTCAACGGTTACGGTTGGTGTCGATGATACTGGATATGATGTAAAGTTCTTCGGAGCTACGGCCAGTGCTTATATGTTATGGGATGAATCTGCCGATGACTTAATCTTAGCGGGTGCTGCAGGACTAAGTGTGGACGGTACTACCGATTTAGATAATACAGATATAGATGGAACACTGGTCGTAGATGGCTCAAACATTTCATTGGATTCTACATCTACACTAAATATAGACAATTCTAATACCTCAAACGGTATTACTGTGGGTACTGCAACATCTGGAGTCCCAATTTCAATCGGCCATACTACATCAGAAACAACCGTTAATGACAATTTTACAGCAACGGGAACATCTACTCTTACGGGAGCAGTTACTGCTAGTGGAGGGATCACATCTACTGCAGCCTCCAATACCTTTGGTGCAAGTTCCTTTAATGATGCCAATATCACTAACGTCGGAGACATTGCTTGCGACAGTGTTTCCTCAGACGGAAGTACAGCAACAGTAATAAAGGGAGCGGCAAGTTCTGGAGCAACGGAACTCGCTGACTCTGTATCTAATGCTGGCTTATTTATACAGAGCAAGACTGGCACTGGTGCTGGCTATGCTTTAGGAGTGACTAGTGGGGCCGATCCATATATACAGGGGGTCTTTAGTAGCGAGGATGCCACCAGAGATCTCGTGCTACAACCCTATGGCGGTACAGTCTATGTTACTGGTGCCTTGTCGAAGGGATCTGGATCTTTCAAGATTCCACATCCACTGCCGTCAATGACAGATACGCACGACCTCGTACATTCATTTACAGAGAGTCCAAGGGCAGATTTGATTTATAGAGGTTCTGTCGCTCTTTCTGGTGGAAGTGCCAGCGTGGATCTGGACGAATCGGTTGGATTGACAGACGGCACTTGGGAACTACTCTGCCGTGACCCACAAGTCTTTTTGCAGAACGAAGATGGATGGTCGGCACTCAAGGGATCGGTATCAGGGTCAACACTGATTATCAGTTGTGAGGATACAAACAGCACCGACACAATTAGCTGGATGGTCGTAGCTGAAAGACAAGATGAACACATGAAGGAGTCTGGTACTGATTGGACAGACAGTGATGGCCGTCCAATCCTTGAACCACTAAAGCGAACCAGTTAAAAATGGAAAGTGAAATGATGAATTTAGTATCTCTGCTCGCTATACCAGCTGCAGCAGGGGCCGCTTATGGCGGAGTTAAAGCTGGATTAAATGGGACTAGACAGTCCCTCGCTCAGATAGAGCGTACTGTAAATCGTATTGGATCAAAGGTAGATACACATGGAGAACGTCTGGCATCTATAGAAGCTGAGACAGCGAATCTTAAGGAAAGAATATCTAGCAAATAATGATAGGAATACTTATATGCCATTAGCAAAAATTAAACCCCAGCCAGGATTATACACGGATGGTACTAGGTACAGTGCCGAAGGCACCTGGTATGATGCTGACAAGGTACGTTTTCGTAAAGGTTTTGCTGAAAAAATAGGTGGGTGGACAAAATATGTATTGTCTACTTTTATGGGAACTGCAAGAAGGCTACACGACTGGGTAACAAATAGTGGAAATGCTTATATAGGTGTTGGCACAAGCCTTAAGCTATATGTGAATCGGGGTGATGCGTACTATGATATTACCCCAATACGCAAGACTGTTTCGCTGGGCACAGATCCTATAGCAGAAGTTAGTGGTACTGCTGTATTAACAGTTACGTGTGCATCTGCACATGATGCTGTTATTGGTGATTATGTAACCCTTGCTGGATCGGATGCTCTTGATGGCATAACAGCACCACAGGTTAATACTGAACATAGAATTTTTGCATTAGGTGCCCCAGACAATAGTGATCCTTCTACAAAGTTTCGTATTCTAGCTGCAGCTAAAGCTACCTCTACTGATACCGCTATAGGTGGCTCTAGTGTTACGGCCGCATTTCAAATTAATTGTGGTCTTGATACTTATGTTTCTGGGTCAGGATGGGGAGCCGGTACGTGGGGCATAGGAACTTATGGCTCACTAACAAGCGTTGGCCAGTCTGGACAGCTACGTGTTTGGTCTATTGTTAATTTTGGCGATGATATGTTAGCTAATGTCAGGCAGGGTGATGTTTATTATTGGGATGAAACCATAAGTACTGATGGAGATGGTGTAAGTACTCGTGCTAAAAAATTAAGTGAAGTAACCCGTAGAACAATTACACTTGCAGCTAATCCTATTACTACAGCAAACGGTACTACATCTGTAACTGTAACTGATAATTTTGGTCATGGGGCTGGCGTTGGAGATACATTTACTATTTCAGGTGCTTCTGGGGCTATAGGAGGTATTGCAGAGTCACGTTTTAACTCAGAGTTTACTGTTGCTACTGTTCCAACTAAAACAACTCTTACGTTTGATATTGGTGGTGCAGATGCAACGGGTGATGCATCAGGCGGGGGCAGTGCTGTACAAGTAGTTTATCAGGCAGGTGCTTATTATACACCAGTAGCTGCTATACAAGTTATGATATCCGATGTTGCTCGACACGTGATCTGTCTTGGATGTAACCCTATAGGATCAACGAGTATTAATCCTTTGTTTGTTCGATGGTCTAGCTCTGAAAATGCATCACAATGGCAACCGCTTTCTACTAATAGTGCTGGTGGTCAGGAGCTATCTCAAGGATCTGAGATTATAGGTGGTATAACATACAGGCAGGAGATTCTTATTTGGACTGATAATGGTATAGTAAGTATGAGGTATATTGGATCTCCATTCTATTTTTCCTTTACTGAAGTAGCTAAAGGAATGTCTATGGCTTCTCCCAGTGCGGCGGTAGCCGCATCAGGAAGTGTATACTTTATGGATCGTGGAGAGTTCTATATTTATGCTGGATCTGTACAACGATTGCCGTGCCCTGTATTAAGTACCGTTTTCGATGACTTTGATCATTCGCAAAGACATAAGGTTTTTGCAGGATCTAATCCAGATTTTTCAGAAGTATGGTGGGTATATCCATCTGAATCTGGAGATGGAGAAAATGATAAGTATGTAATCTATAATTACGAAGAAAATGTGTGGTATACGGGAACGATAGTTCGTGCGGCTTGGGTGCATGGAGCAACAAAAGATTATCCGATTGCTACTTCTATTCGCAAGAAATCTTTGGCGGATGCTTTTACCACAACGAATACTTCGGGCACTATTACAATTTCTGATACAGGGCATGATTTACGAGTAGATGATAAGATTATACTGAAAGATGTATCTGCCGTTGGCGGTATTACAGCTACAGTTTTAAATAATGAACACACTGTAGCGTCCGTAGTTAACGCAGATTCATATACGATTACGTTGGGAGACTTAGCTACTTCTTCAGAAACTGGTGGTGGAAGCCTAGCTACAGGGCTTTATCCAAATGTTATATACAACCATGAAAATGGGCACGACGATGACGGCACAGCTTTAACAGCTTATATAGAAACTGCCGACATGGATCTTGGAGAGGGTGATCAGTTTTGGTTTCTTAAGAAATTGATACCTGATATTAAATTTAGGGATGGTGATTCTGGTAGTGAGGTAACGCTTAGTATCAACGGACATGACTATCCTGCATCAGCACAGTCTGCACTTGCTTCTGCGACAATAACATCGTCAACTGAGCAAGCTCATATACGTGGTAGAGCTAGGCAGATATCTATGAAGGTACAAAGTACAGGTTCGGGGTACGGGTGGCGTGTAGGTGACGTGAGGTTAGACGCTAGAACGGACGGCAAAAGATGACCATTAAACAGTACAGGGCACTAAACGTAGCACCTCCTGAATATCAACAACATGACGAAGGTATTTCTCGAAGAACTATAGAGCAAAACTTTGAAGATGTTAGCACGGACATGAATGCACAAAAACAATACATTGATAAGGATGCTTCTTTGGCATTACGTAAATACCAGTTCTTATTGCTAGGAGCTAGTAATGGCTGATAGCTTTAAAGTACTGGGGCAACTAGCTCCATCGGCTACAACAAACACGGACTTATACTCCGTGCCAGAAGATACACAAACTACTGTTAGCTCTATAGTAGTCTGTAATCAAACAGGTAGTGCCGTTACCTTTAGATTGGCTGTTCGCCCCATGGGAGCCGCTATAGAGCAGAAACAATATATATATTATGACAAGTCTGTAGCAGCGAATGATTCTGCATTTTTGATTATAGGTATGACCTTAAGTGATGATGATGTAGTTACGGTATACGCCAGTTCGGGCAGTATGTCGTTTAGCATCTTTGGTGTAGAGACGAGTTAATATGAATAGGTATCCAAGTTATAGAGGTGGCGGAATCACTAGATTGCCCCATTATGGAGTAGGTGGATTTTTTGGGGGACTAACAGGGGGCCTATTCGACCTTCTTAAGGATGTGGGTCCACAGGCATTGAGCTATATGAATCCCTACATAGGTGTACCAGCAGGTATTCTTAAGGACAAACTGGAAGGCAAAAGCTGGAAGCAGTCATTGGTGGGCGGAGCCAAGAATTTGATGTTTGATCAGGCACTAAAGGCAGGAATGGCCAAGGCGTCAGGAGTGCCTGGTCTTGAAGAACAACAGGATCTACTTAATGAAGCTAGAGCGAAATATGGTGGTGATTCAGTTGAAGTTTCTGAATTGTCAAAAAGTTTTGATGAAAATGAATTTGGTTTAGGAAGCTTGTGGAAGAACCCTAAAAGCCTAACGGATGTCTTTAAGGGTGGAGTAGATTATTATACTGATCCTAAAAATCGTACTCTAATGACATTAATAGGTAGCTTAGATAATCAAACTCAAGCAGATATACTAAATCAATTTGGCAGAATGAATCCCGATATTATAATGCCGGCAACTGGAGGGGGTGAAGGCAGGACTGCCAGTGCTGTCCCTATAGATAGTAGTAGGCAGGGTTATGCAAACACTTTGGTAAGAATGGTAAATGGTGGAATCCTTCCTGGTTATGAAAATGGTGGAGAGTATGATGAGCCAGGGATGTATGGACATGATTATAGATTCGCAGATCCAGAACGTGATCGTAGATTAAGTGAACTTAGAGCGAAAGAAGCTCAAGAGATGCGTGATAGACGTGCACAACAAGAAATGGCTGCACAAAGAGAAAGAGATCGTCTTGAAAGGCAACGCCTTGAAGCTTTAAAATCTAGTCCTATAATGCCCGCACCAGGTGCAGAGGGGGAAGGAGAAGGAGAAGTTGATATAGGAGATATTGGAAGGACTACTGCATTTACAGACGACACTATTAGCTCAACTCCTACGGTACCCCCAGTAAATGAAAATCCTTATGGGCCAGATCTTGGACCTAATCCTACGCAAGCACAGATTGATGAACGAGCTAGAAAAATAGCAGAAGAAACCCGCAGACAGCTAGAAGGGCCAGATCCGTTACTTGAAAATCCAGTAGGTGCAGAGCCAGATCCCGACGGTGGTGGTGAAGCTCCAGAGGGATTTAAAGATGAAAAAGGAGAAGCTCCAGATCCTGTTGAATTTTTATATACTGGAGAGTCTGGGCATGGCACAGATATGGGGCCAGGATATGAGTATCCTACCTTTAAAAAACCTATAATGCCAGGAACGTCTGAGAGGGCAGCAGATCCAAGAGATTTGAGACCTACTGCTGAAGGATATAGAGCAGGATTTATGCCAGAAACTGCACGTACAACTGGTGGAAGTATAGAGCATGGAGCCGATCCGTTTGCTCCTCTTGGCAGTCCAGAAGCAGGTTCACGGTATGCAGATCTAGTTAATAGGCTGGAACAACCTCCTATAGATAGAACACCTGTTGCTACGGTAGCAAAAGGTGGAATGATACCTGGATACCAAGAAGGTGGTATGACAGGAACGATGCCTCCAGAGTTGATGGAAATTGTTAGAGAAGCATTAATGAATCCATCTATGGAATCTAATGAGATTTTACAAATCTTAGCACAACAGTATCCACAGGAAATGGCGGCGATGATACAACAAGTTGGGGGTACACAGCAAATGAATACTGGTGGTATCGTAACTAAGGGATATATACCAGAGTTTGCAGATGGTGGTATGGAAAGTAGCGGTGCCGTAGACGATAGGGTTGCTGTAAGTAAGGACGATTTAGTAGAAGAAGATTTTCAGGATAGGCTAGAAAATGGTGGGCCAGTTGATGTCGTAGCGGCATTAGCTCCTAATGAATTTATTATAACTGCGAATCAGACTCTAAAATCTGATCCTGAAGATATGGTAGAAGCAGCAGAAGCAATTCCTCCAGACACACCGCCAGGTGAAGAAGTCTGGAATAGCTTTACAAATAATTTAGATAGAGTCATATAAAAGAATTAAACCTGTGAGAAAATTATGCGTGGTATAATGGGGTTACAACGTGGCGGTCAAGTATATCCAGATCAATCTGATTCAGCTAGGGCGGAATTTCGGTATCGGCAACAGATGAGAGATCCCGATAGGACTACTCGTATGCTATTGGAAATGGCAGGACATGAATTTCCAGAACCAACCGAAAGAGATAGATGGTTAGAAAATATGATATGGCTTGACTCTCTTGGCGTACAGCGTGGTGAACGCCCTATGTTAGAAGATAAACCTTGGTGGATAGACTTGGCTAACTATTTAAGGGGTAGAGCATCTGGTGGTATTATTCCTGGGTATGAGGATGGTGGTCCGACTCCCTCATCAGTACAGACTTATGACTATGGTGTGCCTGTACAGACCGAACAGCAATGGGCAGATCTTACAGATCGTGTAGTAGATGAAGGATCTCGTGAGTATACTCCTTACGGAGGGCAAAGACTTGCAGGATTTACTCCACAGGAAATCGCAGCACAGCAAGCAACAGAAGCCTATTCTACTGGCCAGGGTCCACAGGGCACTATTGATGCACAAACAAGCCTACAGACTGCAGGACAACAACAGTCAACAGCAGGTAGCTTAGATCCGTATATGAGTCAGTACACACAGAATGTAACAGACCCTCAGTTGAGACAGTTGGCTCAGTTTAATCAACAGCAAATGCAAAATATTGGATCACAGGCTGCGGGATCAGGAGCGTTTGGAGGCTATCGCCAAGGCGTGATGCAACAGCAACAAGCCATGGATACCTCACAGCAAGCGGCGGACATCATTGGTACTGGACAACAAAAGGCGTTTGAGTCTGCACAGCAAGCCCTACAAGCTGATAGACAGGCCGCACTAGGGGCAGGGCAAGCACAGACTACCCTTGGGGGACAACAGCAAGCACAGCAAAGGCAGAGGCTGGGTGACTTGGGTATGGTTGGACAACAGCGTCGTGACCTACAACAGAAGTCCTTAGATGTTGGATATCAGGATTTCCAGAATCGCCTAGATCAGGAACGGAAAAATATAGACTGGCAAACTCAAGCTATGAGTAAGATGCCTTATAAGGGAGGAGTGACTCAGACAAGCTATGGAGAACAGCCGACTGATTGGGCTAAAACTACGGCTGATGTTACTGGTTCCCAGACAACACAAAATATACCAGGCCAGAGACATGGGGGTATAGTGGGTCCGATGTATAGTCAATTCCTTAGAGGGATGAGGAGATAATCATGGCACTCAGTCTACATCAACAAAGCGAATTATTAAGCGGTGTAACTAATGAGTACTTGCAAAAGCTCCTGCAAAATCCTGAGATGATGAAGGAATTGGAATTAATGGAGGCACCTGTTTTAATTGAGGTTGCCTCAAGAAATCCTGATACAAAACCACAGGTTAATACTAATACTATTAGAGACCAGAAGTTGCAGGGTATGCAGGAAGGTATGCAACAGCCGGTCATGCCAGGAGAAATGGGCGAAATGCCGACAGATATAGGTCAGTTTGCCCAGGGCGGTATAATTCCAGGCTATCATTCTGGTGGTAATATTGCTCCCCATGTACATGGAATAGATACTCATTTTGAAGGTGACGATCCTGAAGCATTCAATCCTAATATTTATGATTTTAGAGATAATATGCCGGCAGGTTATGAATGGATGGGGGATCTTATGGATATCGCAAATGCAGTTGGATCAGTCCCTGCACCTTTTACAACTAGTGCAGATATGGAGCCTTTTGCGGGAAAATTACGCTCCCCAGAAGCTAGTGAAGTGAGAGCCTTGTTTGAGAATGATGCTGACGAGTCAGATAAGGTAGAACGGGATTGGATGGGACGTCGTATTGTTCAGGAACCTATAGAATCACCTGAAACAGGAATGAGTGATGATGAAGTTTGGCGTCAGTATGCAGGGCGATTACCAGCACAATTCATAAGAAGATATGGTAGACAAAATACTGAAGATCCTTCTGGCAACTATATGGATAGATTTGAAAATGCAATAATTGATTTAATGACACCGAGTGAAGGTGCAGGGAGTGCAACGGGTCTTTTAAGTTTAATTGCCGACGAAGAAAAAAGACGACAAGAGGAAACTCCCGAAGAAAGGGACAGAAGATTGGCACGTGAAGAAATCTTTGGAAGACAGGAAGAGGAGTTAGGACTCTTAAGAGGAAGTCATGCTCAAGAGATAGAAGATATGAAAACACAAGCATTCATAAACAATCTACTGCTGAAAGATGATTACGGTGACTCTATATCAGCTATATGGAAACGCAAGGGAGAACAGCGAGGAGAAATAGCAGACCTGCAGGGACTAATTGATACAGGTAGGTTAACCTCGTTTGATGAGGCTGCAAATCGTAGTAGGCAGTCATTGTTTGAGTTAGAGGCTGGACTGAAACAGGCAATGATAACTGCTGACCGAGCCGATCAGATAAAGGCGGCGGAACTTTTACAACGTGCAGAAGAAGTTCGAGCCACTATTGAAGCAGGAAAACGGGTAACTCCGGCTTCCCTGGCTTCTATTATAAGTGATTTAAGAATACTTGCGACAAGTTTAACTGGCAAAAATGAAGAGATTGTTGAAGATGAATTAGGTAGGCTGGTTGATATGGTTGATGTAATCTTTAATGCAAATATGCGTTCTTCAGTGGCTGACGAGCCTAGATATTAAATTATGTCTAATGGCATTTTTGGATTACAGAAGCCTGGACAACAACGTATGCGTACCCTTTATCTTAGCGATGGGACTACACAGGAAATACCTGAAGCAGATTATAACAATATTGTAAGTGGTAGCACGCCCGATTCCTTAGATTTAAGACAATTAATTAATACGCAGCAACCACAGGATATCGATTGGCTTAAAACACTACAGCCTTTCCAGCGAAGTGGTGGTTTACCAGGATATATCTTACAACAGCACAATCCATTAGATACTGTAGAGCGTGTTGGAGCCTCGTACAATCCTCTGGACTTTCTGAAGGCACTCAAAGAAGACCCAGGCTATGCCAAGGATGTGGCAAAAGCCCCTGTTAGGGAATTATTGACTACACCTTTACGTGGTTTAAAGGGTTTTTTGAATTGGGCTACACCGGATATTGAGTTGCCGTTTGAAGAAACATTAAAAGATATTATTGATAGAGGAGTACTTCCTGGTTTAGAGGCCGATCCACGGTATCAAGGAAGAATGGGTACTGCAATCTCTGGTGCTATGGGCCAGCTTGGTGCCTTTGCTGGTGTAGCTGGTTTAGCCGCATTAGCTGTACCAGGTGCTGTTGTTTCTCTTCCAGTCTTAGGAACTGTAGGTTTGGCTAGTTTGGCGATGGGTGCAGGGATGGGCTTTGAAACCCAGGCAGATAGATTCCATGAATATGAGCGTAGATCGGGCAGGGATCTTCCTTGGATGTCTGAACTGTCTGCCATTACTGCTGGTGGAGTTATTGGCCTTACTGAAGTTTTGCCACTTAAGATTGGTAGATATGGGTTTAATCGAAAATTTTGGCCTGTTCAAAGGGCATTACCTGGACGGCTTGCCCCGATAGGATCTGCATTGAGAGGTGGACTGGGAGAAGGAACACAGGAAGCAACCGCAGGAGTAGCACAAACATTGGTTGCAAAAGCCTATGATCCTCAAGCGTTTGAGAACTGGGCTAAAGAAGCTGAACAAGAGTTTGTAGTGGGTGGTGCAGCAGGTGCTATAGCTTCGTTGGTGCGAGCTATGTTGCCTGGTAAACATGGTTCAGGCGGTGATAGAAATAGTGATGCTTCAGCAGAAGTAGAGCTTAGACGATTTGAAAGGGATCACGGTTATAGTCTTTCAAATAGAGAAGAGTATGTTCAAAATGTTGGACAAAGACTACGTGAGAAAGGAGTGTCAGAAGAAGTAATTGCAGTCTGGGAAAACATAGAAAAAAATATGGACATACCCACAAATGAAACCATATTACAGGGTTTACAAAGTTCCCACACAGACTTTAAAAGTCTTGAAAGAGAGTACAATAGATTTCAAAGATATTACAAAACCTTAGAGCAATCTGTAATAGCTGATCCGTCTATAGAAGGCGAAGAACAAAACCAGGTTATAGCTTTGATTCGTGAAGAAGCATCTAAGCGAATGCAAGGTATCGAGGAAATACTTGGTAATGCACAAAGACATAATTATGACAATGGGGGACTTACAGCGTCTGAGCAATACCAGGATAAAAAGGAATCTCGCATAAAAGAGATCGACAGTGCACGATCACTCAATGCCATAGAGGTAGATGCACTAGAAGAAGTTAGTAATTCTGAGTGGGTGTATGCAATGGGAAGTGAGGGTGGCCTTGAGGGTAGTTTTGCTTTGGAAGAAATACTTGGTATTCATGGAGGCAGAAGCTCACAGGATGTAGACACCAACTTAGATGAAGAAAGAATAGAGTTTATAGATGAACAAGTTTCTATTCCCGTAAAGATAGACAAA
>Ga0208012_1000375_pt1 | contig 16381 bp, 11 predicted proteins | sample 15BtaG_FD_184090 | JGI IMG/M metagenome (GOLD analysis project Ga0208012, IMG submission 184090) | Marine viral communities from the Subarctic Pacific Ocean - 15B_ETSP_OMZ_AT15312_CsCl metaG (SPAdes) (version 2) | ecosystem: Environmental > Aquatic > Marine > Oceanic | place: Pacific Ocean... | reverse complement strand
TCATATTATCGAGGTTTTCTTCAATGTTTTCTCGCCAAGAGTTTACCCTCGTAGCAATGTCCATTCTATCCATACCGCTTACAACAGAACCACCAAAATCTGCGTTTTTAGCTATTTCAGTAGCAGCAATCATTTTAGCCATATCTGTTACCATACCACCTTCTCTCACATCTGTTTGAATATCTCTACCGTATAAATAAGTAACTTTTACAGGCATGGTAAATTCTCCTCCACCCCATCTCCATACTGGAGCGTTGTAAGACTGAAATCTTGCGGGCAGTAAAAAATATCTAGAAAAGTGAACCATATTAGTATCTGGAATTAAAAAATAGTCTTTAGTACGTCCTTGTCTTTTAGAATCCCAACTAGCCCCACTCCAAACTTGCAGGTCTAATATTTTGTAGGCATCGGCTCTATCTAAATGAAATCCATTCAAATTAAATTGCTGATACTCATTATAAACAATATTAGGTCTCCAAGACTTTCTTGTTCTCATATCAATATAAGACTGTGCTTCCATTATATATTGTTCTACTGTAGATTTACTCGGTACGGTAGAACTTGTAAAGTCAGTACCACTGAGAACATTTTTAAGTTGCATTAACTCATAAACGTCCTTAGTCGTACAGTAAGCTGCATAAGGTCTCATTTGTATACGTTTTATTGTAGGGGCAGTGGTAACACTAGCAGTACTTACTCGAACCCAATATTTGGTTTCACTATTTATTGCATCTGTTGCCCAATCACTAAGTAAGTTAGCGGGGAATATTTCTGCACCATCTTCTGAGAAATCATATTGACCTCCCTCATCATCGTCTGGGTCTATCTCATATCTACCAGAAGCTGGGACAAATGTTGTCCAAGCACTTCCATTATAATATTGCCATGTTAATGCTCCTAAACTTCCAGCAGTATCAACATCAAATATAGCCATATCAAACTTTGCATCATTACCTAAATATAAATAATGACTTGATGCCCCGAGAATGGAGAAGGAAGTTCCCGCAGGGGATTGTGCTTCTAGTGTAACGTCAGTATAACTACTTCCGTTATGTGTAAAAACTTTATTAAATTCTGCTCCCGCAGTCGTTGCCATTTATATCTCCTAGGAGTCTTTGTCTCCTGTGTTACCTTTTATTGCTTCTTTGGCTGCTTCTACAACTTCATCTGGTACTCCACCTTCATTTATTATTTCAGGCTCATCAGCTATTCCAGAGTCATCTTTTCCTCTAAGGTACATTAGTACACCTTGTAGGTTTTGTACTTGTCCAACGAGTTGTTCTCTGTGTGCATTTACTTTGTTTAGTTCATCGACTAAAGCTTCCATTTTTTCAGTAACTGCTTTTAAATCGTTTTGTACATTTATCTCTGCCATGTTTCTTTTCTCCTATGTTCTTTATCCCTTTTTAATAAGGGTCTTTATTATTATACTATATTTTTTAACCTTCCCAATCAGTATTCCAATCACTTCTTTTAGTCCAAGTACCACTATCATAATCATACTTGTCTCCATAGTAATCTGATGGGACATTACTAACATCTTCAACTATAGTAGAGTTCCCACTATGTAAGTCGCCAATTATTAGCTCTGGTGGGTCTCCTACTGTTATGCCTTCAGATGTGACAGTTAATGTTTTATCATTAGCATAAACGTATTTTACTCGTTTACTTTCGTCTGATGCATAACCATTATCTGTTGTCCATCCTGATGAAATTATTATTTTACTCATTTATTTCTCCTATTCTATGTTACATCTATACATGTGGTGCATTTACCAATAGTGTAGTTGCTGTTAGTGCCTTTCCTGCATGTACTGTTCCAGAAGTTGTTGTTAAGGTTCCTGCAGAACTTACATAATAGTGGCTTCCAATTGTCAAAGAACTCTGTCCTGTTGCTACACCACCTGAAGTAGTTACCGTACCAGTAGCACCATCAGAGATTGCATCATTTGCAAAACCTATAAAACTAGTAGCATTTTTAGGAAGAGTTGGCATTAATCCAAATACTCCTGTATCACCCGTAGTAGATTTGTAAAATATTAGAGATTTATTATCATTTGTGTCATAAGTACTACATAGATATTCTACATACCCACCAGTAGTTGTACCATTTTTATCATGTAACTTTGTAGTACTAGATACAGAAAATTCAGCACCACTTCCTGTCCCTGAGAGGGTACCTACGAATGCAACTATTCCCTTATAACCATTGAAGAAAACAAACTTATCATTGTCTGGGTCATAATGTCCTGCCACATATCTTCCAAGCTCCCAACCAGACTCTACCTCGGAACGATTATGTGTACTTCGAGTACCTGCTGTAATACTTCCTGAAGCTGATGTAAAAGGTAGAAACTCGACATCTAATTCATAATTTGCAGAGGCACTATTATAATGAAGATTTATATTTTTATCTGGGTCATGTATTGTAATACCACCCTCAAGAGTTGACATTGCCACATTACTTAGTGCAACTTTTGTTCCTATTGTAAAATCATTTCCACCACTATTGTAAGTTACAGCTACAGCGGTAGGATAATTACTGTTATTAGTATCTCTAAAAACTACCACAGTTTTGCCATCATTATCATCAAAACATGCTGATGCTGGACCATTATTTACACCGCAGTCATAAGCATGTAATGCTGTATTAGAAGTAAACGAAGCAACATCATTATCAGTACTTCCCCTTACAGTAACACCTTTCATATAAAGATGGTCAGAGTTGTCTGCATCCTCAAATATAATTATAACCTTGTTATTCGCTGAATCAAACACAGCTATACTTGCCCTTTGGGAGTTATCTATACCTTGAGCACTACCTTGAGTGATTGTGTGTGTACTAGTATTATTTACACAAAATGTTACAGACCTTATACCATTAGCTGTAGTATATACATACAAAAATCTATCAACATTAGTGTCATATACTATAGAGTTAGCATTATAATTACCCGCTGAACTTTCGCAAACTGTTGGGGTACCGAATGATAATGCACCAGTAGATGCATTGTCTATATCTCCGATTGCTATAGTAGGGTAATTACTATTCCCAGCATCTCTATAGCCAACAGCTAATTTATTAGTATCTGGTTCAAATGCACATGCTAAATAATAAGTATTATCTGCTTCAATTTCCTCACCATTTGGACTAGAAGCAGAACCAAAGGCTACACCAGATTGAAGTGCTTCACATGTTTCTATTTTACCATCAGATTTCAACGCCACTAAAGCCGCTGCTGAAATTGCTCCCTCAGCAGTAGCTGTAAATGAACTACCTCCAGCTGGTGCATCTTCCCAAGCAGGAGCCGCTCCAGCTCCTCCAGAGGTTAGTAACTGACCGTCAGTTCCATAATTAGCTCCCCCAATCCCAATCTCTCCTTGCGAAGTAAATCTAAATTTCTCGGTTGCTGCTTCGGAATGTCCTGTCTTGAATATTAAATCTGTCGAGTTAACAGAGGCACTAAATGTTCCTTGAGCCACCGCTTCGATACCAGCAGCTACTGTGATAGCATCTGTTCCTCCTGCTTCGTGAGGAGCTTGGAACTCAACCTTTCCAATAACATCGTTTGCGTTGATGTCTGTAAGTGATGTGGCAAGTAAAAGTTTACCTGTACTTGTGGTAGCATCCGCAGATGCCCCCATTATTCGTAATTGGTCGGCTGACTCATCCCATTCCATATAAGCTCCGGCAGAAGCCCCAAAGAATTTTACATCATGACCAGTATCATCTACTCCTACAACTAATCCCCCTCCTGTAAGAGTTACTAGATTAGAAGAGTGAGTAAGTATTACATCACCATTATTAAGGTTTATAACACCACCATCTGCTAAAAATAAATCCGACCACATTAAACTTGTGGTTCCTAAAGCTGTACCATTATTAGTACCCGGAGATATACTGTTTTCAGCTAATACAACTTCTTTAGCGTTGTTGGCATAGAAGTTTATAGTATTAGCATCTTCAAAGTCTATTTTTGTTTGGTCATCTTCTCCAATTTTTATATCGGTTGCTAATAAAGAAGTTATACCTGTTTGGGCTGCATCAACATTTAATGTATTTGTAGATAAGGTTACACCTGTCCCTGCTGAAAAAGCAGTTTTAGATATAGCAATAGCTGCAGATGCATTAATGTCTGCGTCTACGATGGCACCATCTAAGATACCAGCTGACGATACACTCGCTTGTGACGGCTCTGAGCCAACAAATCCCATTAGTTTATTCCTCCTTTGTTATTATATTTTATATATTATACTGTTTGCTGCGTGAGAAGCCGCTGTAGTTGAAGCCGCTCCTCTTGATATTGTAATGTTATCTATATCTACAATAGCTGCAATGGTTACTTTTTCATTTTCTATTTGAAGAGTTTGTCCTGCTTCTACACGAGTGTCTCTTATTCCTATTGCGTGTAAATTAGTCGCACTATCATTTATAGCTGTCTCTACATTGCCCATAGGTTCTCCGGGGTGGTCTATCCAGTTAGAATCTTGTGCCCAAGACGACCCATCATATTTGAATTTGCCATGGGCGTATCCACTAGGGAGAGTAACACTGTCATGAACAGTCATATTAGAATTATTGTATCCTGTAGCTTGAGTCCATACTTCTAGTTCCACGCCACTACTATTAGCTACTTTTATTTGATTCGACTCTAATGTGATAACATCTGTAGCTGTATAAGCTCTAACAACAATGTTATCTGAATTTCTTTTTAGTATCTTAGCCGTTCCTGTTGTTATCTTAACCATTAGCTAATCCTCCTGTAATATATATTGTAGAGGCTGTTAACGCAACTCCAACATTTGCGACATCAACATCAGCATAAAAATTAGATTGTTCTGCAAGAGCCCCTGTTGTGTTGTTTATAGCATACATACTTCCTACTGTTAAACTACTTTGACCTGTTCCTGTACCACCCACACTTGTGATTGTACCAGAAGCTCCATCTGATATAGCACTATTTGCTATACCTATCCATCTTCCCGGGTGTGATGCATCAGTTGTTGCTGTGGTCGCTGTAAAGCTAGGTGTTATATATTCTATCTGACTTGTGTCTCCATTTTCAAAATATATAAGACTTACCCCCTTTCCATTAGAAACTATTGTCATACCATCCGTTTCCAAAACATCAGTGCTTATAGATTCTGCATCAACATCCACTGACACGGTTACACCTGAAGATACATAAGTATAAACGTCTGCCCAACCCGTATTTCCACTATAATCTGTATAAGTTACTACTAATTTGTCATCCAGAGTACCTGAAGTTGGTTCATACACGTCCACTGGGAAATTATCATGATTTTGCCGTTCCGTTCTTAATGTAGTTCTATTAGAAGACACTGTAGCAGTTTGTCCTGAAGATGCTACAGCAATCAATTGTAAAAATGTGTAGTTGTTAGTAGAACCAGTGTCTTGTGACGCTCCCACACTAAAGGTTGCCGCCATTTTTTGAGCTGATGCCCAGTAATATACACTAAACGCAGTTGTACCTTGAGCGTCTGTGTTCCAAGCTGTTTCAGAACCAGCTGTTAAAGAATCGTCTGAGTTGTCATGTTCTACAACTTGATACGCTAAATCATCGCTACCATTTAGCCCCACAACAAGAAATCTTCCTGTGTCTGAATCCCAAGCTCCAGCTATTATTCCAGACGTAGTAGTGCTAACTCTAGTAGCTGATTCAACATCAAAAGAGTTATCTGAATTATCAAGGGTTAAAACACTTATCCATCTGCCTCTCGTACCAGAATCTAAACTTCCTCCATCACCATCGTATGAAGTTCTATTATAGAATAGTGCTGTATGACCTCTTCCTGTCATAAATGTAGCTCCTCCGTACTTACCGTCCCAACCACCAGTGGTGTTAGCATGTATAACTTGCTCGGTTCCTGCAACAACGCTAGTGCTATTGATATCAAGAACTATTCCTCGAAGTGACCTATAAGATGAACCAGAACTGTGAAACAGCCAATAAGAAAGGAAAAATCTATCTGCAGTAGTGTCGTATGCTAAAGCTGGATAACCCATAGAATAATTAGGTTTTTCTGTACTACTTCCATTATGTATAATAGATGCTGAACCTATTGTTATAGCTCCTGTAGTTGTATTCAATGTAATTACAGCAGCCACTACGTCAAATGTGGTTTCTTGTTCTATCCAAGCAATCATTCCCTTACTATTGTCTGGGTCATAAGCAAACACTAGTCCTCTTGAGTTCCCATTCGTGTCTAGCAAACCAGCCTCCGTATCTGGAATGGAGTTTGTACACATATCATTAAGTTCTGATGTTGTTGCTCCCGTAGTTTTTACCTTACCATCTGTACCTATACCTACCAAATCTCCGGCTGAAATTGCTCCATCAGCAGTAGCTGTAAAACTACCGGCAGGTGACGCTGCATCTTCCCAAGCTGCGGCTGCTCCTGCACCACCAGAAGTTAGTACTTGTCCATCTGAACCATAGTTAGTACCACCAATTCCAATTTCTCCTTGTGAAGTAAATCTAAATTTTTCCGTAGCGGCTTCAGAATGTCCTGTTTTAAATAATATATCGGTTGCATTGACAGAAGCACTAAATGTTCCTTGTGCTACAGCTTCAATAGCGGCAGCGACAGTAATGGCATCCGTACCACCTGCTTCATGTGGTGCTTGAAATTCAACCTTTCCAAGAACATCATTTGCATTAATATCTGTAAGAGACGTTGCAAGTAATAATTTTCCAGTACTTGTTGTAGCATCAGCCGAAGCACCCATTATTCTTAATTGGTCTGCCGATTCGTCCCACTCCATATAAGCACCAGCGGAAGCACCAAAGAATTTTACATCGTGTCCGGTATCGTCTACACCGACAACTAAGCCACCACCTGTGATAGTTAATAGATTAGCTGTATGAGTGACTGATACGTCACCATTATTAAAATTGATTACACTCGCAGATGCTAAGAAAAGGTCTGACCACATTAAGCTACCAGTACCTAAAGCTACACCATCTGATGTAACAGGTGATAAGGCATTTTGAACTAACTCAACCTCATTAACACCTTCTACTCTAAATATAAGTTTGTTGTCTGTTGTTGCAAAGTCAATAAGGTTATCGGAATCTCTACCTATCTTAGTGCTTGCATTTAAAATCGTTGTTATTCCTGTCTGAGCCCCAGCCAATAAAACAGCTGTACCTTCAACAGTAATTTGTCCAGCACTTGCTCGTGCTATTGTAGTATCAGAAGCATGTCCTAATTCAATGTCTTGAGTAAATGTTACCGAACCATCGGCAGCAATTGCAATCGCATCTTCGTCAGAAGCGGAACCTATAGTCCCTGCGTCAGCAATAACTACATTAGAAGATACGGTTGGTTTTGTTCCTACGAATCCCAATTGTTACCTCCTAACTTATGTCGCTAATTACACTAACCCATGTATCCAAAGAACTGGCTGTGTCTGTGTCTACTTTTAAAGCATCCGAATTTTGTAGTACAAATCTGCTTCCCCCATCAATTAATTCTAATGAAGAAGCCGCTGGGATTGAAACCCCTTTAATTAAATAATAATCATTACCACCCGTGGTGACAAAACAATCTACTGCAATTGCAGCACTGTGTATATTAGTTAGTCTAATACTAACTACGGCATCATCCCCACCTGCAGTATAAATAGTAGCTCCGGATGTCCCGGTCGCTCGTGCTATATGTCTTTCAAAATCTTGTGCCATTTATTTCTCCTATAGTATATTATACTATCCTCAATACTAAAAATTCTATAATGCTACTGCCATTGCTATTGCAAATCCTTTTGTTGCTGAATCACCAGATGCATATGTTTTTATGTCTGAAGCAGGAATAGTTTTCATTGTTCCTCCATCATTGACCACAACTCCGTCATCATCAGCAAGTGTTATCGAACCTCCTACAGAAGTATCTCCGTCCAATAAATTAAGTTCTCCAGCGGTTGATGAAATATTAGTTCCACCTATATCCAAAGTTGTGGCTGAAAGTTCTCCAGCTACGGTTACAATACTACCGCTAGCTGTAAGAGTAACTAAGTCTTCATCACCTACAGGACCAATTGTACCTGTGGTTTTTACTACTAACCCGCCATCATCTATTGTTAAAATATCAGTGCCATCAATATCAAATACCATTTTACCGTGGTCGGCTGTACCCGATGCAGTGGCTGTTGAGAAGTGTATCTCTTCTGCAGTTTTATTTGAACTTCCATTAAGCACTTCAATACTAAGAGACTCTGTTGCTGATGTTCCTAGTTTTAGAGAAACATCGGCATTGTTAGCATCTTCGTATATAGTCAAATCTCCGCCTGTTAATGCGGTAATAGCTTGAGATGCTTCTACGTTCAGTGTGACATCCCCATCAGTTCCGCCTCCAGATAACCCAGTACCAGCAACTACACTAGTTATATCGCCATCTATAGCAGTTCCATTGATTCTAAAGCTTTTACCTGAAGCTAGGTTTATTCCTGAATCATCAACATCAAATATATCCGTACCATCTACATTGAATGTGAACTTACCATGGTCACTAGTACTTGATGCTGTTGCGGTTGAGAAAGTAACTGACTCAGCTGTTTTATTACTACTACCATTAAGAACTTCTATACTCAAAGCTTCTGTAGCACTTGTTCCCATTTTAAAAGACACATCAGCATTGTTCGCATCATCGTATATAGTTAGGTCCCCACCAGTAAGTGCATTAATAGCTTGTGAAGCGTCTACACCAATAACAGAACTACTAGCAGTCAATCCTGTACCAGCAAACAATGTTGCTACATCTGCTAAGTCTCCTTTTACTGTTGCGTTACTATCTGTAGTATCTGTAAATACTATATAGTCTCCGTTAGCAATCGCTGTGTCAGTAAGTTCTGATAAGTCTAATGCAAGGGTAATAGCTCCATCCGTCCCACCACCTGATAGTCCATTCCCTGCAGTTACGCCTGTAATATCACCATCTATAGTAGTTCCATTGATTCTAAAACTTTTACCTGAAGCTAAGTTTATTCCTGAATCATCAACATCAAAAATATCTGTACCATCAACATTGAAGGTAAATTTACCGTGGTCAGCTGTGCCAGAGGCAGTTGCTGTAGTAAATGTAACTGATTCTGCGGTTTTATTACTACTACCATTGAGTACTTCTATAGTTAAAGATTCTGTAGCACTTGTACCCATCTTTAAAGAGACATCAGCGTTATTAGCATCCTCATATATTGTTAGGTCTCCACCTGTTAGTGCTGTTATAGCTTGAGATGAGTCTACGGCAATAACCGAGCTTGATGCTGTAAGTCCTGTTCCTGCAAATAAAGTTGCTACATCTGCTATGTTTTCTTTAGCGTGAGTTCCTGTAGCCCCACCATCTAAGAATAATATATAATCCCCATTAGCAATTGCCGCCTCACCAGCTTCTGTTAGGTCAACATCAAATTCAGTTCCATCTAAATCTAATAAATCTCCAGCAGTATATGTAGTATCTGAAGTTGCAATAGCACTCCCGTTTACTCTAAATGTTTTACCACTGGCTAGGTTTATACCACTATCATCTATTTCTGCAACATCTGTTCCATCGATATCAAATACCATTTTTCCATGGTCACTTGTGCTGGATGCAGTAGCAGTACTAAAGTGTACTTCTTCTGCTGTTTTGTTTGAGCCCCCGTTAAGTACTTCTATTTTCAAGGCTTCTGTTGCACTCGTTCCTATTGTAAAGGATGTGTCTGCGTCATTAGCGTCATGAAATAATGTAACATCACTATAAGTTAGGGCTAATGCATTTGCTACAGAACCAGCGGCTGTAAGATTTGCTAAAGTATCTATAGCTGATTCAACTGTAGCCTCTGTAGTTGCGTCTAAAGCATCTACATTAGATAATGTCATTGTTCCTGAAGAGTCTGATAATATAGCTGTTCCATCTACTTCATAAGCCCCACTAGCTGCTATACTAATTCCACCATCATCTATAGTAAGGATATCGCTTCCATCTATGTCAAACACCATTTTACCATGGTCAGCTGTACTTGAAGCGGTAGCTGTTGAGAAATGAACTGCTTCAGCAGTCTTATTAGAACCACCATTAAGTACTTCTATTTTTAAGGCTTCAGTGGCACTGGTTCCAATACTAAAAGACGTATCCGCATTATTAGCATCATGGAATAATGTTACATCGCTATATGTCATAGCTAAGGCATTTGATACAGTTCCAATAGTTGTAAGACCAGCTAATGTAGTAATACTACCTTGTGAAGCAGTGGATACGGTCCCCGCTAATAATGTCGCTGATAATGTCCCTGAAGATGGGTTGTATGTTAGGTTACCATCAGACTCTAATCCAAGGTTACCTCCATCAACATCCCCACCCGCAGTAAAGACAACAGCATTGTCTTCATCAGTACTTTCATTATCTGTTATAGTTACAGTAGTTGCAACGGTTGCAACAGCTGATGTTCCAGAATATCCACTTGATGTTATAGTCCCTAATGAAACTCCATCATCTGAAAAGGTGATTGTTCCACCATTCGCATCTAGAGTTATTCCTCCCTCAGAATCCAAGGTAACTGTAGTACCTGCTAATTCAGCAGTACCATCTGCTGTTATTTGTATATTAGCTGCGGCTGCAGCTGTATCAGTAGTTGTAATATCAAGAGTACCATTTGTTCCCACAGTAATAGTTGCAGTATCACCAGATGAACCAGTCATAGTTACAATTTTACCATCAATGGCTACATCATCTACAGTTAATGCAGAAAGTGTTCCTAATGATGTAATATTTCCTTGGGCAGCTGTAGCAATAGTACCAGTCAATTCATTTACTGATAAATTAGCTAACGTGAACCCTGAAGTAGTGTCTACTGTGGTTGAAGGAGCAGCGTTACTGTTTCCTGTATTAGCAAAAAGCTTCCACATATCGGAATCAGATGCGTCTCTAAATAATCCAGAATATTTTGTGCCACTATCTACATATTTACCATACCAACCAATATCAACAGAGTCTGCTGAGTTGTTGTCGGCAAGTGCAAATAGGGGGTCATCAATGGTAACCGTTGTACTACTTACATTTGTAGTAGTTCCATTTACAGTTAAATTACCACTTAAGGTTAAGTTTGTTCCTTCAGCGTTGGTTCCAAAAGAAGCAACTCCTGAAGAGTTTATTGTAATAGCTCCAGAGATTCCTGAAAATACATATGTAGGTATTCTTGTTACAGCAGTTTTAGTATTTGTTCCACCACCACCGTTATCAATAATAAATAAATCAGCATCGGCAATAGCTTCTCCAATATCGGATAAGCCATCAATGTCTAAGCCAGCTGCATTTTGTCCAACAAGTTGTGAGCTTCTAGTATATAGTCTATTATTCGCTTGCGATAGAGGCATTGGTTATCTCCCCCATATAATGCCACGAATCCTTGCGTTTGTACTACTTGACCTTATTATGCTTATCTTAGTTGAGATATAAATGTTATCATCAAAATAACCCTCATCCGCTGGGACTAACATACCTGTTGATGTTGTGGCATCTTCATCAAAGGCTATATATGCTCCACCGGTTTCAACTACAAAAGAAACCTTGTTTCCTTCTTCCATCTTTCCTGCTAATGTTAATGCATCTTCCGCACTACTACCTGTTGTAGTATGTGTAAATGTTGCATGTTTTTGATAGTTCTGGAGAAGTTCAATTTCCTGTCTCCAAGGTGCTTTATCCGCCATTCTTTGCCTCCTCCTTCTTTTTGAATTTTAACATTGTTGGTTTGTATGTTCCTAAATTATGTGTTCTTAAGTTTTCTTTTCCGTTAGGCATTACAAACCCTTCTTGAGAAGCAATAGCCGACATAGATGTATAAGTTGGTTTAGACAACTCGTCTCTGTACACTTTATTCAATTGTCTTACATAAGAAAGTTCTTTCATCATATCTTCTAAAGTATTACTCATGTCAGTAATAACTTCAGATTGTTTTGAAATTCTAGTTTCTAGAGTATTTTTAGATTTATTTGTATTAGTAGTTTCTATTTCCATATTACTAACCCAACCCCTTAGTTTTGCCTCAATTGATTTTGCTTCTTCTAATTGAACTTTTAGTTCTCTATTTTCAACTTCGTGATAGTTCACTAAATCTACTAGAACTTTATTCTTTTCAATTAGCTCTTTATTTATTTTACTAGTTTCATCAGTAAAACTTTTTAATTCTTTGTTTTTATTTGAAATGTCCTCAAATTCAACATCCGTAGATTGTTTTAAAGATACCGCTTCTCTTGTTTGGACCTCTAGAATTTCATATGATTCGGTAAGTTTTTCTAAATTACTTTTTAACAGTTGGAGGTCTTGTGATTGTGATACAGCTTTTTTTCTAAGTGTGTGCAGTTCATTTTCTTTGCCACTTGCACTCCCTTTAGTTGCTCTAAGTTCTTCTTCTAATTCCGGGACTTTATCTAACTCATTCTGAATTGTTATTATATGTTTCTCTAACTCATGAATTTTTTCTCTGTTTAAATCTGCATCAAGCCTTTCAGATTTTAAGTTATCTTCTATAGCATTAAATTTAGACACAGCATCATCTCGTTCTGCTTCTATGCGTCTATAGTGACCTAGTTGAGAATTAAGTTCCGCAATTTCTGCTTTGTATCTTAGTTCAGCAGCATCATTATTGATTACTAATTTATTTAATTGTGGTTTTCTTTTAGAGGTAGAGTGGAAATCTCTAAGCTTCATAAATTTCCTGTGCCTCACCTGCTATAAAAGGATTACCAGAAAATTCTCGTGATTTGTTTAAATTTATTATCCAAGATACTGGGCTTTCAGTTTTAGAAACCATTTTGATATTCCCAGATTCCTCTATACTAATATCCCCTTCCACAATCATTTCCACATGAGCTTCATGTTGTGGGGCGTGACACTGTAATTCAAATGAGTTTGAAAACTTGTGGTAAAAAATATCTGCTACAGGGATGTCTTTCTCTATAGGCTCTCTTTTAAAAGCTAAGGGTACTAAGTAACTTTGAGCTTCTTTTTTAGGAGCTGCTTCAACCTTCACTTCAACTTCTTTTTTAGGGACATCTTGTTTTATTGTAGATGCCTTTGATTTATTTGATTTTGCTTTTGCCATGTTTAAATCCTCCTTGTACTTTTTTCTTTTTTTTGGGTTTAAACGCTGTGTGTGTAAAACCCTGTTTCCTTCTCTGTGCTGCTAGGTCTGTTTCACCTTTAAACCTTCTGCCTGCACCTTCATACCTAATTCTTCCTTTCCCGTGCCCACTAACAGAACGCTCTCTAGCACCTGTACCAGAACCTCGGATTCTTTTTCGTCCTCCTCTGGCTGAGTATGTTTGTGCATAGTTATTTGGATTTACCCATCTGTGTGCTGTGGGTTCCCAAATTTGTCCTGCTTTTGGTGGAAAGGCTAATTTTTTGTCTAAAAAAGGCTCAATAAAAACGTCCGCTTTCACCGCATTCTTCACCGGTGTTTTTCTTACGTATGTGTCAGCACTGTCTCTTGTTTTAAAGAATTGCTGCATTTTTTCAATAGCGTCATCTTTTCTTAGTCTGCGACCTTTTTTTCTCATTGCTTGTTGTATTTGTCTTTCAAATTCTCTTTGTTGGGCTGGAGTAGGTTGTCCCATTCCTCTGGTGACATCCCCACTTAAATACCAACCTGCCAAAGCAGCTAACTCTGGAGATATGCGTTTTTCAATTTTAGTTGATTGCTCAGATTTTTTTAGCTGTTTATATATATTTTCCATGATTATATTATTATACTAGTTTTTCTAGTCTTTCCAAAATGTCTTGGCGTTGTTTATGTATTAATTCGTTACTAGGCATTTGTTTATTAATTTTTTTAGCTTGTTCCATTGTACGTTTTACTCTTTTAGAATATTTACGGTTAAAATCTTCTTGAGGTCCTAAACGTTTATCTGCTACAGTTTGACCTGCTTTCCTTCTTTTATTTGAATGAGTAGGTGGTTTATTTGTTGCCTTAAATCTGTTTGTAGAAGCATCATGATAACTCCAACCATGATTTTGCATAGCAGTTTGAGCTCTTTTTTTATGGGATTGTGGAGCTTTTTTCTTTCTACTTCCAAACAAGGCACCCGTGTTTGTTTTACCTGTTTTTCGATTTAGAGTTCTATTTACCTTACCTCTACGTTCTTGGGTACTAGGGTCTTTTAGAGCTGTTAGATATGTTTGTATTCTTTCCCACCCGGGTTCTCCGGGCTTAGTAGTTGTAGGTACACCATCATATTTTGCTGCTAACCATCTTGCTAAACCTTCAGGGTTTTCTATATCATCTGCTTTGAATAAGTCTGTAAAAGCCTGTCTTTTAGACCTTTTTGGTTTTGCTCCTTGTGTTCTGAATGCATCTTGAGGAGTTGGTTTTTTCTTAGGTCCTCCGGGGTTTACCTTACCTACTTCCCCAGCAAATGATGGTACGTCCTCTTGAGTAAGTTTTCTTTCAGGTTCAGTTTTAGGTGGCGTTGCTCCTCCAGCCATTGGGTCAGCTCCACTACCTGTTTTACCTTGACGTACATTAGAAACTCTTTTAGCCCCTGCTTTCCCAGCTTCAACTGTTGCTCTCGCAACATCAGCACCAACAGACTCACTTACTTGTGTTTTAACAGCTTTTGCCCCTTTAGCAGCCACTTGACCTGCTTTTGTAGCTTTATCTGCGGCAACTTGACCTACTTTTGTAGCCTTACCTGCAGCAGCTTGACCTGCTTGAGCACCTACTTTAGCAGCTGTACCCACAGCACCTGAAATTGCAGGCTTTATTTTACCCACAGCACCAGTTATTTTAGCATCAATTTCTTGAGCTCTTTGTGTAGGGTCCGATGAACCTCCACCAAATAACTTGCCTGCCGCCCCTGTTATTTTAGCATCAATTGCTTGAGCCCTTTGTCCTGCCAAAGTAGCAGAGTCTTTAGCTTGGACTTTAGTTTTATCATACACTAAGGCTCCTCCCTTAGTTTTTACCCCAGTCACTCCTTCAGGAGCGGGGCTAGATGGGGTAATATAACCTCTATTATCTACGGGTATTGCATCACCCGGAAATTCTTGGGTTGTGTCTTCCATATCATCTAAGTCTGAAGTTATTTCTTTTAGTTCATTTGAAATTTCTTGAACTTGTTTAATAGGTCCTCTATCACTAAAAAATGTTCCTTCTTTACCGGAAAACTTTTGTTCCGCTTGATTTATATAGTCAGTGTTTCCCCAATCAGTTCCTAGTCTGTCTATGTCTTCTTTGATTTCATCTGTATTAGCCCCCAACTCTTTTAAAGCGGCTGTTGTTTTCATATATACAGCATCTGTTTTTTCATTTAATAAACCTTGATTTTTTAGTGCTACATAATCAGCCAAATGTTTTTTTAATAAAAGAGTCGCAGCTTTTTTTGTATCATTATTTTTACCTTTAAATTGTCCTTTGTTTTGTGCCCAATCCAGCATGTTTTTGTCTACTGCTATGGAACTGTTCGCAGCTTGTTGTAAATTTTCTTTTAATTGGTCTGATTTAGCCGTGTCTTCTTGAATTTCTTCTTGAGTTTCTTCTTGTTTATTTTTTTGTTCTTCGTCCGCTTTTTTCTTTGCAGCTTTTATTTTTTCGGTATTATATTTTTGTGTTTCTTCTAAAAAACCATTTTTATTATTTTTATATTTGTTTAATAAAATATCTTTAAAGTCGTCAAACTTTAAGTGTTCAGCTTGGTCACCTTCATCTAAACCATATTTTTTTTCGTATGCATGTCTATAATCGGCTTCATGGTCTTTAAATTTGTCATTTATAAATTTTATATTGTCAGCGTCATCACCACCACTTTTTTCTTCGGCTTTTTTATTTTTTTGAAAAGCGTCAGACACAAGATTTTCTAAGGCTTCGACTCCACCGGTAGCATCTTTATAGTATTTACTTTTTAGTCTTTCTGCAAATTTTTCTGGTGTAATGACGGGGTCATCCTCACCATACTTGTCTGTAAACATTTGGGTTAAAACAGGTTTTACCTTTTCGTCATTGAATATATTATCTATAGCATCTTTGTGGTCTTGGGTAGCAGCACCTTTTAACTGGTCTTCGTTAAGTTTAGCTTGTGTCTCTCGTTGATTCTTTAGGTCTTCTTCCAATTGTTCAAAATCTATAGGTTCATCTGATATCAACGGACCATCTGCTGATGCTTCAGGTTTCATCGAGGCTTGATAATTATTTAAATCTTTTGCATGCTCGGCTCGTAGATGTCCGACAATGCTGCCTTCTCCGACTTCACCTTTTAAATTTGTTAAAGTATTTCTAAATAGACTAAAATCATTTTGAGTAAGTTCTGTTCCAGATTCTATTTTTGAATTTAATAAAGATAAATTTTGAGAGCTGCCCCCTTGTTTTTCAAAATATTTAGTAGCTTCG
>Ga0208012_1000372_pt1 | contig 16455 bp, 22 predicted proteins | sample 15BtaG_FD_184090 | JGI IMG/M metagenome (GOLD analysis project Ga0208012, IMG submission 184090) | Marine viral communities from the Subarctic Pacific Ocean - 15B_ETSP_OMZ_AT15312_CsCl metaG (SPAdes) (version 2) | ecosystem: Environmental > Aquatic > Marine > Oceanic | place: Pacific Ocean... | reverse complement strand
GTGTAGATGCTGTTGAAGGTGTCGAGGCTGTCGAAGGTGTAGCTGAAGTCATACATAGTGCTGACGCAGAACAACCATCGGAGTTAGAAGATGGACAGCTCTGGAGAGAAACTACGGCTGCTGTTACGGGTGAACGTGATGTGGAAGACTACCAAGGTATTGACCAAAGCAAGCTAGTACCATTATTGGTTGCTACTATACAAGAACTTGAGGCTCGAATAGCACAACTTGAAAACAATTAGAGGAATAAATCATGGCAGTAACTTGGACAATCTCAACACTAGAACGCAGCGTTGATGGTGGTGTTGTAATAGTACATTGGCGAGCATCAGACAGTGAAGTAATAGGCTCTGACGATGACGCTGTAACACACTCAGGTAACTCTTGCGGCACCTCTAGCTTCACTGTTGACGCAGATGCTAAAGACTATATACCCTATGCAGACCTTACTGAAGAAATTGTAATAGGTTGGGTGAAAGAAGACGTAGACGCTGACGCTATTGAGGCCAGTATTGCTAGTCAGATTGCAGAGTCTAAAGCTCCAATACTAATAGTGGGAGTGCCTTGGTAGTGGTTACTATACAAGAACTTGAGACATGTTAATAACTAGGAGAAAGAAGAATGGCAACAGCAGTCGCGCGTACTAAGAAAATTATAGAAAGTATTCTAGGTGTAACAGTTAGTAGAACTAATGTAGCTAAAATAATTAAAGGATATTTAAACTTTCCTGAAGGTACTAATGAAGAAGTGGCTCAGATGTTTATTGACCAGCAAGAAAATATTATGCGTTCTGTATATAGATCACATAGTGAACAGAAGCAAAGAGCAGTAGATGAAGCAGCAGCAAAAAACGCTGGTGATATTGCAATGACTGTCTTTGACTCAGCAACATAATTTACAGGCCCCAAAACAATCGAGTGAGTAAATATTAATTCTGCCGGTTATGCCGGGAGACATACGAGGGAAATACAAATGAGTGAACGTGAAATAGAACGAATCGAGATTAGTTTAGCGCGAGCTAAAGAAAATATAAGTAATATGGAAGTTCTTAACGAGTTATTAGTTGATAAGAACTTTGTTAAGTTGATTACAGCCGGTTACTTTAGAGATGAAGCTAGTCGTTTAGTACTTTTAAAGGCAGATTCCAGTATGCAAACTGAAGAACACCAGAACGCTATTGATAAGTCTATAGCTGCTATTGGGTACTTCCGGCAATATCTGGTTACTATCATGCAGCTAGGCGGCATGGCTCAGAAAGCCATGGAAGATAACGAAGCTACGGGAGATGAACAAGAGTTAGAGGCGGGAGTTAAAATGACTGAAATAACTACTGCTGAAGTGGAGGAAGATAGTGGGGTCGCCGGTTGTTGATCTATAGCTAATATTGTTGATTTGTAATATAATCTGAGTATGAATCTTATACTCAGAAGAAACGCACATACGTTATTTGGCACGTTTGGTGAGCTAAGTGTTGGTGATCAGCTTTTCTACACGGTTGAGCAGGATTGGGAAGGTAATAAACCTTTTAAGTCTTGTATACCAAACGGTGCGTATGCAGTAGAGTTGTTTGACTCTGCTAAGCATGGGGCAAGTTTGATTATTTATAATGACGTGCTCGGTGTTGGTAAGTTTTCTGGGGATGCTAAGCGGTTTGGGTGCCTTATACATAAAGCTAATTTGGCCTCTGAATTACAAGGTTGTATAGCCCCCGGAACGCGGGTTGGGTTTTATAAAGGCCAGTGGTGTGTTAGTAATTCTACTGCCGCTATGAATCAGATTCTTTTATTATTGGATAAGGATAAGCGGCATACCCTTGACATTGTTTCGGAGTTTCCGTCTTTTATAGAGTGATTAACTTATGTCGGCTCAGCCTTATAGAAGGATTAGAGATTTGAAATCAAAGTATCAAGAGCATCGTGTTAGCGATGACCCAAACCATAACCATAACCTTGAACATAATGTACGTTTAAAAAATTTGGAACATGATATTGTGTTAAATACGACTGTATTAGGGGAAATTGTAGCCCAGAATGAGAGGTACGCAGATTATCTTGATACTTTGATTGAACGTGAAAGAGACGCGGTACTGTTTTGGAAAGATATTAGAAAGAAATTAGCAGTATCTACTATCTGGGGCGCAATATTACTTATAGCCGCTGTACTTTGGTACGCAGTTACGCGTTATGTAAAAGATTTATGAAACCTTTAGATTTTGTCGTTAAATATTGGGTAGTGCTTGTTTTTAGCGTAAGCGGCATCTCTACTGTTGCGATTGGTGGGCAGAAGATTAAAAATTTTGAGGAAGCTCTTAAAAAGCAAATAATTCAAAATGAAGAAGTTCAAGAGATGAAGGTAGAGCAAAAAGTTCTCGTAGAACGCACAAAAACTATTGTAAAATCTTTAGATAAGCAAGAAGAAAACATGAAACTTCAACAAGAAGTGCTGATAAAAATTTTATTGAAGCTAGAACAACCTGAATAGGGGAAGAAACTACACCATCGTCAGCAGGAGATGTAACGCCAACGACGGTGAGTCCAATAGGTGGGAGGGTTATTCCGTTGTAAGTTCCATTATATGATCAACTAATTCGTTGTGCGTATAAAGAACATGTGCCCAGTTAGGTACCCCGTTTTCCCATTCTTCAGGATCTTCGAGTATGATAGCCATTCTGGGCATCCCTATAATTACATAAGTTTGTTTGTTACATCGGTATAATGCTTTTAGCCATGATAATTGCTGCGGAGTTAACGCTGGTGTTATCTTTGTGGATTCTCGTTTCGGGGCAGAGTTCAACCATTTGAACTCTACCCATATATCGGTTTTGTTCCCTAAAAACCATGCGTCAGGTACTCCACCTGCAAAATTATCGTTGATTTTCCAAGCTTTTTCAACGCCTTTTTCACGGCATTTCTTTATTATTTTGGAGGAGAACGAGTGCTCGTTCACGCAGCTTTCTTAGGTTTAGCTGCTTTCTCGTTTTGATAAACGGCTTGGAAACCGATGAATCTTTTTATGTCGTTCTTGACCCGGGACTTAGCGCGTTCTGAAGATTCAACTAGAGTAGCGATATACTCGTCAATTAAAATCTCATTTTCTAGTGCTGCCTCGTAAGACATGGCTTCAGTTAAATCGGTAAATTCTTTACCGTCGTTAGTTGTGTAAACTTCACGTGTTTCAGTTTTCATTTTTAATACCTCGTAGTATTGTTAATAGAATTACGTGAGGGGGCCCTTGTCCGCCTCCCTATCACGTAATTTGGTTAAATTAGTCTTTGTTATGCCAGAGATTATATTTCTCTTTTAACACATCGTAGACTTCTTCGGATGGGTAGCCGGCTAACTCTATATTTGGAGTGAACCAAGAACCCATGTTATTGCTTTGGGTCTGTGGAGTAATTCTCCAAATACCTGCAAAGCGGTCAGCGTTGGGGTAAGCAGACAGGATTTGTGTATTCCACAATCTGGATGCTTTAAGGGCTGTATTTCTGAAGCTAAAAATAGCTGCAGATTCCAAGTTACCGGTTTCAGCATCGAAAAGAGCCAGCGTATGCTTATGGTTCTCTTTAATGTCGTAATCGGATGGATTTAAGCCTTCTGCTTCCAAGTGTTCCATTGCATCTTCTTGAAGTGCAAATTCACCTTGAAAATCGTCGCCTAATTGGCGTTTCTTATTGACGGAAAATACCGTATTAACAAACATGTTTGCACATAGTAGTTCATCAGATACTTCCTTAGTGACAGTATTGTAAAACTGTCCGGGTTCTGCACCTTTTACATACTCAGGAGAGCCTTTAGTACAAGGCTTGGAAATGCTTTGTAGTAAAGATATATAAGGTACGGTTAGGTCATCCGCTGAAATATTTTCATTACCAACAGAAGTGTCAGTTTTTAGATAATCAGGGAGGGTTGTTGCGGGTTTTGCGATTAGGTTTTTAGCCATTTTCGTTTTTCCTTCTTCGTTTATAGTGCTTTAGGTTTCGTATTAGCTTGTTAATCAAGCACTGTTATATTAACAAACTTCGTGGTTATTATCAATATTTACACCGTAGGCATAGTATCTAAAGTTAATACCTTTTGGTAATGGTTTACCGTTTTTCTTAGTTATCATGTATGGGTTAGGGTTGTTTCCATGTACTGCAGCAACGGTACCACCTGTTTTTATCAGAGCTTCTGCTACTTTTCTTGTTATCTGTCTCACTTGTGGTTTCCTTGGGTGGTATGTAGGCATAGTATGCGCTTCCTTTTGGATGTATTTCAGTAAGAAATTTTAAGTTTTTTAAGTCTTTACGGTAGTCCAAAAGTATTCTGGAATTGTAAGTCCTTCATCAATAAAACGGTAGCTAATTTTTTGCCCCATTTTTAGTAGTGCTTTCGTGTGTGTTTGTTTTATTTTCTTTTTTTCCGAAGATTCGTTCAAAATTTTCATCGAATTTATCCTGTTGTTTTTTAGAGAGCCGTCGTTGCCTACTTCCTTTTCCGTACGTTTGGTGTATACTCATGATACTTTTCTTACAGAGATACTACGTTTAATGAATTTTTCTACTGGAATTGCAGAGCCGTGTAATGATACTGCTTCTTCTACTGCTTTTTGTGTTAATCTGCGTTGGAATAAGTAACTCATTTTGTTTTCTTCTACATATTCATAGAAGTCTGTCCAATCAGTAGGAGTAAACACTTTTTGTTCAGAAACACTTACTGTGTGGCCTTCGATACGAGTTAATGTTTGTTGGGCTTCATTCATTTCTTGTAGTAGATTTGTATCTATTTCCATGAGCTCTTTCTTTTTTGCTGATAATTCACTATTAAGTTTTTTTATTTCAGCATTTAGTTTTAATCTTTCCACGACTATATCGTGGATTATCGCTTTATTGGTCATTTTATAACCCTTCTTGAGTTGTAGTTAGTAGGTCGAGTATGTTAGTTACTCGGTCAATTTTACCTTGTAGCATGTCATAAATTACTGGTTCCCTTGTGTTCCTTGCTGCCAGTAATATGGTTTCCGTCTTATGTGTTTGCCCTGCCCTATATATTCTGGCGTTGAGCTGTAGAAAGTGTTCGGCATTTGGGGTAGGACTTGACCAAATGGTAGTCCTACCTTGTGTAAGAGTGAGACCATGTCCTGCGGATTGCGGGTGTACAATAAGTAGGTCGTAACTTCCTTCTTGGAAATCTGATACAATCTCTGGCCTCTTGGTTGCCGACACTGTACCGTCAATAACAGCGTAGCGAAGCCCATCTTTTTTAGAGAGTTCAACAAGGGCCTCTCGCTCGTGGCGCCAATTAAAGGCAACAACACAAGGCCACGGTCTGGCTTTGACGAGTTCCAAGACTTGCTCGTATCTTTCAGTGTGCAGAATTGTTTTTGATTTATCTTCATGGTAGATCGCTCCTGTGCAGATTTGCAATAGTTTATTAGCTCTGACAGCGGCGTTGACTGCATTGACTTCCCCATTCTGTAAGGCAAGAAGGCTATCCTTTTGCATTTTTTTGTAAGCACTCATAATCCTTGGGCCCAGTGTAGTCTGGACAGTAAAAGTGTTATGTTCTGGTAAGCTTAAGCACTCTTCTTTGGAGTAGCGTATGTTTATATCAGCTAATTGATTGGCGATAATTTCACGTGCTCCGGGTTTGTCTTCCCATTTAATGGCATGAATATGTGCCCCGACTTGTTTGCCAATTGCTACGTTGCTTCTATATTTAAAGAAACTGTCTCCTAGTCTATCGCCATCATCTAGTATGAATAGCATTGACCACATGTCTAACAGCGATTGAGTGGCTGGTGTACCGGTTAGCCCTCGTCTGTACTCAAAGAAGTGTCTGATAGCGATGAGAGCTTTTGTACGTTGACTAGTGCCACGTTTAAATGCAGTTATCTCATCTACAATTAGCTCATCGAAGTCTTTTAAGAATTGCCCTTTTGTAGCTTTACACTGTTGGAGAATCCATTTTACTGCGTCGTGATTTGTTATGTAGATGTCTGCCGCATTCGCAAAAGCTTGGCTTCTGTTTTTTGCTAGAGCAATACTTGTTTTAAGTTCCGGTGTTGCTTTTTTGCAGTCGTCTACCCATGCGCTTTCGAGTATAGATAATGGGGCTAGAACTAGACACTTTTTACGCCCTTTTCGTTCGGAGTATGCTTTTAGGTGCGCGATTGTTTTGCCTACTCCCGGATCGCTTGTGTTGAATATTGATTTGTTCTTTAAAGTCTTCTTGACTGTTTTTTCTTGGTGCTTGTAAAGCTTCATTTTTTACTCCTTGTTTTTTGTTTTGTATTTTTTCGTAAATCTCTTCACGGTGTACGTCAATATTGAAAGGAGCGTCAATACCTAAACGTACTTGGCCTTTGGAGCCGAGTATTGTAATTCGTATATCATCTCCTATCATTATTGATTGTCCTGTGTTCCTTGTTAGTATTAACATTTATAGTACTCCCCATTCGCATACTGGTTGTCCAGTATCCTCATTAATAGTAGATTTAAGTGCGCAGTATTTGCAATTAAATTTGTTTGGTTGTGGTATGAAATTGGTGCATGTAGTCATATTCATAGCGCGCTTGGTAAATTGTTGTTTCATTGGTTCAAGTTGCTCTTTTGTGTAGCCTCGTTCAAGTTTTAGGCAGTTTTCGTCAATATAGCACGCTCCTACGTGAATATATTCAAGTTCAGGGAACCTAGCTGCTGCAGAAATAGCGTACAGAAGCAGCTGTTCGGCATGTTTCATCTCATTATTGCGACTTTTGCCTGTTTTCCAGTCAGTGATGATTGCGGAGGTTTCTGATTCCCTTTTAAAGTAATCAATAATAAATACTCCCCAGAAATTATCTTTGTCTGAAATATTCCAGTCCATATCAATGTACCAGTTTTGTTCTACAGTGATTAGACCGTTGGGGTATGTTTCTCTGGCTTTTTCTATGTAGGCTTTTGGTATATCTCCCATTTTGGGGAGGTCAGCTATTTCACCTTTTATAAATTGTTCAATTTGGTCATGATACGCTGTTCCTCTATTAGCTGCTGGGCCAGATTCTTGCCTGTGGCCTTTTACTTTCTCAAGGTAGCGTCTGAGGGGGCATTCTTCAAAGGCTTTGAGTCCTGAGAATGACCATGTGGCAAGTTCGCCAAGTTCCGTTTTTACTTCTATCGGTTTATACCAATTCATGCTGTTTTTCCTAATATGTCTGCGACGTGAGTGCCGGGTGCTGCTTTGATTAATACTTGTTTCTCTTGGTTAGTAAGTTCAGGGTCGTTAAATTCTACGAAGTAAAATCTGCCTTTCTTACCATTATATGAGGACGGTTTATTACTTATCCCACGACGAGCAAGCATTTTGCTAACTGCTGGTGCTGATAAATCTGTAAAAGTTATTGCTCTGTAGACTGTTGCGAGTTGTGAGGAGGTAATACCTATTTTAGTTCCTATTGCTTGGTCAGCTAACCATCGCCTTACTTCCAGTTGTGCTGTTTTTAAAACAATTTGTGCGTTCATGTCTTCGGGTGGAACATCATCAGGAGTAAGATAAAGTAAGTCCAGAAAATAATCAAGGTTGTGGTTAAGGATAGCGTTACAGAAATTCTCTGCTTGTGTTCGACTAGCGTTCGCTGCCATTTTCTTTGCTTCATTATTTAAGGCTTGTCGGGCATTAAATAAATCGACTTGAACTGATAATATAAAGTTGGTAAATATTTGTAGTTCATCGTTGAGTTGGTCAACTATTTGTTTTGAATCGAACCACGGTTTTGAGTCTATTTTCTTTTCTTGCCTTGGTGCTATATTGAATCGTCGTTCTCTATCCTCTACTTGAATCATGTCGTGTTTATTACTGAAAAATATAAATGCTTCTATGCCTTTTATGTTTTCTGACACTTTCTGCATAGCACGGACTGAGTTGTCTGTTTCTGCTACCCAGTTTTTTATTTTCTCCATAATTCGGTCGCCTGTTTTTCCTTTGGGCAATTCGAACTCGTCTATCACTATTAGTTGTTTGTTGATTCTCCATGCATCGAATTTGTCTTCTATTGCCGAGCCAAGATGCATACCTAAGTTTTGCTCTCCAAATAAAGGCTTTAATACGTAATTGTAAAGCAGCCCTTTGCCTGTTCCTTGGGTACCCCACATGAACCAACACGTATTTGTTTTCTCTTTTACTTGAAGCACGAAGGCAAGCCAGTTCAGGAAATGAATGTATTCTGTGGTTCCCTCTCCTAGTACGTGGAAAAGTAGTTTGTGAATAGTTGGGCATAGTTTTTCCAAATCCGTAATTTCTGGCGTTGTTGTTAATTGTTTAGCTTCTTTTATATATTCGCTAGTATCGTAGGTATTTATTACTTTTTGCTCATAGTTCACTTTGGTTAAAGATTTGGGGTCAAATGCTATATCCCATTCGAGTAGGGTTTCAGGCATTATCATTCCATGTTCTTTGTAAAAGTGCTTGGCTTTGGTTAAATCTGAAGCAGAAAGTCGTAAAGTATCGAGTTCTGTGTTGTGTCCTACTTTGTACACTAAATCATCTTGTTTAGATATTATACAAAAGTTGTTTATTGGGTTTGCTTTTTGAATTTCTACGGTATTTGCTGCAACGTATGCGTCATACCCTGCTTCATCTACGTCAATCCAGCGGAAAATAGGTTCACTTTTGAAATTATATATAAAGTCTGGTTTACCTATCGGGTGGTAATAGCCATTACTGTTACCTCCGTTAAGATTATAATATACATAGCCACGGGCCGTGTACGCGTACGATAAGCTTCCTGGAGTTGGGTTACGTAAAATATGTGCTGGTTTTCCGTCGATAAGTAGATTTTCGTAACGTGCCTTGTACTTATTGTTTAGGCCCTGCTCTTTACGTAATTTGTTTATTATTTGGTTCTTTTCGAGTCCGTAATTAGCGCCTGCTAGTTCAAGTAGCGGGGCGGTTGGTAAGTACTCGTTTTTCTTTTTAGTTAGGATGATTCTATCTGTACTTAATTTGAATGGGTCGGGTTTATCTTTGATTTCTGGTGGGGCGATATAAATAATTCTAGTGTTATCTGCTACGCATCTATCTAGCGTGTATTTGACGTCCCAGCCTGTTTTTGTTAGTCCTAGGTTCTCTCTGTAGTAATCCAGCTCGAAATTCATGTTAGTTAACGATTGTTTCAGTGTTGCTGGCTGTACTTCAGTGTCTAATAGAAAAAATAAATGTAAAGAGGCTTTATTTTGTATGAAACCAAGGCTTGCGCTGGCTTGTGCGATATAAGATACGTTTCTAAAGTATTTTGGTAATGTTTTAATTATTTTTTCAGTTAGTTGTTCTAGTTTTGCTTTACTTAGTGGCGCTTTGGGTATTTTAAATTCTGCTGAGTCTATATCGAGTACTAGCCAGCTAGTTAGTGTTGTGTTAGGTACCATGCCGGCACGTGATTCTTTTATAATGTCTTCAGCTATGGGTCCTTTTAGTAAGCAGTGTCCTTTCTTTGCGTGGGCTGAAATTTTATCAAAAAATTGCGTGATATTTTTGATCAAAAAACTGTGGGATGTAAAATTTTTAGTATGTGGATAATTCGTAGTTTTTTCTGGGGATATAAACTTAGTTAATGGTTTATTCCCTTCGAGAAAGGTAACTTTGAACGGCATCGCGACCTCCTGTTCTATTTGCTGTAGTTTTTAGCCCAGCCGCCTTCAGAGTTTAAAGGTAAATTGGGCATCCATGACGGGGCTTTCCCCATTATTTTTTCTATTACTTTGTTTGCTTTTTTGACGTCTTTTTTTAGGCCGATGGCTAGAATTTCGTCGTGGACTTGTAATGCTACTCTCCAATCGGGCAGTTGTCTAGTGGTTTCTAGCATAACGTTTTTTATTACAATTTGTGCCAGAGCCTGTACGATATTTTCGGTTAATTTTCCTCCGTAGAGTGATGTTGTTCCTGTTTTAGTGTCATAGCCCCAACCACCTTGCCATGCGCGTAGATTTGGATATTGTAAGGATAGTCCGTTGGGCAGTTCTATTCTTCCTTTATATATTTTTAAGCATTTGTATTCTAATACATGTTCATCAGGTAGTAGAGGGTCAATAACATCTGATGCTGTTGCCATCCAATATATAAATTGGTCGCATTTTTTCCAGAAACTGGTTATACCTGTGTTGGTTCTCCTGTATACATTATAAACAATATGGTCATATAGTGTTGAGTCAGAAAAATGGATTGGTGCCATCCCTAGAGGCCCAGAATTAAGTGTGTCTTTGAATTTTGCACCTGACATGCCATAGCCTAGACCTAGGACAGCCATTTTTCCTACGCCTCGTTCAGTGGGGTGTAGGTTTTTATCAATAGGGTGTCCATATATTCGTTCAGCCATGACAGCGTATGGGTCGCCATTTTTACGGAATATTTCAATTAAATCGAGTTGGTCTGCGATTACGGCTAAAATTCGGGCTTCAATATTTGATAAATCCCGTACCAGTATTACCTGTTTTTTCGGGGCACGTAACGACTTACGAAGAGTTCCGCCTCTAGGTAGATTTTGTAGATTACTTTTGTCTGTTCCGCCTAGTCTATGTGTATGAGCAGCTGAGTATTTTAAAGCGGCAGGCATCATGTTGTTAGCGGCATTGCCAATAGCTATAAAGCGTTCGCATCTGGATATTTCAATAGTGGATTTAACAGCTTGGCGTGCATCGAATAGGGGTTTTAGTTGGGGGTTGTTTTTCTGAAATTTAATATACGGTAAGTCGGCTTTCGCAAAAGCGTATGTAAGGGCACCAGTAGCGGGGCTGACTTTTTCTGGTGGGGTTAAGCCTAAGCTTTCTATATATTGTCCGTACTTCACGTTGCTGGCTAGAATGTCTTGAGCAACGCCTGCTTTTTCTATAGTTTTTAATCTTGTATCAGCTAAATCCCAACGGTGTTTTTTAAGCATTTTCATATCAAGATGAAAAACTGGCTGGCAGAACATGCGGGTTATCATGTCAATCATTTGAAGTTCTTTGGGAGGGAATTTTTTCATCATTTTGTGGTAGGATAGGTGAGTGAGTAATACGTCTTGAACGCAGTAGTTGCCTATTGTGTTAAATATTCCAGCTTCATGTAAATCTCGTATGCCTTTACTTTGGGCTAATTCATCACCTTTTCGTAAATCTAAGCGCTTTGGAAATATTCGGGCTACTAGGTTTTTAAGGCTTGAGCTGTTGTTTGGGCTAGTACCTCGTGACATTGCTGCGGTGTCTGAGTAAAAGGCTGGGTGCCAGTTGTAGATAAAATGTAATACATAGCCATCAAATAATGTGTTTTGGCAGATAAGGTTTATTTCGCCAAGAGTATCGAGATGGGCGAGTACAGCAGGGATATTTGGTTCGTCAATTATTGCTATATCTTCATCGCCTATTTTTATACCCATCATATGAACTTTAAATTCGGGGTGCCCAACATATTCAGGGGTGGACATTGTGGCGAATCCTACGGTTTTACTGTAATAAGATTCGAAATCTATAACTACGTTAATCATTCTTGTTCCTCATAAGTAGCAATTTTTAGGTAGCGTTGTAATTTTTCTTCGCCTTGAGCTTTAGCGCAAAATACTTTCCATATTTCTTCTGACAGTCTGTCAGCAGTTGCGGCAGTGTGTTTTATATATTGGTCTGTATCATTGGAGTACCAGTTATTAGTTAGTTCAAACATAGTCAGTATTGCGAGTTGCATTCTATCGTATTTTGTTAATTTCATATGTAGCCATTTAGGGTTTAATAGTCCTTTAGCATTTCTGATTTGGTGTAATGACCACCGGGTTGTTTTATAAGTAACGCTTTTTATTTTTATTACTTTAGGGGCTACTACGTCATTAGGGTTAATATAATGCGTAAAATGCTTCATCTTGGTTAATACTTTAAACTCAAAAGCGAAAGATGCAAAGAACTCTTTGTATTGTTTTTTAAGTTTACGGTCAAAAACTCGTTTTTTTAGTGGGTCTATTTGGAATAATCTATTGTTACGTGCTTCTATATAGACTGGTTTATCAGTACGTATTTTTGTTTCAGGCCAATCTTTTAGTCCATCTTGTCTAATTATTATGTGTTCATAACCTACGGTACGAGGGGTTAATTCTTTTAGTTGGAATAAAGCATGTGCGGCCCAGTTTCTGTTTAGGCTTGGTATACAAATAATGTTATTTTTACATTCAGCGACTTTCTTTACTTGTATGTTGGGCTGTTGGTCATAGGGCACTATTAATGCGGTATTAATAGTGTAATCACCATTGCGTTTTGTTTTCATATAAAAAGCAGTATCGTGACGTCCGGCACTAAATTTTGTCCCGGCTTTTAATAAAAGCTCTCGTTGTATATCTGTAGATTTCTGAAACTGTACTTCGTAGTTGGTTATGGTTTTTGGTGGTGAGTATCCCCATGTCATGTTATTGCTCCTTATTGGCTATTGTCCAAGAAAAAGAACCTACATTAATTGCTATTAATATGCCTAGTCCTACTTGTCCATCCATTGAATTCGGTACATGAGATGCGACTAAAGATAGTAATATAATGCTTACTGTATATAAGAATATGTCCATAATTAAAACCTCAATTCAATTGTATCTCCCCAAGGGGCGGTTATCTTTCCTGATATGCACCAAATAACTGGGTATGGTGGTGGGTCTTGTGGAAAGGATGCTTCTCCATCTGTAAAATATAATAGCGCGTCTGGTAGTTCACCTTGTAGATTTTCTTCTACCCAATTAAACGCGGGTTCGAAGTATGTTCCACCTCTACCGTATACGTTAAAATTTAACTCGTCGTCTGGGCCAAATTCTTCTACTTTTTGTACTTTAGTATCAATATGTAGCATGGTGGCTTTTTCAATGTGGTTGTCAAGCATAATAGCCTGTAGTTCTGAGGCATAGACTTGTAGTTCTTTATTACTTACTGAGCCAGAAGTGTCAATTGCCCAGATTAGTTTGCCGGTGGGTTTCTTTTCGAAGTGGGGTAGATAAATAGTATCAAGCATTCGTTTGTAGGGTCGGTGCCAGACTTGATCTCCTAGCGCGCGGGGTTGAAGTAATTCTCTTAATCTTTCTTTCCAGTTTACTTGTGGTTCGTGGTTTGCATCAATTAATTCTTGCATACCTCCGGGTATTGAGCCTGCTTGTTTAGCTGCAGCGATACCAGTATTTGTTAAAGTTTTAGCATCAGTTTCAGCTATTTCTTTTTTGGCTTTAGGTGGTTTAAGGATATTACCTACTGGTTTCTGTTTACCGTTACCATTTTGATTGCCTAGGGCTTCAGCAACGGCTTCCATTGCTTCTCCAAGTTCTTTTTGTTGTTTGAGGATTTCTTGGATTTTGGGGTCTTTCATTAAGTTGTTATAGATTTTTTCAGCGTGCATATTTTCGTATTTAGTGTCATATAACCAGCCGCCTTCACCATTTGCATCGTTTTGTTTTAGGGGAAAACCGTTTCTCATTAATATTGGGTTAATGGCGTAGTCACATGCAAAATTCCAAATTAATGGGTTCCGGTTTCCGAGTCGGGTATGATGTAAGCAAGTTACGTGTAAGACCTCGTGAGCGATCGCGGTAGTGGTTAAATCTTCACCTATTTTTTGTACATAATCAGGATGATAATATATTTTGTATCCATCTACTGATAGAGTAGGCGGTTGTAAATCAGCTGTTGGTGCCATTTCTAATCTGAGTGCAACTGCTCCGAAGAATGGTTGCTCAAAAATTAAATTGGCGCGTGCTTTTGTTATGATACGGGCGGGTTCCATTGTTTATCCTCCATTGTTTCCTTTGTTGCTATCACTAAAGCGGTTGAGTGCTTTAATTAGTGTAGTGTCTTCTTTTGAGGTATCTTTTGGTTTAGGTATTTCAGGTAATCCCAGTTCTTTGCGGTGTTTTAACTCGTCTAGTTCTTGTTTGCGTGCTTCAGCAGCGGCTATACGGTCTCTTTTTCGTTTTGCTTCTGCGGCGTTCTTTTTGTTTTGTATAGCTTGTTCTTTTTGCGAAATCCAAGTTTCTACATATTCGTGGTCTTTAATAAGGGGCCAGATTAAAGTATTTGCTTGTAGTTGTTTCAGGGTTGTGTAGTTCTCCATTTCAATTCCTTGTTGACGTATAGAGTGACATAGTTTTTGAAGTTTAGCTCCTGTTTGGACTAATTGCTCATATTCGTCATAAATATCGGCAGCAAAAACTTCTGCTACTTTGATTGGCACTTCTAATGAGCGGCCGTATTGATAGCCTGAGCTAGTTAAAGCAGCCAGTTTTAGTGTTGGTGTTTTTGTGTCGGTTATTAGGTCCTTTATGTCCAGTTTTGTCTTATGCTCTTGTTTATCAATAAACGTTACCTCAAAAGATAAAGGTCTCTCGCTATTTTGTGGGTACTCAAACAACGGGTGGTTGTCTTCGTTTGCGTTGTGTTTTCCGAGTAAATAATTGCCCATATTGTTTGTTATAGTTTTATTTGTAGTAAGGTCTGTGAGGGTCTTTCTTATTGTTTCGTGCTGTTGTTTAACTGTTGTGGCTACTAAATATAACTCGGGTGGGAACAAATAGTTGAATAATATGGTTAATTGGTCATCTTGTTGTAAAAATTTTGTTATCATTTTTCGCCCGGTGGCTTCGGCTTTATGGCCTTGCATTACAGCGATATGGTGTACTTGGCGTATGAACTCTTTAGTTAATCGCATATATCCTCCTAGAATAATATGTCTTCGTTTTTCTCTGCCCATTCAGCAAAAGCAGTAGTGCCTCCAATCATGGGTTGTCTTGAAAGTGCGTCTTTTACGCATGTTGCTTGAAATTCAGCAGGTAGGCGTATGACGTATTTTATGATATTTTTAATGTTTTTCATGTCGGCTTTGGCCGCCAGTCCTGAGCAGATTGCGTATTGCATTCCGGGATTTTCAGGTACATTAAAATCGTTTGGTGCTTTGATAAGTTTATTTAAGTCTGGTAAGTCTTTGTAATATTCTGCGTAGCCCATGAATTTTGCTGCTAGTTCTTGACCTACTGTTCCTATGATTAGGTGTTTAGCCCTGTTAATGTCTCCTTTAGCGGCAGTCAATAGTCTATTAACAGCATCCCACGAACGGGGAGTACCAAAAGCGTTATGAGTTCTTACTAATGATACGCGTTTCTTTTCTTCTTCAGACTCTGAGTGTTGTTCGAATTCATTAATAGAAGGTGGGGAGAAACGAAAGAATCCTGTAATTAGGGGCGACCATCCTTGAGCGTTTGCATAATCGCACATGTCATCCTCAGAGGATGTTACTTCAATATGTCCGAATCTGTTGCGTAAAGCTGAGGGCATTTGATTTGCATATGTTCTGTGTTTTGCTTCGTTACCGGCGGCAATGAAACGTACTTTATCAGGGAAAAAGTAATCACCGATACGTCGTTCTTGGATTGCTTGGAAGGCGGCTGAAAGGGTAGCTTGTGTTCCATGATTAATTTCATCGAACATGATGATGGTATCTACATTGTCGGTAGGCCATGTAGAGGGTACTGCCCAATGGGTGCGGTCAGTATCTGGGTCACGGTAGGGGATTCCCATTAAATCAACTGCGTCTTTCTGGGAAAGTCTTACGTCAATAAAGAGGTAGTTATTTTCTAAACACCACTGTTCCACTCCTTGAGATTTACCTACCCCGGGCGGGCCCCATAGCATTAAAGGTATATTTGCTGTTGTTGCAAGCGCAATCTCGAGTTTCATTTGAGCTATGTTCATTTTGTTCTCCTAGTTTTGTGTTATCTTCCTAGCTATATTTGCTATAGCGAATGGGTCAAAGCAACATAATGCACAACCTTTGTTCTTGCATATGGTGCAGTTATGTGCTTTTGGGGTTATTTTTGTGTAGTACTGTTTATTGAATCCATATTGGTTATTTATTGTACGTGGAAAAAATGGTGCCCAGCGTCCTGAATGGTGTTTGTGGCCATTTTTGTAGTTTCCATATTCAACGTTCCATTTCCAGAAACTACCATCGGCTTTTTCCATGTATATGCCTTGATTGTTACGGTAGTATGTAGCCATTAGTCTATATCCTATATCGGGCATCCATTTTTGCTAATACTTCTTTAGCACATCCCTGCCAGTTTTCTGCGTTAATGCCTTTTTCAGTTAGTAGTGCTTTATCAGTTTCCAGTATATGTTCCGAGTAGGTAATAAGTGCACCTAATATGAACATCTCCATAGCTTCTTTGTAGGGAGATTTATCAATTATGTTATTGATAAATGCTGGTGTTGAGTTCGAGTGTTTGAACTTTGGTTTTTTACTGCTTTTTTTCATCGCCCTCTCCAAATTTGTGGGTTGTTGTGTTTACTATTTCTTTTTCGTTTAATTTTTTAATCATCACCATCATTAATACTTACCAGTGCCATCGCTATTGCGATAGCCAGTAATATGAGTCCAATTACAATTTCATACCATTCCATCATCTTGCCTCCTGTATAATTTCATTAAGTGATTTGACAAACCGTCTACCTTTGGCTGT
>Ga0208012_1000364_pt1 | contig 16619 bp, 24 predicted proteins | sample 15BtaG_FD_184090 | JGI IMG/M metagenome (GOLD analysis project Ga0208012, IMG submission 184090) | Marine viral communities from the Subarctic Pacific Ocean - 15B_ETSP_OMZ_AT15312_CsCl metaG (SPAdes) (version 2) | ecosystem: Environmental > Aquatic > Marine > Oceanic | place: Pacific Ocean... | reverse complement strand
GACTGCTATATATATGAGATTGACGCCAAACCGGAATACAATCCAATTTTGCAAAATCTGAATCCAGTATTCGAGCTGCGCTATGAAGGCTGGTGGGTTCGGTCATGGGAGGTTGTAAGTTTTAGCGAAGAAGTCTCAATAAATAGGCTTAAGAACTCAATCACTTCAGATCGCTGGGACAAGGAGCAAGCTGGCGTTGAGTGGCTAGATCAGAACTTTGATCTTTGGCTCATAGGAACAGACGATAACAGCCAGGTTAAGATGACCTCGGTGTTGTCCATGCTAAACGCAGATCCATCTTCACTTGGTTACGCTAGCTGGAAAATGGACAAAAAAGTAACCGTCACTTACTCAGACGAAGACGAAGAGGAAAACGAGATTGAGGTTCAAGTTGAGGAGTGGCAAAAACAGTTTCGTCACAACACCCTAGAGGACTGGAACGAAATGGTTTCTCTAGTTAGCACCCATATCAAAAACTGCTTCCTTGCTGAGGAAAACGCACTAGCTAAAGCTGATGCTGGCGATCTTACTGTAACTTTCCAATCTGAGTACGAGAAGCTATAATGCTACGCTGGAAATCCAGTTTAAAACCTGCTGCTGCGGCAAGTAGCTACACGCTTGAAGAAACATTTGCAGATGATTCCGCAGCCGACTACGGGTGGTCGAAGGCAGCATCATCTACATACGTTGGAACACTAGTTGCACCAGCCAGCTCCTACACGGCTACCCGCCTAGAGTTTCATCTCAAGAAAACAGGGACAGGTGGAGACACTATAACAGCAGAAATCTGGTCGGCTACAGGATCTGCTGGGTCGGAAACGCCCGATGCCCTATTGGCTACATCTACAACCACAGTTGCCGCATCTGCAGTCAGTGCAACTAAAGGATTTGTGGCGTTTGATTTTGCAGGACAAGCGATTGCTTCTGGTACTAAATACTTTTTTGTAATGAAAACCCCAACTACTGGGGATGCTTCAAATTATTATAATTTCACCCTTGGTAGTTCCTACAACACAACAAATTTTGAAACAGATAAGGCTGATGCAACACCGACATGGAGTACAGCCAATGGTGGCAGAGGCGGTTATTGCAGATCGTATTCAGGCGGCGGCGGCGGGTCCACTTTCCCATCAACTGGATTGGTTGGATTTTACAAACTCGGTGAGTCCTCTGGTGATGCTTTGGACTCAAGCGGGAACAGTAAGACATTTACCGAGACGGGAACGGTGGCTTCAACCACGGGAACCATCGGCGGGGAAACGGTAAATGTCCGAACGCTTGATCGACCAGCGGGTGAATACTTTTCTCGTACTGATGATGCCGATTTTGATGTTGGTGATGGAGAGGATTTTACTATATCGTTCTGGGCTAAAGTTAGTAGCTCTATGGGAAACTATAATACAGGTGGCATTTTTTCAAAAAGACACAATGTTACGGCCTCTGACGCAGGATACCAGATCTGTTTGCGCAAAGTTAATAGCGACACCTATGTTCGCTACAATGCGGTTTGTGACGGCACAACAACGGTCGGAGACACCAACACGTCTACTGGTGTAGCGACAGATGCTTGGGCGCATTACATGATGGTTTTCACAGCCGATGCCACGCTAGTAACATATGTAAACAACGTGCAATATGACAGCGAGGACGTTTCATCGGTTACGGGTGCGTTGACTAATGCCAAAAACAGCTACATTGGACAGCTAGCGCACAACAGCAGCGGCTCCATCATAGCCGACGTTACACATCTAGGTTTCTGGTCAATTGCATTAAGCTCCAGCGAACGCACAGCGCTTTATAATTCTGGAAAGGTTTTAGCTCCTGCTCCTACCACAAATGACAACTTTGATTTCACGGTAACAACCACAACGTCCAGCGAGACGTTCACTATACCGTGTAATAACTCAGGAACATTCGACGCTACAGTTGATTGGGGAGACGAAAGCACATCAGCAATCACTGCCTACGATGATGCTGATCTTACCCACACTTATGCGACAGCAGACGACTATGACATTAGTATTAGCGGAACATTTCCGAATATATATTTTAACGGCACAGGTGACAGGGCTAAGGTCAAAAGTGTAACTAATTTGGGAAGCGTTGGTTGGACTTCGTTTTTCGGGAGCTTCAAGGGATGCAGCAACATGACATCGTTTGATGCTGGGGATTGTGACACTAGCAGTGCAACAAGCGTGCGCGAGATGTTACGCAGTTGTTCATCTCTTACATCGTTAGACCTAAGCAACTTTGACACCAGCGGTGTTAATGCTAGCTATGCGATGTACTATACGTTCTCAGGGTGTTCATCTCTTACATCGTTAGACCTAAGCGGTTTTGACACTAGCAGCGTGACAAGTATGCGGAAGATGTTCGATGGCTGCTCGTCTATCACATCGCTTGATGTGTCTTCTTTCGATACTGGCAATGTGACAGATATGCGGAATATGTTCACTGGTTGTTCGCTTACTACCGTCACGGGAATAGAGGACTTTGACATCACTGCGGTGAGTACAGACTACATGACCTCCTTTTTAAATTCAGCTACTTTATCAACAACCGTTTACGATGAGCTACTGGTCAACTGGGAAGGCCAGACGGGATACAACAACCAAAATCCAAGTTTCGGATCATCTACATACACGGCTGGTAGTGCAGCGGCAACCGCGAGGGCGGATTTAGTAACCGCTGGGTGGAGCATAACAGATGGAGGCTATATAATAGCAGGTGACGCAATTCTCTTAAATGGGAACAGCCGTACTGTCACCGGAGGAGTAGAATCCACTATATCAACAAGCGGCAGTTCAACGGTGTACGGTGGATATGCCACAGCGAGTATGTATTTCACCGATGTCACAAAGGACGGTTCATGGACTGACGATGGCTCCGGCCTCCTATGGGATCACTCCACATCAGCAACTGACTGGGTGTCACTGATTGGAACAACTGGCGGGACATTCTATGTTTACGAAGAAGGAACATCCACATTGATTTATTCTTTTGCATGGAGCGGCACGGGTACATGGTCAGGTAGCACTGATCAATACGGAACAACCTCAAAAGACTACACCGGAACCGTTCCCCCAGACAATACAGCAATCGACGTTTATCACGTAAAATCATGAAAACACTCTTAGCAATCATAACGCTCACAACGAGCATCTACGCTGCCGACCTTCGACTGGTTTGGCAGGACAACTCAGACAACGAGGACGGCTTTGAAGTTGAGCGTAAGGTTGGAGATGGTGAGTTTGTGTTTTTAAATGGCACAGGCCCAAATGAAAACAGCTACATTGATGCAGAGGTTCCCACGGGAGCAAGGTTAACGTACAGAGTGAGGGCGGTAAACCAGTACGGAGACTCAGACTATTCTAACGAAGCCACTGAGATTGCTGTCGGCCCTGTGGCACCATCGGATCTTAAGGTTAACAAGGAAAGCAACCCACTAGCGTGGCTGGGAAAGAAATTTTTAAAAAAACTGAGAGGAAATAAATCATGACTTGGCTTAAAGATATGTGGCTAAATTCTAGGAAAGCAACGCGAAGAATGTTTTTGATTGGCGTTTTTTTAGTGCTGTTGGTTTTGGCAGTTAAGTGGAGCGGAAGCACTCCTTTGTTTTAAATGATTGCCTGCAATGTAAAGACTTTGAACAACTCCTCAAGTGAAAGATTCTTGGGGTTCAAGGACTATGCCTACGTGATTAACGAACTTTGCAAGCAAAACGACTTTGAGTTCGAGACATTTAGGGATCATGTTTTGTTTAGCGACGAGTGTTTTGGTTTAGCTGATCGTCAAGAACTGAGGCGGGCACTAGAGAACAGAACACTGTCTGTCAGGCTGGTGTACGAGTACGCTGAAAACTATAACCCTTAAAATTATGGACTGGATTCAAGCATTAACAAACGCAGGTACGGGTGGCATTCTAGGGATTGCTGGCTCTGTTGCGTCTGGGTGGATGAAGCTAAAGGGCATGAAGGTTAAGGCCGAAATAGACCGAGAGATGCTCAAGCTGCAAATCGACAAGGGCACTATAGAGGCAGACAGTGCAGACTTCCAGGCCTCTCAGAAATCAGCACAAGTTGAAGGTGACGCCCTAATTTCGGTGGCCCAAATAGCAGAGAAGCCCTGGCAGAAAGGGTTGCTTATCTGGCATTTCGTATTTAAAGGAAGTGTTCGACCAATGTTGGCATTGGGTGCCCACGTATTAGCGGGAATCTTGTATTTTCAAATGCCTGAAGAGTACCAAAACATCATTTTAAATCAGATTTTTACAATAGCTTTTGCCTATGGTGGTTGGTATTTTGGGCAACGCGATCTAAACAAGAGATTATTTTCGGAATGAACTTAGCAGCGGCAGCACACGACTCTTTTATTAAGGGGTTTCGTTTTTCTTTTGGGGGGCTTTTGGCCGCAACAGGAACTATGATTGATAAACTAGCAGAATTAAACACCCTGCTGTCGATGGTCGGCGGCATACTTAGTATTGTTTCTACTGGCCTTGGAATATACTTTTTAGTGCTAGGAATCAAAATTAGAAAAGAAGAAACAAAGGATAAATAAAATGAGTGTTGTATCAGAATTGTATAAAGTTACTGTCGTTGGCGACGGGTCAACCCCGTCTATTGCCTTCAACCGCAAAGTGTTTGCGTCTTCTGATATAAAGGGAGTTAAATACGACACTACCACCTTGGCCGAAACCGTATTGGTTAATGGTTCAGATTTTACGATCAGTGGTGCTGGCAATGAGTCCACAAGTGTTACCATTACTCCATCTTCTGATATTCCCACGGGAACAAACTGGGTAATATACTCAGATCAAGGGTCCACACAAACTACGGACTTGCAATCTCAAGGGCCGTTTCCTGCGAATACTATAGAGTATATGTCGGACAAGCTTGCCATTGCTGCTCAAGAAGTTGAGGGCAAAGCGGATAGATCTTTAAAACTCCCAATTAGCGATTCAGCTTCTTCAGAAATTCCAAACAAGACCTCAAGGGCAAGCAAATACCTTGGCTTTGATTCTAGCGGGGACCCCGTAGCCCTAGCTGGAGGGACGGCCACCACTTCAGCAGACATATCGTATCTGCATGGGGCTACTGGGAGCGTATCTCAAACAGTAGAAAACAAGCTGCAACACGTTGTCCACGTAGAGGATTTCGGAGCAGTGGGAAATGGGTCAACTGACGATACCGCAGCTATTCAAGCAGCCATTGATTGGGCAGAATCGCAAAAGCCCGACCGAGGTGGCACAGTTTTGCTTGGTCCTAACCGATATGCAACAACGGCACCCTTAATCATAGACGACGAGGGCGTGACAATCCAAGGGGCTGGCACTAGGTTTTTTAGCGTTAGCACAACGTCGTCAATTATTGGATCGCATACCAACGGACCAATTATCCACGTAAAAGCTTCCAGCACACGCTTAAAGGGATTCAGAATAGATTCCAGCGGATCAAGGTTGCCAGCAAATGCGTATACGTCCTCTCAGGGGTACGATGCCCCTGCTATTGGCACTACCACGGGTAGAAATGACGGCATTCATTGTGTTGCTCCCAACAATGGGGCTGGTGCAAGCGAACGCATGAATTATGTTTGCATTGAGGGAATGCATGTCAGGGGTCAGCCAGGATCTGGATTGATTATTACGGGTAATTCGGTTGGGTGCAACGTATCAAAGAGCATCTTTGAGTACAACAACTCACACGGCATTTATATTGGGCGTGGAGACGAAGCTGGATACACGCATACTGGAGGCAATCGTGTGGGACTTCTGTCTATTCGTGATTGTCGCACCTCCGACAATGGAGGCAACAACATGCTAATTGGAGACGTAATCGCAAGCAATGCCTATATCCCATATCGCCTAATGATAGACAACCACGAATCATTTAGAGGCGGATTGGAGTCTGGTAATCGCCATGACAGCTTAGACTTTGATTTGGTGATGATTATGGAAAACAGCAGGTACGCCTATGGGGCTTGCCAGGGTCGTGAGGATGGCGGATCTGGCGAGGGCAATGGAATGCTTGTGGCTGGAAGAAACATTGTGCTTGAGAACAACAGGCACATTGACTGCGAAGTTCCTATTCGCATTGCCGCTGGAGACGATGCCAATGGGTCGCTTTCCGCTGATTTAACGGTCAAAACAGAAGCCATCACCGTTAGTATGCCATACACTAGCAACACAGAGGGAGTGGTGGCGGAACTGGTGAAGGTTGACAATCGCACAGAGTTTGCCAGCCTCGGACAAGCCCCAGAGAACATTAAGATCTATTCCCCTTATCAGGGGGATCTTACAACCGTATGGAATGATGAGCAAACCATTATCAGCGGAAGCATAGACTATATTGTGCCTTACGTTAGGGTGGACACAGAAAGCGATGCTGCCGCTGACAATTTGGACAACATTGAGGGCGGAACCTTTGGAGATGAGATTACAATTTTCCAAGAGAATGCCTCACGCACGGTAACAGTTAGGCATAACGGCGGAGGATCAGGCAACCTGCGTTTGGCGGGAAGCACAAGCCTCGCCCTGGGCGGGGTGCAAGACAACGTTACGTTGCTGCACGATGGCACTAGGTGGATAGAAAAAACCAGAACTGTAATTTAATGAGCGTATCATCAGAACTTTATAAAGTAAATGTGGTTGGCGACGGGTCAACTCCTACAATTTCGTTTAATCGCAAGGTATTTAACTTAACCGACATCAAGGGGTTTAAGTACGACACCACCACATGCGTCGAGACAGCGTTGGTAAACGGCACTGACTTCACCGTAACGGGTGCAGGGGACACGTCCTCTAGTGTTACCATTACCCCAACCTCATCCATTCCTACGGGCACTAATTGGGTGATGTACTCTGACGCTGGCAATGCCCAGGCTACCACGCTAACAACGGCTGGAGAGTTTCCTGCCAAGTCCTTGGAGTACACCTTTGATAAGCTGGCTATCGGCACCCAGGAAGCAGACGGTAAGGCTAATCGTTCATTGAAACTTCCGATTAGTGACACTGCTACCTCTGAGATTCCAAACAAAGCAGACAGGGCCAGTAAGCTGTTGGGTTTTGACGCATCTGGGAATCCTATAGCCTACGCTCAAGGCACTAGCACTGAAGCTGATGCCGTAAACTATAGCCAAGGATCAACGGGCAGTTCATCTAGGACGGTAGAAAGCAAGCTGCAAGAAACAACTTCTGTCAAGGATTTTGGTGCGGTGGGTGACGGGACCACTGATGATACTTCCGCAATCCAAGCTGCTATCAACGCTGTAGAGGCTGCTGGTGGTGGCATTGTTTACCTACCAAATGGTAGCTACAAAACAACGTCTGAACTGGTAATTGATACTCCTGGTACCAAGCTAGTGGGAGACGGCGGTCACTTGAACCAAACAAAGATTTTAGCGACTGCAACAACCGGAGCAGCTATCAGGATCAAGGATCGGTCCTGCGGGGTCGAGTCACTCAGCATTGACTCAGACACTACTAGATATGCAGCAACCGTTGCGGATGGTCACGGAATACATTACGAGTATAATGATGTGGCTGGTCAGTCAATGAGCCGTGGTAGGTTTTACGATTTGAGCATTCTTAGACAGCCCCTAGACGGCATACACGTTGCTGGTGGGTTTGAGGTGGGCACTGTTGAATTGGTAACTGTTTCTGATTGCAAGCGGCATGGTTTTGTTTTTGATGACGGCACAAGGTCCAGTAGATCAAACAAGGACTTAGCTCCGTTCCAGTTTACAATTAAAAACTCTAGGGCCATTGAATGTGGAGGTAATGGTTTATTGCTGGGGGCATCTGGAGAAACAAACGCAACTCAAAATGTTTTTTCGGACAACTTTGAAGCACTGGGTTGCTGCTGGAGTAGTAGTAGCAGGGAGTCATTGTTTCAGATAGACTCTAGAGCTAACGGGGCAATTTTTATCGCTCCTGACGTTGAGGATCAGCAGTACGCTCAATCGTCTACGTCTTCAACGTCATCTACCAGAACTGCAAATGCCACTCCCGCAAAAGGGTTTCAGTTTGCTGGTTCTCGCAACACCATCATTCACCCATACTTTTCTTCTTTGCTTTCTAGTATTGAGGCTGGAGTTCCCGACATTACAATTGAACATCCCAGGATATTTCAAGGCACGTACTCTGTTGATCAAGCAGATGCAATAATAATAAACTCTTCTGCGTCTAATTTGACATTTAAGGGATCTACGGCTCAAGCACCTGGGGCAACCAATTTTATCAAGAATCAAAGCTCTGGTGGGCAAATAATTATTGATAGCAAGATATTTAAAGGCAACACCTGGAGTGGTGGCGATTTTGAAATTGGTTCATCTGGTGCAACTAGGACCGCATCTAGTGGTTCACTAGACATACAGGAGGACGTTGTTTTTCTACAGGGAGAGGGTGACACTACTGACTCAATAACAGTTTTGAGATTGGCATCTGGTGTGGATGGATTTAACGGATTAACCGCAAGGCTGCTCAATCTAAAATCTTACACAATTACATTGGTTCACGGTACAGATATGTACTTTAGGTCTGGGTCAAACCTAGCACTAACTCAAAACCAAGGAGTGACATTGGTGTACAGCGAGACATTGTCTGGATGGATTGAGGTTTAACCGTGGGCGTCCGACCAGTCCCCTGGTGTTGGGTGTTCCTTTGCGGCACTCCTTAACGCCCTTTCGTCTGCTGTCTTGAGCTTGTGGCACTCCTTGCATAGCGCCTGGAAGCCATCGGCCTCACAGTAGAGGCGTTGGATTAGCTCGCCCCAGTTGTGGCCCAGGTAAGTTTCTCCGGTAAATCCCTTAATCGGAACCACTGGTTCAATGTGGTCAGCGGCCATGTCTTTCTGGGGAAATAGGTTGCCGCACTGGGCACACTTGTGGAGCTTGCATTTCCGACCCGTTGCGGGATTGATGCCATCTTTGACGTAGGCATCCTTAATTGTTTGGTATTTTACAGGCCACCTAGCACCGCGCAAGGCAGACATAGCAAAGCTACGTTTACGAGCGTCAGTCCATTGACCTGAGTTATGTGGCTTAGGATTCTTGCAACTCATATTGTTGATTGGGGTTTTGGAAAGACTTAATTGTACTACATATGTCCCGATGCGTCAAGGCCCGACTAATTGTCAGACCAGAAAAACTTTTAATGCGGGACAAGCCAACGTACATTAGGCCGTGTCCCCATTCGGTGATAGGCTTATCGCCTAGCTCCAAGTGCACCTTCTCCAAGGTGAGACCCTGGCTGGCGTGAATGGTCATGGCCCACCCTAGCCTGACTGGGTATTGCTTTATGCTGCCCACCTCTTCGCACTCGATGTTGCCGTCCTTGTCTAACTTGTTTTTAAACTTAACTTCCTTTTCCTTCGAGATGAAGACATAATCGCAGTCGCTGTCACGCATGATGACCAAGCGTTGGTACTTGTCTAGGCCAACAAACACTCCCGAGTCACCATTGACCACGCTCTGAACCCTTCCCCTAATCTTCTTGCGGATGTTCTTCTTAATGATGACGCGACATCCCTCTCGGAGCGTGAGTGTTTGCTCCATCGCACTTAACCCCTTGGTCTCGCCCTTGTTGCTGGCCAAGAACGTGTACTCCTTGGTTCTGAGTCGAGACAGCTTGTTTGCGTTAATCTGTGCCGCCTTCCTCCGGTATGGGGACAGGACAATAGCAGAAGGGGAGGGAGTGCCAACCTGTTTGTTAATGGCGATGAGATCTATGTCGGTTTGTTTCCCCACCTTAACGCGCTCCAAGATGTTAGCCTCTATGGGATTTGTCTGCCTGAAAATGTGGTTAAGACTCTTAATTTTGACCTCTTCTCCATAATCTTGCCAGAACCTAGACTCCTCAAGACCAAAGGGCTGCTTGTAGCCAAAGCTTGATAAGGCCTTAACGTCTCCTTCATCGGCTACGGGTAGTAGTTGCCCTGGCCCACCCACAAACATCACGCTGGCCCCGCCAAAGGGCTTGGGGATGCCTGTGGCCCTACGCATGGCCTTAGAGATGAAGTCTATGTGGTCACAGCGAACCATAGTCCACTCCTCAATCACAATCCAAGAGACGCCCTGAAGTAGCTTGTCTTTTTTCCTCCCGAAAAACCTTGTCTCTATTTGACCGGATCGCTGCTTGGTAATTGCAATATTTGGATCAAGTGCGTCTGCACTCGGAACGCCAAACTGCCTAAAGACTGTTTCGCCCTTAACGCCGGATGCCGCCCTTCCGGTGGGTGCAACAATGCAAATTCTAGGCTCTTTTCTTCGCAGCTCATCAATCAGGTAAGACTTTCCGGTGCCCGCCGACCCGTCCAAGCGGAGGAATCGGCACCTTCGCTTGGTTACTAGGTCAAACACCTGTTGCTGTTGAAATGAAAGCACTGGCCTATAGTCCCGTGAAGAAGTTGTACGTGTCGTTTAACTTGTCAAACGCCTCAACTCCCCACTTAACCCTTTCGGCGGGCCAGGGCTTCACGTACATCTCTTCATCTTCGCAATTAAAGATGACGCTACAGCAGTCGATGGTGTCGATGCCAATGCCTCGCTCGTTTGCAATGATGTCTGCCTCCACCGCTAATTGGCAAAGGTCTGTGTCGTAGCTCTTGCGCCTCGGATTGCCCTGCCTAAACTTAAAGTCCATCAGTATGGGTGAGCCGTTGTTTTTACCAATGAAGTCAATCATACCTGCCACGCGACGCTTGCCGTCCATGACCGAGTGTTCAACCACCTCTGGCTCGATGTCGGAGAAGTCTAGCCACTCCAAGAACTTCCCGTAGAAATGACGGTACTCGCTGTGATAGTCAGCACCTGCCATTTTCTGAAGGATGGCCTCCTCCATTTCTGCGTGTAGCTTGGTTCCAAACTCAGAAGAGGTTAAGACGCTCCCATCAATGTCCTCCCTGTACCCCCAGAGCCTCTCTAAGAGCTTTTCTTCGGTGTCCGAGGGGTATTGCCTGGCTAGGGCAACCAAACGACGCTCACGCCAGTTGTTGATGTCAAAGCCCCTGAGTTGCCTGGGAAACAATTGAAGCACTGTCGTAACAGACTTGCTGCAATTGCCGTGCTTGCGTGCTTTGGCAATGGTATCAACCGTTTTTAACAGCTTTACCTTGCCGTTTTTTTGTTGCGTGTAGAAATGGCTCATGTGCTGGTTTGGTCTGCGTTGACTACTGATCCTACGTCTAACATGAAAACTCCTCCTTCAATACGCAGACACCGCTATTGCTCCGACTACCTATTTGTTTTATCTTGTTAGCCTTTTTTAGTTCACTAAATCGACCGCTGATATTATTCATTCCAACGCCCATCTCATTAGCCAACTCCCTACAACTTAAACCAAATGACCCAGATTCTTTGATTGCCTCATAAACCTTTCGTCTATCGGTGAAAATCTTTCCTGATTTCGTAGCCCGTTCAAAGGCTATTTCGCTTTGTGCGTTGCCGCCATGCTTGTTTCGTGTTATATCTGTATTCATAATTCTATCGTGTTCTGTTTAGTTTTTTAAAAGATCGTCTGTGTATTGTTCCCAGGCGCCCATTTCGTCTAAAATCCACTCTAGGCTTTCCCCGTTTATCACGGCTTGGTTCACAATCTCGTGTACGATGCTCCCCTTCTTGTGGCGCAGAAGACTTACGAGGGCGCTCACGTTTTTATCAATAATTTTTTGAGCATACTGCGCGCACTCAAGGTGATCGTGCAATTGAGACGTTTGTTTATTCATAATAATGCGTCGTCTCTGGCCAAGTAATCCGCTAAATAGCAAATCAATAGGCACTCGGCCATTTCTTCGCTTAGGTATCTTTCTTGGGGCACGGGGTCATTTTCGATGACGCACCTTTGTGTGCAAACATACGCCTTAATGGACTCACCCTCGGACAAGTCGAACTCCTGAAGCTCGTAAAGATCGTAAACCCCTTCGGCCTTGACGTCATGCTCGAAGTAGGAAACCAATTCAGCGGGGCCAATCTCCTCTTCCTCGAAGTGTTTGTTGCCCCCAAGGAATGGAGCAAAGGATCGCCGAACCCTGTCTTTGTCTGTGTGGTTCTCTGTGAGACGCCTCTTGGCCTCTACCGAGAGTGCCCACAGGTCTCCTAGCTCGAAATTCGCTTGTTCTTCGTTTTCCATGATTGGTTAAGGGTAATTGATTTCGTTTTGTTTCTTGTCCTCTTTAATCATGGCCAATGCTATTGTGCAGTACCCCACGATGTCCTTGAATGCGTCCTCCACGAACTCGCCATCGACACATAGTGTTTTGTTCTTGCAGAACGTCTGCACCCTCTTTACCTTGTCCCCCATGCGGACACACAGGCCGACGAGAGGAGGCACTCCGTAATCCCTAGAGGCATCGAAGTTAGCGAACGCCGAACAGCTTCCTGCCGTGTAGTCGTTGTTCTTGGCCTTAAGGGTTTTAATCAGGTCTTTGTACAAATCCTGTGTAAATTCTTCGAATGTTTCTTTGTTCATAGTGCCATTGGGTAAACGCTAACCTCATCGGTGTCCTTGCGACCACCATTCTCTACAAATCCACACGCAATTATTGGCTTGGGGCCGTGTTTCCCATAGGCCATTGCATAACTCTCGTGGTCAATTCCGCATCCGGTTTGCATACCAAATATTCTGTGCGAGTGGCCAACTGACCAGTTGACGTAGCACTCCGTATGATAGTGCCCTTGCACGTTTGAAATCATGTCCTTTTGGGCTCGCTGTATGGACTTCTTGCCCTCGCCGTGGCAATACTTAACCTCGTCAATGATAATTGACTCATGAAAGTTCCAACTAGGAGTCTCTAGCACCTCTGGGCAAGTGCGAATCCACCGCTTGGCGATGCTGGCAGAAAATGCCTTCCTCGATACAATTCGGTCATGGTTTCCGATCACTACGTCTGCCAACGGGAATGCCCTGAACCACTTTGCGACTCGCTTAATGGCCACGTCTAGTTCATCACCAGCCCCCATGCCATCAGGGTCTGAATCATGAAATGACGAATAATGATTATCGATTATGTCTCCTATAAACAACACTCGATTGCACTTCTTCTTTTTGTAGAGCTTCTTGCAAAACGACAAATACTTGTCCAAACAAAAAGGCTCGTGAAGGTCTCCGACTACTAATAATCTGCTCATAATCTATTTGATTCGTTGTTTGCAAATTGCGAATTAGAGATTGAACTCTCTGGTTTGCTTATTATAGTCGCTAAATCCTCCCATGTTTGGGCACTTTTGTCTCCCGTACCAATCTTCTGGATAGTCACGGTAACATCCTTGTGATGTGTTAGGGTGGGGATCGTAGCCACGGATCGGTTGGTCGTGAAGATCAACCAATGCCTCGTAATTCTCAATGTATTCCTCGTCAGTCATGTCGATGTGCCTTTTCTATTTGATTTTGTTCGCGAATTAGAGATTGCATTCTCTTTGTTTGATTAAATCTTCTATAAGTTCCCTGATTTTGTTGCCAGCTTTACCCGAAAGTCTTATTTTCAAATTATTGTAGGCTCGGATCTTGTGGCTTTTAATAGTGGACAACGGTAAGCCTCGACTTTTAGCAATTTGATTAAGTGTTTCACCGTCCATATTTCTATCAATAGTTTCCCATTGATCTTCGTTGTTGAGACGCTGCTTCATCAATTGTCTGGCCGCACTTAAGTTTTCGCTTAAGTATCTTTGCTGACCGCTATACATGACTCGCTTAATTTCTGCCTCTTTCCCCGCTCGACGTGACATTTTTCGCGACATTTCGCGCAGAATTTCATTGCACTTTAATCTCAGCGATGTGTTTAAGTAAGCGCGATTCCATCTTCTGGGGTCGTCTCTGAATCTTAAAACGTAAATGATTGCTTGATGGGCTAGGTCCGATTTATCAAAACCATACCAATGACTTCTTCCCCTTAAAGCTTTGCTTGCGCCGATGTTTGCCCATTTTTCTAACCACTCGCCATCAATTTCGGTTTGATCGTCATCGTCTATCATAACTGCCCCTTCTGCATATGCTTGGCTGCTCGACTTGCCGCAACCATGCTAATCTTATCTAAATCCATTTCAATGCCAGCAGCCTCGAACGTCACAACCGCCAAAGCCTCCAAGAAGCCAATGATGTAGGCTGTGTCTGGAATAGTGCCTATCTCTGCGATTTGCACCGAATTTCCTTCCCTGTCTGTATATTTTAGGGGGCTCTTTTCTTCATAAGTAACCAAGCCGCTCTCCTGAGTGCTTCGATATTCAGCTTGAACGCCTTTATATTCCTGGCCTACTTCGTACTTTGCCGGATCAATGGCTTTGATGGCGGCATCGTCAGACTCCTCACCTCGTTGGACCTGGACCTTTATCCACTCGCCGTTCTTTTCTAAAACTTTAATATTCATATTTCTAAAACTTTAATATTCATATTTCTAAAACTTTAAGAAGTTTAAACACGAGGTCAACCTAATTCGCTAATTTTGAGCAAATATTCATCTCCAAATTGCAAACTCTCAAGTTCAATGCGCTGCTCCACGTAGTCTACAATGCTTGCCTCCTGCTCCTCTGAGCAGTGGCGTTCGATGGCCTCCTCAATTATGGATACAAGCACCTCGGCTTCGCCCTCTTCCGCTAAGTCGATAAGTTTTATAAAATTCATTTCATTTTCTGTCTAAATTTATCAAGTACAGAATCGGAAACGCGAAAATGCTCAGGCATTGCCTCGGTTTGTTGCTCGCCAATTTCTGTCCTGCTTATCCAGTCAATCATAACCCTCTCATCATCAGAGATTTGCACAAAGTATAGATTGCGGTAGCTGTCGAGACCAATGACCTCTATGCCTCCATTTCTTGGATACTTGGTTGCTAGGGTGCAATGCCAGGTCTGGTCGTCTTGACCATTGTGGCCCTTAACGAGTTCGTCTAATTGCGTTTTTGATGGTTTCATTTTTTGAGTTTACCAGAAAGCCCCACAGCTCCATTACGGCTTGCGGGGCAGGTGTCTTCTCTGGCGTGAAGAGCTACTATTGCTTGGTGGGATTAGGCAACGATTAGAAAGGCGACTCGGCTAGCTCTGGCTCCTGAGCAAGCCTAGCATCAAGTTCCGCTTTCTTTTCTGAGAGGAAATTGCGAACCTCTTCGCGTTGGGCATTAACATCTGCCTTGGGCAAACCCTCTCCGGCCTCAAAAATTGGAGACCTGAACTGAATGTCTCCGGTCTGATGGTCTTTGGCACCCGTGCATTTGACGCTCTTGGCCCCCTTGTGGGATTTGCCAAACTCAATCCAAGGGGTGAGTGAACATCCCTTAACCAGGACGCGAACAATTGAACCACCCTCAATTTCTGAATTTGTGCAGTTTATTGTGGATGCGTAAATGACGCCCGTGAACTTGGCACCGTATTTCCCCTGCGCCTCGTATTTAATGTCCTTCCATGTGCCAGATAGTACAACCTCCGGCCCTCCATCCTTGAAGATTTGGACGTGCTTAGGGACGCTGTGATCCTGTGCCTCATTGCTAAAGCAGGTGCCGAATTGTTTACTGTAGCCACTAATTGAATGGGCCTCCTCAAGTTTAACGAACTCAATGCCATCAACGAAGACATTCTCCTTTTTTTCCCTGTCGTAATACTTGAACTTGCCAGCGTCTTTACCGCCAGCCCATTCGAGTGTGAATCTTGCAGGGTTTACTGTGTGTTTTTCTTCCATAATTTTTAAATGATTAAATTAGTGATAAGAAGCATTATGTCCAGATTGCATTTAAGGTCAAGACCTAATTTCATCTATTTTCATAAAAGCAAAGGCGGCTAGGAAAGCAGCTAAGAAAGCAGCTAGGAAAGCAGCTCCTAAGAAGGACAGCTAAATATACTCATTAATTCGCGCCTCCACATCGACCAGACTCGCCGCTCATGATAACCCTTAGCCCGTCAAATGTCAATAAAAAAATAAATCCCTAAGCCTTAACGGCTTAGAGACTTATCGAGGGGTTTTTTCTCTCAATTTTTGAGAAAAATGGATTACAGCACGACCCACAGCATGAAAGCAATCAATGAAATCATTCCCGCAACGGTCAAACAACACTGAAAATTAAACAAAATGTCGTTTCGGCGCAGTCGCTTTAAATCTTTTCGATAATCATTTTGAGCTTTTTTCTTCGTCTCAATCATTTTTTTCCTTCTTTTGTGATTCATAGATCATGCTCTGCAAGAATCAATTCCAGCTCGGCCTGGTTAACTGCCTCTGCTGGCTGCTGCTCCTTAAACAACAAACCAACCCCTGCCTGGGTTTCGTTTGGCCCGTAGGGATTGCCTGCGTGGGCCACAGATGCCTCCTTTGATCGGTTAAAAAAACCGACCGTTTCTATGGTTTCAAGACTTAGTTTCATGGTTTGGAATTGCACTCCTTTGGCTCGTAAATGTCCTTGAGATCGTCGAAGAACGTCCCGATTGTGGTTCGTGCGCTAGACATTGTTTTCTGTAGCTGCTCGTCATCTGAGTCAGAATCGTCCCCTGCGTCCACTGGGAGCTGCTCCCGTTGGATAGACTTGATGGTACTCTCTAAGCTACAGAGCTGCTGATCAGCACCTTCTCGATGCCCGTTCATGACATCCTTTCGGATCTCTGCTATATCTACAAGCACTCCATCGAGTGCTATGTGTGTGTGTGTGTGT
>Ga0208012_1000361_pt1 | contig 16775 bp, 18 predicted proteins | sample 15BtaG_FD_184090 | JGI IMG/M metagenome (GOLD analysis project Ga0208012, IMG submission 184090) | Marine viral communities from the Subarctic Pacific Ocean - 15B_ETSP_OMZ_AT15312_CsCl metaG (SPAdes) (version 2) | ecosystem: Environmental > Aquatic > Marine > Oceanic | place: Pacific Ocean... | reverse complement strand
TGGAGGTTTCCTGCGCACGGCCAAAGTCTACCACAAACCCCCGGACACCAATGTCTAGCATGGACGGGCACCCCCACGCCCCCACAATCAAGGAGGGGATTCAGAACTCCATCAAGATCCGGGAACGGAAGGAGGAGGTCCTCGATGACCAACTTAAACCCATTGCAGTGTGGCCGGATGGATCGGGTTTTGTCATCAAAGTGCAACCCGGCTACGTGGAGGAAGTCATCCCGAAGTCCGGGGTTGACTGCGTGGTCATACACCCCATCTACTACGCCGGGAGTGTGCTGACCGGCGAGGAGGAGATCGCGGTCGCGGACGGCTACACCGTGGTGGTCAGCGTGAATCAAGATGCGACGGGGCAGGTGGAGACGAGCGCGGGACCGCCGACCGACCTGCGCCCCACGCTATCAGTGGTCCCGATCCACGTAGCGTCCACACACTGGTATCCCGAGGACCCGGACGAGGCCGGGAGTGGGGGCACCCTCGTCATCCCCCTCTACAAGGTGGATAACGTGAGCGGTGTGGCCGAACTCACGGAGTATCACTGGGGGCCTATCGTCATCCGCAATGACCTTTGGCAAGGAGTGAATGTGGGGGCAGGGAAGAGGCTGTTCCAGCGGCACACCGAGACGGAGGGGGCTGTCTACAAATTCCGCACCCTCACAGAGGGGGAGGGGATCACCCTCACGGAGAACGCGGATGATGTGAAGATCGAAGCTGAAGGGTTTACCCACCCGTGGAAAGTCACGTCCAACGATGACAACACTGTCTCGGTGGCCAAGGGGAATGTGGGGTGGTGGGAGGAGCAGAACACCCCGGAATTGGGGACTCCAGGGACGGGGGAACCTTTCGTCCACACCTACCACAAACAAGCGGCGACCGCGTCGGTGACCGTGACGGGGACCGGATTCATCGTGTTTGTCTACGACACCAGCATGATGGCAGGGCCTTACTACTACGGCACCGTGGCCGGGAACACTCACCAGACGTATCGACCCGGGGAGTATCTATCTGGGGGGTCCGTGAAGTTCTCCGCAGATCCTACCGTGGAGACGGAAGACATCGTCCTCGTCCTTGCCGAAGTCAGCCTAGACGCCTCCGTGTCGCAGGTCGATGAGCAGATCATCACCCACAACCCCATCATACACATCCCTTACACCGAAGCGTCCTCTTAATTGTTCTGGCATCCCAAGCCTGAAAGTGTTACACCCTTACATGCGCAAGACGTTCGTTCTGAAGTTTGTACAAGACGCCGGGTTGGGGAACCAGATATTTGAATGGGCTACGGGCTACGGGATCTCCAAACGTCTCGGCATCCCCTACAACTGGGTGTGGAGCCCCAGCAAGAAGCGGAAGTTTGGCCTCGGCATCTTCGGGATCGAGGAGAACCCCCCGGCGGGGGACACCGAGTTGGTCATGGACCGGGTGGGGCAGGGGAATGCCACCTTGGTGGAGATCGCGGAGAAGCGGGTCACGGCGTCCGAGTCCCCCCACCCGGCGGTCACCTGCCCCTTCCAGGCCGAGGAGTGCTTCATAGACGTGGCCGACGAGATCCGCGAGAAGTTCAAGCTGGACCCCCTCCCCTTGAACGTCCCGGAGGGCCGCACCCCGGTTGCCGTCCAAGTCCGGCAGGGGGACTACAAGAACCACCCACGACTCGACGTTGTGGCACCCGCATACTTCGCGCAGGCCATGCACCGGATGAAGGAGTTGGTCCCCAACCCTCACTTCTTCTTCACCTCGGACGATCTCCCGTGGTGTCAAGAACATTTCGGGAGACGCTCGGACGTGACCATCCTGCCCCCTCACAGCATGGAGGACGGACTCCGGATGATGGTGGCCTGCGAGGCGCACATCATCTCGAACTCCACCTACGGCTGGTGGGGGGCGTGGCTCGGGGAGAAGGGGCCGGTCATCGCACCGGACAAGTGGCACATGGTCCCCGGGTCATACGGCGCATGGGAACCCGTTCCAAAGAGGTGGCACCGTGTCGGGGGCACCAAGAAGGACACCATGCGCCCCCTGATCGACGTGATGCCCTTCAAACCCTTGGAGACGCTCCCCTCTCTGGACCGGGCCATCGTGATCCCGTGGAAGAAGGATGCAGCCAAGTGGCGGGAGTTGAGGTTCTGCCTGCGGGCCATTGACAAGTTCTTCGAGGACAGGGACTGCCCCATCTACATCCTCGGGACCAACCGTCCGGGGTTTCTCCTGTTTGAGAACCACCGGGTCAAGTGTCTCGACACCTGGAGTTACTGGGAGGCACTGAACACCGGGACGCAGTTGGCCAAGAAGGTGCTGTGGATGAACGACGACGTGTTCTTCCTGAAGCCCACCACATGGGAGGAGTGTGCCACCCCGCTCTACCTGGCCCCGATCCAGCAGGAGTTCCTTGACAAGGTGTTGCCACAGGCAAACGCATGGAGGCAGGGGGTGGTGAAGGTGTTGCAGCAACTCCACCAGATGGGCTACGAGGATCACAAGATTTACTCCACGCACACGCCCTACGTTTACGAACGGGACAAGTCGGTGGAGGTGCTGGAGGAGTTCGGGGTGTGGGACAAGATGCCGTTCGAGATGGCGTATTTCCACATGTTCCCGGAAGGGTCGAGGAAAGTTACCACGGAGAAAACCGTGGATCACAACTTCGGGGACGCCAACTACCTGAACCTCGTGGACGCGGCCCTCACCAAAGAAGTGAAGCAGGCCCTTGCGGACCTGCTTCCCGACTACCCCGCGTGGGAGTTGAACCGACCGTTCCAGCTCTAGGCCGGAACCATGTGTTCAAACTCAGTAAGCAAGAGTCTCACGTCTTCGTGGTCCCTCCCATCTCTGGCCACCAGGTTGAGGAGGTGTTCGGATCTCCCGCTGATCTTGTTGCGTTTGTTCTTGACGATCCACTTGGCTACTTCCTGTCGCCGCTCCTTGCACGTGCCTGCACCTGCGTGCTTCTGACTACCTTTACATTTGATGTCACTCATAACGGAATGCAAGGTGCCACAAGGATGTAAATTTGTAAAATAGAAAATTGGCCATTGACGAAAACACGGGTTGGGGTCATTCTGCTTCCGTTACATGAGTGAATCACACGTTTACGAGGACATACGGAGGTTGGTCGAAGAGGACCCACGGAATGTGAAGGGCATCGCAAAATCTTCAGAGGTAGTCTATGACTCCCTACAGAAGTTCATGGCGGGCAAACAGAAGTCCCTGACGGCAGACGTTGCGGAGAAGGTGTATTTTGAAATCACGGGTAAACTGTTTACGCGATGAAGCACTACTACAACGACTTCTCCCCGGAGGCGTGTGCGTGGGTGGAGCAACTTATCATGGAAGGTCTGATCCCTGACGGGGACGTGGACTGCCGATCAATCACTGAAATACAACCAAACGAACTCACTGAATATGTATCTTGCCACTTCTTCTGCGGCATCGCGGGCTGGTCGCTCGCGCTGCACCTCGCCGGATGGCCCACCGACAAACCCGTGTGGACCGGAAGCTGTCCCTGCCAACCATTCTCAAGTGCCGGACGCCAGAAAGGAACCGACGACGAACGACACCTCTGGCCAGCCTTCCACCGGCTCATCGCAGAATGCCTTCCCCCCACCGTCTTCGGAGAGCAAGTCGCTTCAGCAAAGGTTGTCGGCAAGGTTAAGAACCCGAGTGGGGAGGTATGGGTCGATGGAGTACGTTCAGACTTGGAAAGAGCGGGTTACGCCTTCGGGTCAGGAGTTCTTGGCGCACACAGCGCGGGCGCTCCGCACATCCGACAAAGACTCTACTGGGTCGCGGAGAGGGTGGAGAAGTCCTTGCGTACAGGAGCCGGGGGTCTCGGTAGGTCGTCTTGTGACGAAGGAGGGGAACCCGTGGGTTCCAGGGGAGAGGGCCTACGACAGGGAGACGGGCCGCTTGGCGCAGGTGGGGTTGGAGCAGGAGGTGCAGGCAGCGGGATGGCCAACCCCCATCGACAACGACCGCCTGGGGTCAACCCACTGCTACGGGCCGAAGAAGCCGGACGGGACGAGGGAGGAGTATCTGAAGCTGCCGGGGGCAGCGATGATGGCAGGGTGGCCAACTCCAGCCGCCCGAGACTGGAAGGGCACAATACAGGACCACGACAAACTGGAGAAGAGATTGAACCGGGAGAACAAGTCGAGCAATTTACAGGACACGGTGATGATGGCAGGGTGGCCAACTCCGATGCAGAAGGACGGGAGCGGGACGGGAGGCGACGTGGAGGAGGCCATGAAGGCGGCAACGGGGGAGAAGAGGCCGAGCGGAGCGAGTGTGGGGAGGGTGTTGAAGGACTATGCGTGTCTGGCAGGTTGGAGCACACCGAGCACACGGGATCACAAGGACACTGCGGGGATGGCGACGACGGCGACCAACCCGGACGGGACGACCCGCAACCGGATCGACCAACTTGCGAACCAAGCGCAAAATCTGGCTGGGACGCCTCCATCTGGCACCCCTGCCGGGACGGAAAAGCCCGACGCATCCCTGAAGCTGAATCCGGAATTTTCCCTGTGGTTGATGATGGGAGATACCTGGTGCCGGAAGTGGCACGACGCAGGACTACGCGCCCTCCGCTCCTTCGTGGCAGCGGGAACGCGATAGTTCCACAGACAGCCGCCGAGTTTGTCCAATCCTACCTTGAAGCGACTGAAGTATGAGCGACTCACCCTACTGGGGAGGTTCATCCCTACGCAACAACGTCGTCCGCCCCTTGCAGGCAAACACCTTTGCCGAGTGGGTCGCACGATACATCAACGTCCCGGTCTCGATCCCGATGACCCGCAAGGGCTTCCTCGCGCACCCGGACAAGAACGAGAAGAAGGACGGCCCGTGGCTCTCTGCCTGCACCTACCCCTACGAGGACGAAGGTAAGCGCGGCAACGCCCACGCGGAGCAGACGGTCCTCGTGTTCTTCGACCTGGACGAAGGCCCACACGTGAAGGATCTGTTTGAGTGCCCTGCGGCCATCAAGGAGCACCTCTACCCCTACAACTATGCGGTGTGGTGCTCGGCGTCCCATACTCCGGAGGACCCCCGGCTGAAACTCGCCATTGACATTGAGGCGTGTGACCCCGCCCTCGTCCCGCGCATCATCGCCTACTTCGCTGACCGCCTCGGCATCCCGCAGGAGTTCAAGGGAGTGGTGGAGTCGCGGACGATCAGCCAGGGACACTATAGGCCGGTAAAATTCCAAGGAGAGGACTTCTCCGCCGTCCTCGCCACCCGCTCCCACGGGATCGCGTTCAACGTGAGGGACCTGCCCACGGAGGAAGAGGACCTGGAGGAGTTCATGGAGGGGCGCAAGTTCGCCTGCAAGACCGCATCCCACGATGACGACACCCTCGGGTTATTGTATCTCCCGGTCGTCGGGATCACCGTCGAGGACATCCGGGAACCCCTGTTTGCCATCGACGCGGACTGTGACCGCAAGACGTGGATCGGTCTGTGCTGCGCCCTCCGTCACCAATTCACCACTGAGGAGGAGGCGCGGGAGGCGTATGACATCTTCGATGAATGGTCGGCCACCGGTACCAAGTATGCCGGAGAGAAGGACACCTACACCCGCTGGAGGAGTTTCGACGCCTACCCGGAAGGCCGTGCCCCGGTCACCATCCGCTCCCTGTTCAAGCAGGCCCAGGATTCCGGTTGGAACTCCACCAACCTCGCCACCCGACTCCGGGAGTCCACCGACGAGTGGATCAGGTTGTGCGACAGCGTGGACGAACTCATGAAGGAGGGACCGACCCGCATTGCGGACATGCCCTTCCGCAACAACGTGGTGGAGGATTCCCTGATCATCATGCTCCGGGACCGCATCAAGGAGATCAACGGGCAAGGTATCGCCCGTGCGGCCATCTACAAGGAGGTCTGCGCGGCCCGTCGCCGGGGGAAGGCCAACAAGCACGAGGAGATGGCCGACAATCTCCCGGACTGGCTGCGACCGTTCTACTTCGTCGGCTCGCAGAACGTGTTCCACAACTTCGGCACCGGGGTGCAGTTCAACCCGTCGTCCTTCAACAACCAGTTCTCCGTGCATCTCATGCCCAAGGATGGCGGGGAACCCACGCCCAACGGGAAACCTGTCATCCTCCCCGCAGACTTCGCGTTGAACCTGATGAAGATCCAACGGGTGGACGAGATGCTCTACAACCCCCTACGCCACGGAGAAGATCCAATCTTCGACATCGAGGGCCGGAAATACCTCAACCTCTACAACCCGCTGACCCATCCGGGGGAAGACCCCGACCGTGCCGCGGAGGCCGAGCGACTGTTCCGTGAACACCTCCATGTGGTCATTGGCAACCCGGAGTATGAGGAGGTGGTCATCGACTATCTATCTTGTCTGGTGAAGTGGCCGGGGCGCAAGATCCCGTGGGCCATCCTCATCCAGTCTGTAGAAGGTGTCGGGAAGAACTACCTCGGGGAGATCATGCGCGGGGCGCTCGGCAAGCCGAACGTCCGCAACGTCTCGCCCGAAGTGGTGTGCGACAAGTGGAACGACGCCATCGCCACGGACGCCGTGTTGGTCATTCTCAACGAGATCCACATCCCCGGAGAACGCCGGGAGCGGGTGACCAACTCCCTGAAGGCCCTGATCACGGACATGATGGTGATGGTCAACCAGAAGTTTGTCTCCCCTCGGGAGGTTCCGAACTACGTCAACTACTTCGCGTTCACCAACTTCCGTGACGCCATCCACCTGAAGCCGGGAGATCGCCGGTGGTTCGCCATCGAGAGCCCGATCCAGAGCAAGGCCGCGGTGCAGAAGCTGAACGAATCCGGCCACTTCGAGCGGATGGAGCCTCTGCTGAATGAACTGTCCGGTGCATTGCGTTACTTCCTCAAACACCACAAGATCGCGAGTGACTTCCCGTTCCAAGGGCCTCCGCCCATGACGGCCTTCCGCCAGGAGATCATTGACGGTTCCACGTCCCCCATGGAGGACGCCATCACCGAGATCATCGAGGGCGACAACCCCTACGTCGGCAACGATGTGATCTCCTACAACCACCTGGTGGATGAACTCCCCTACGATGTGCGCAAGAAGTCGGCCAAGATCGGCCACTACCTGAACAACATGGGGTTCATGAAGGAGAAGAAACGCACGGAGATCGGGGGTGTGAAGACATACATCTGGACCAACCGTGACACCTACTACCCGGAGTTGGGGACACCCAAGGAGATCCTCGACATGAAGCTGGCGGTGAGAAAAGAGAACCTGTTATGATCAAAATGAAAGACGAATGTATGGTGTTGGACATGTGCTGCGGCCCCCGCATGATGTGGTTTGATAAGCAGGATGACCGCGCCGTGTTCCTTGACCGTCGCCGGGAACGGCACGCGATGAACCGACCCAAACGCGGAACGGTGGAATGGACGGAGACCGATCCTGACATTCTATGCGACTTCACCGACATGCCGTTCGACAACGATACTTTCGAGCATGTGGTGTTCGACCCGCCGCACTTTGAGCGGTCGGGCAAGATTGGGTTCCTCGCCATGAAATACGGCTGGCTCGACGGGGACTGGCGGAAGATGCTCTCTGCCGGGTTTGAGGAAGGGTTTCGGGTGTTAAAGCCGGGAGGAACGCTGGTCTTTAAATGGACCGCCACGGAAAACCCCGTGTCGGAGATCCTCAAACTCACTCCAATGAAACCTCTCTACGGTCACAAGAGCGGGAAACAGCAGCAGACACACTGGATCGCGTTCATCAAAAAACGAGTTTCTTCCCCTCCAGCGATTTATTCCATTGACTTTTCCAACAAACCAACAATAATACAACCCATGTCCATCGAGAATAACCTCAAGGAACTGACAGCCGCGGTCAAGGAACTCGCGGAAAACGTGAAGGAGAACACCACCGCTGCGAAGTGCTGCGAAACTCCGGCACCCGTTAAGAAGAAGGCACCTGCCAAGAAGAAGACGGCCCCGAAGAAGGAGGAAGCACCGGCCCCTGAGCCCGAAGTCAAGGAGGAAACTCCCGCGCCCGATCCGGAACCCGAAGTCAAGGAGGAAACTCCTGCCGAGACTCCGGAACCCGAGGCCCCCGCCGAGGACTTCGACCGGGCCGCCGTGCTACTCAAGATCACGGAGCACGTGAAGTCGGTCTTCATCGACGAGGTGCGCGACACCGCCACCGACCAGGAGTCCTTCGCGACTCTCCGCAAGAGTTACAACGTCGAACGCGCCGGGGATGTCGAGGACGACAAGCTGGAGCAGTTCTACACCGACACCGTCGCACTCTTTTCTTAGTAGGTGGATAGCCGGGGGTGGGAACGGGTTTTTCTTTGTTTCCCGCAACCCCCGCCCCCGGCAACACCTTTCAAGTTCCCGTCGTCTAATTGGGTTAGGACCCCAGTCCTTCATGCTGGGTAATGTGAGTTCGAGTCTCACCGGGAACGCCCTCCACCACCATGCCCGAAACCCGCGACATCGTAAGTTACAACCCCGACCGCACCCGAGCGGTCGTCTTCCGCCAACGCCGTCTGGCCGACGACTCCTGGCACAACGCATCCTCCCGACCGGCCACTCCCAACGAAATGAAAACAGGCAAACCTGACTCTCCCGACACCGAACCCGAGGCCCCCGCGAAGACGGCGGCACCCATCTCCGGTTCCCACAACACCCACGCACGCCTCGCACCGAGCGGGAGCAAGCAGTGGACTCACTGCACCTCCTCCATCGCCTACGCCGAGGCCAACAAGCACCGCGTCAAGAAGGACGACGGTAGCAAGTGGAGTAACGAAGGCACCATCGCGCATGACCATGCTGCGGACATCCTCACCGGCAAGAAGGCCCTACTGGACATCCCGCCCGAGTTTACCCGCCACGTGGGGGAATACTGCACCCACTGCATGGAGCTGACCCCCGAGGGAGTGGAACCCATGGTGGAGGTGGTGGTCCCTCTGTTCTACCAACCCGACTCCACCGGCACCTGCGACTTCGCCATCGTGACCGACGAGAAGGTCATCATCCGCGATCTCAAGTATGGGGCCGGGGTGCTTGTCCGCTCTGAGGAGAACACCCAACTCGCCATCTACACCATGTCCCTGATCCGCCACCTGGACGCGGTCTACGGGTTCAAACCCGACACCGTGATCGACCTGGCGGTCTACCAGCCCCGGCACCGCGACGGGGCGGACCAGCCGCCGTGGGTGATCACCCTGGCCGAGCTGGAGAAGTTCTGCGAGGACATCAGCGCACGGGCCAAGGAGGCCACGGCAGGCTACAAGGTGGTCGCCGGGATCAAGTGGGACGGCCACGTGACGTGCGAGGCCATCGAGAACGCGGCTCCCATGACAAAGTTCGATCCCTCCGAGGGGGACGACGGGGCCTGCCGGTGGTGCAAAGCCAAGGCGTTCTGTGAGCGACGGTTGGAAGGTATTACCTCTGACATCCCCACCGTGGACCCCCACGACCTGCTCACGGCCATGCCGGACCTCTCCAAGGACGAGAAGAAGGAGGAAGTGAAGACCCGCCTCCTGACACGCGACACGTGCGTGGATGATGATTTCCTTGTCGCGGTCTACGCGGCGAGCAAGGCCCTGAAGTCCTACCTCTCCGACGTGGAGGAATACCTCCAAGGTCGCGTCCTGAACGGCGAGGCAGTCCCCGGCACCAAGGTCGTCATGGGCGGCAAGGGCAACCGGGCATGGGCGGACGCCGAGGAGGCCGAGACGTTCCTGAAGGGGCAGAAGCTCAAGCAGGACGAGAGGTTCACCTTCAAGCTGAAGTCCCCGGCGCAGATCGAGAAGGTGCTCAAGGACAAGCTGGACAAGTCCACCCGGACGAAGAACCGCTTCGAGAAGCTCATCACACGTGCCCCCGGCAAGCGCACGATGGTCCTGGAGAGCGACAAACGCGATGCCGTGCCGAGCGCGGTCGAGTGTATGCCGGACGAGGATTTCGAGATTTAAGGATCTCCCATACAACCCAACTCCTACAGGCGCGGGAGCAGCAAATAAAGCGCCTCACTAAACAACCAAAATACGAAAATACGAAATCATGAGTAAACTGCAAGAAGGTCAGATCATCATCCCGAAGTCCCGTCTCAGCTACCCGAAGCTGTTCCGCGCCCAAGCCATCCCCGGCGAAGGTGAGGACAAGGCCCGGTTCGGCTGCAACATCCTCCTCCCCAAGTCGGACACCGCCACCAAGGCGAAGATCGACGCGGAGATCCAGCGGATCTGCAAGGAGCGGAACGACGGTGTCCCGCCGAAGGGCAAGGACATCTCCATGAAGGACGGCGACGGCGAGTATGGGGACGACTTCTCGAAGGGGTGCTGGATCATCTCGGCCAACCGCTACCCCTCGCAGGGTCGGCCCCAGGTCGTGGATGCGAACCGCACTCCTCTCACCGAGGACGACGGACGCCCGATGGCGGGCGACGTGTGCAACTACTGCGTGGGCATCTACATGCCCAAGAAGTGGAAGGGCAAAATCTGCTTCTCCCTGGAGATCGTCCAGTTCGTGGAGAAGGGTGAGGCCATCGGCGGCGGAACGGCAGACGTTGACGTGATGCCCGACATGGGTGGCGACGAGTTCGGCATCTAAGAGGTGCTTCAGGGCACGGTCCTCTACGGAGGGGGCCGTGCTCTTTTTTAAGTCATTGGGATACAATTTACTAGGGATTGGGAGATGAACAAGGTTAGTTTGGATCTTGAAACGCGGAGTGGGGAGGACCTCACCGTGGTGGACACCTACCGTTATGCGGCACACCCCGAGGCACAGGTGTTGATCCTGGCCGTCAAACAGTGGCCCTTGAACGACGGGAAGCCCGTCCTCACATGGGACGTGAGACAGCCTACCGAAGGGAACGAGGCCCTCCTTCTGCTGTGGGAAGCTATTGAGTTCAACTGGGAGATCCATGCGTTCAACAGCACCTTCGAGTGGTGCTTCCTGAAATACGTGTGCCCCCGGCAGTTCGGACTCCCGATCCCGGACATCAACAACATCCGCTGCACCCAAGCCCTCTGCCGTAGCGCAGGGCTTCAGTCGTCATTGGAGAAGTGCGCGGACTTCCTGAAAGTCCCGTTCCCCAAGGACAAGATGGGTAAGCCGCTGATGCGGAAGTTCTCGATCCCCGACAAGGCCGGGAACTTTGTAGACTGGGACGACGATGTGGAGTTCACGGCGGGTGGTCAGCGCATGACGGCTGCCGAGGGTTTTGAGAAATATGTTGCCTACTGTGCGCAGGACGTGCGATCCGAGATGGCAGTGGCGGAGGCCATGAAACCGTTCGAGCTGAAAGGTGAGCCTCTTCAGAACTTCCTCGCCACCGCCCGACTCAACGACCGCGGCGTCCCTGTGGACCGTGTGGCACTGGAGAACGCCCGGAAGCTCTACACGGAGCACGAGGTCAACCTGACCGGCAGATACCGGGACATCACCGGACACAACCCCGGGCAGAACAAGGTGGCGCTGGAGTGGTTCCAGGCGGAAGGTTACGGCGGGGACAGCATGAACAAGGCGACCCGCGCACGCTACGCCACGAGCAACAAACTTTCGGACAAAGCCAAGGCCGCGCTCCAAGTCAAGGGGGAGTTGGCGTTCGCCGCCATCAAGAAGATCCCCGCCATGTTGAACCGGATCATGGAGGACGACCGCATCCGTGGGTCCTTCATGTGGTGTGGGGCGCAGAAGACTTGGAGGTGGACATCCAAAGGAGTCCAATACCAAAACATGAAGAAGCCGAGCAAGGCGCTCCGGCCCGTCATCGAGGAAGCATACCAGGATGTGCGCAACGGGATGGACCTGGAGATGTTCGGCCTGACATACGGAGACCCCTACGAAGTCATCGCGTCCCTCGCAAGATACTTCGTCCGGTTCCCCGATACCAGTCTTCTCGATCTTGACTATAGTTCGGTGGAGGCCGTAATCCTCCCCACATTGATCGGAGCCGACCGCATCCTTGAGAAGTTTGAACGCGGAGAGGACATCTACGTGGAGACGGGGGCGCACTTGAGCGATTACCTCAAGACGAAATACGACGTTCCATTTGAGATCGACCGGGACACTGCAAAGACGGTCGTTCTGGCAACACAATTCCAAGGCGGTTGGCACGCCGTGTTCACCTCCACCGGGAATAAGTGGGAGCGAAAGTGGTGCGAAGCGGCTGCGGCCATCGTGCGCAAGGAGAACCCCGAGTTCCCCGCAGCATGGCGACGGTTCCAAGACACCTTCGTCAAGGCCCTCGACAACCCAGGTAAGTGGCAGAAGGCCACGGATTACGTGTCGTTCGGTTTTGACACCAACGCGCCATTCCCGAAGATGCTCATGCGACTCCCCTCGGGCCGGTCGGTGGTGATGCCCTACCCGGAGAAGGCCCCGCAGACGATGATCCAGGTTCAACACCTCACACCTGACACTGGCAAGGTGGTCAAGTCGGAATGGGAGGCGATCCCCGGACACTTTGAAGACAAGGACGCGTTGGAGGACCACCTACAGATGGGGGACGCGTTCCTCCGTCCCAACCAGCGGCTCGGGAAGTGGTTCCAAACGTGGGACCTGTCGTTCTGGGGTCACATCAAGGGGGTCAACTACGGACGCGTGAAGACATACGGAGGGGACCTCCTCCAGTCGGCAACCCAAGGCACCGGGGCAGACATCCTCGCTTCCGGCGTGTTGGAGGCCGAGCGGCAGGGGTTTGACCCGTTCTTCCTCGTCCATGACCAGTGCCTCACCCCGGACAACGGGCGCAAGGAAGACTTCGTCAAGGCCATGTGCAAGGTCCCCTACTGGTTCAAAGGGTTCATGCTCAGTGCGGACGCCGAGGTGGAGAGGAGCTACTGCAAGTCATGACCATCTGCGGCACAGGGCACCGGCCCAACAAACTCGGCGGCTACTCCAACGACGTGCTCCGCAAACTGGTTGCCTTGGCAGACCAGTGGTTGGCGGAACATAACCCCGACCTCGTGATCTCCGGGATGGCGCTCGGCTGGGACACCGCGCTGGCCATCGCCGCGCTCCGCCGGGGCATCCGGACCAAGGGTTACATCCCGTTCGAGGGGCAGGAGTCCAGGTGGCCCGTGGAGTCGCAGCGCCGATACCGCACTATTTTAGGTAAGTGTGTGGGCATGACCATCGCGAGCAACCAAGGATACTCTCCCGCCGCCATGCAACGCCGGAACGAGTTGATGGTGGACGACAGTGACTTGGTGCTTGCGTTGTGGGACGGAGGGGAGCAAGGTGGGACGTGGAATTGCGTGGAATACGCGCAGAAGAAGGGAAGTGAAGTGGTGAACCTGTGGGAGATGTATCATGCGTGAGTCCGTCATAGAAACCGCCGTCTGCAAGTTCGCCCGTGACCACGGGTGCCTTGTGGTGAAGCTCTCCGGCCCCAACGACCGGGGCATCCCGGATCGGATGTTCCTGAAGGACGGGAAAGCGGTCTTCGTGGAGTTCAAAGCGCCGAAGAAGAAACCCACCGCGTTGCAGTTCAAGAGGCTGCGGGTGCTGAAGGAGGCGGGGTTCGCCGCAACGTGGTTCGACAACGTGGAAGGGGCCAAGGCGTGGCTCATCAAAACTTTTGATCTATGAAACCAGAAAACAAAATCAGTAATGCAGCCGACCTCCTCCACCAGGTGTGCGAGGCGAACGAAGACGGGGGCAACCTCGAACTCCTCGCACGGGGAGACATTCAGGACGATCACATGGAGATGTGCGCCGGGTTTGTCGAGGAGAACCGGCAGGGCGTTCTCGCGTTCGAGCTGGAAGACGAGAAGGAGTGCCTCGCGGCGTTCGAGAAGCTCGGCGTTATGGAGCGTGCGATGGCCGTGGTAGCCCGTGAGATGTTTGTGCGGTGATGGCTGAGACGTTCACGCCATACGAGTATCAGGAGACGATGCTTGAGTGGTTGCGCGACCACGACGACGCACTCCTGTTCGTGCAGATGGGTCTTGGCAAGACTGCCGTGACGTTGACCGCCATCTCCGAGCTGATCCTGGAGGGTGCGTGTCGAGGCGTTCTGCTCGTTGCCCCGATCCGCGTCATGGCCATCACCTGGCCCGACCAGGTTGCGCGGTGGGAACACACGTCGTGGATGAAGATCGTCAACATGAGGACGGAGGAGGGGTTGCAGGCGTGGAAGGACCACAGTGCGCAGATATACATGATCAACCCGGAGAAGCTACCCTCCCTCACCCGCACGGTGAAGGGGAAGCAGAAGAAGTATCCGGGGTTCGTGGAGAAATACATCAAGGGGAACAAGAACCTCCCGGTGGACCTGTTCGTCCTTGACGAGAGCAGTACGGCGAAATCTTCTTCAGGGAAGAGGTTCAAGGCCATCAAACCGTGGCTCCATGACAACGGGAAGTTCAAGACCCCCTTCAAACGGAGGTGGGGTCTCACCGGGACTCCGGCGGCCCAGAGCTACCTCGGCCTCCACAACCAGGTCCTCCTCATGGACAACGGCAAGCGCCTCGGCACGTCCTTCTACCAGTTCAAGCAACGATGGTGGGACAGCGACTACCTTGGCTGGACGTGGACGCTGAAGAAAGGTGCCAAGGAGGAGATCGACGCCAAGCTCGCGGACATCGCGCTTGTGATGATGGGTGAAGACTGGCTGAACCTCCCCCGGTGCGAAGTCCGTGACGTAGAGGTGTCACTCCCGAAGGACGCGATGAAGAAGTATCGCACATTGGAGAAGGAGTATCTGGTGGAGCTGGAGACTGGCGAGATCGAGGCGCTGAGTGCAGCGGCCCTGATGATGAAACTCACGCAGTTCACCGCCGGGTGCGCCTACGACGCGGAGAAAGACACCCACCTCCTCCACGATGCCAAGTTGAAGGCACTGAAGGCCATCCGCAAGGAGCGGAAGGGGGAACCCCTGCTCGTGCTCACGTCGTTCATCCACGAGAGAGCGCGTGTCATGGAGGCGTTCCCCGAGGCCGAGGAGTTTGACGAGAACAGCATGGACCGGTGGAAGGCCGGTGAGATACCCATGTGGGTCGGGGACGCCCGGTCGCTGTGCCATGGGATCGACGGGATGCAGGAGTCCGCCAAGGCGCTGGTGTGGATGAGTCAGACTTACTCGAACGAGGTCTACCAGCAGGCCAACGCCCGGTTGGTCCGCATGGGCCAGGAACACGAGACTACCATCTACCGTGTGATCGCCAAAGGGACCGTGGATGACGCCATCGTAGAGGCGCTCCGGGTCAAGGGCGACCAGCAGGACGGTCTCATGCGTAGCATCAAAGCTCTCCAACAACTCCGTAAATCAGAGAAATCATGACAACACCAGAAGAACACACCATGCCCGATAGCCACCCTGCCAGCCAGAAGCCCATCGAGGAGCGCCTGAAAGACCATCTCGATAACCTCCTAGTAACCATCCCGGACGACATCCCTCAAGATCCCAAGAAGGATGATGGGCTTGACGAAATCGAAGACCTTGGACTCCACATCACAGATGACGGTTACTACCCTGAAGCGTGGCCAACCCCCGGCAAGCAACCCACCCCCCAAACCGTGGTCCAGGATGAACTCGGCAGGGACGCGGCCCTTGTCGTGGGCCGCCCTTTTTCCAAGGGAGACCTCCTGGCCCTCCACGACGAAACCTGCACCAAGGCCCGCGCCATCATGGAGCAGAAGAACAACGACTACACCGGGGGCAAGGGCACTGCTGACCCGTTCGCCAACTTCCGCATGGCCGAGGTGATTGGCATGGACCCGGTGATGGGTCTGCTCCTGCGCATGATGGACAAGATCCAGCGGGTCCGCACGTTCGCCTCGGATGGGGAGTTGAAGGTCTCCGGCGAGTCTGTGGACGACGCCTTTGACGACATGGTCAACTACGCGATCCTCGGCAAGGGGATGATGCGCGAACGTCGGAGCACATAACACCCACCCACACAAAAGCCGGGGCCACGCGGCCCCGGCTTTTTCGTGTCTCGATCTACGCGGCGAACCCCGTGAACTTCTGTGGCTCCAACTCGTAGTGCATCATCACGCCTGCGCCGTAGGCCGTCACCCCCTGCGCCGTCTTGAAACACTTGTAGGAAGAACCGGACAAGGTGACAAACATCCAATGGTCGTCGTTGTCCTCGATGACCGAGATGCGCGAGCTGAGTCTCCAGGAGTCACCACTCAGGTATCCTCCGCACCACATGGCGAACACGGACAGCCACCCGTCGCGTTCCACGATGACCCATCTGTCCGGCGTATTGTCTGCGGTGTTCATCAGTCCCAGTCGGCCCCCTGTTCAGTTCTCTTCCCTTGCTCCACCCATCGGTCGAAGTCACCCAAGTAGATCCCTGAGTCGCCGTCGCTCCGCAGAAGGCACGCCTGACCACGCAGCCACTCGGCCAAGTCCTTGCGCTCGTCCTCCGGTGCGTGATCCTTGATGTCTCTCCACGCGTAGTGGTGGCACGGCTCCGTGTGGCGGGTGAGTTTGTCAATCCAGTTTTTGGTTTTGCTCATATCGGTGTTTTTACTGGCCAGTAAAAATGTGTTTCTCAGGCATGAGGTATCCGCTTGAACAACTTCCGCGCCTCGCTGATTGGCCCGCGCCACGTGTTGCCGTGGTGCTTGAGGAGGCTGTTCGGGTCGCTCCAGAAGGTGATGTTCGGGCCGTCCCGCCCCACCTGGTAGTAGAACGCCCCGTGCATGTCCTCCTCGGGACCGGTGTATTTGAATACGGGCTTTTCGGGTGGTGCTTTCATTCTTCCAGTAGTTCAGGGTTCTCGTAGCAGCACTTCTCCCGCATTGACGCGGGGAAGAGGGGTAGGGCCTCCGCGATGGGCAGGCAACTACAAGGG
>Ga0208012_1000359_pt1 | contig 16799 bp, 40 predicted proteins | sample 15BtaG_FD_184090 | JGI IMG/M metagenome (GOLD analysis project Ga0208012, IMG submission 184090) | Marine viral communities from the Subarctic Pacific Ocean - 15B_ETSP_OMZ_AT15312_CsCl metaG (SPAdes) (version 2) | ecosystem: Environmental > Aquatic > Marine > Oceanic | place: Pacific Ocean... | reverse complement strand
TGTGGAATTAGAGTGGGCTATGGAATATGATGGAACATCCCAGCTCACTAATAGACAACGTGAAGTGTTAGAAATTTATAAAAAGCATCATGAATCTAACAAGCATAAGATGCTTCCTATCCCAGTGTGTAAAATAAAATGAAAAAAGCAATAGTATGTGGAGCAGGAGGTTTTATTGGTGGGCATTTAACCAAGAGACTTCTTAGCTACGGCTATGAAGTTATAGCTGTGGATATTAAAAGTTTTGATAATTGGTATCAAGTTTTTAATGAGGCAATATGTTTTGATTATGTTGATCTCAGAAGACAGAGAGAGGTTTATGATCTTATCCACAAGGAGAAACCAGATGAAATTTACCAGCTAGCTGCGGACATGGGAGGGGCTGGATATGTATTTACTGGGGACAATGATGCTGATATTATGCACAACTCAGCTACTATAAATCTTAATATAGCTGATGTCATTGCTAAATTTAGCCCCAAAACAAAAGTATTCTACTCATCGTCAGCTTGCATATACCCTGCGGAGAATCAAACAGACCCAGATAACCCTAACTGCAAAGAAGATTCTGCATACCCTGCCAACCCAGACTCCGATTACGGTTGGGAGAAATTGTTTTCCGAAAGAATGTGGAGAGCATTTGCAAGGAACTACGGGCTATATGTTCGTATTGCAAGATTTCACAATATTTTTGGACCTGAAGGAACATGGGACGGAGGTAAAGAAAAGGCTCCTGCTGCCATGTGTAGAAAAGTAATACAATCTGATGGCGTAGTGGAAGTATGGGGACCAGGGAATCAAACAAGGTCTTTCTTATACATTGATGAGTGCTTAGAAGCGGTGAGAAGACTAATGGATTCAGATGTAGAGGAAATAATTAATATAGGATCTGATGAGATGATTAGTATTAATGATCTCGCTTATATGGCTGCTGACATTAGTGGAAAGGACATCACTATTAATAATATAGATGGACCAGTCGGAGTTAATGGTAGAAATAGTGACAATACTTTGATTGAAGAGCTTCTCGGCTGGAAGCCCTCCATGACCCTGCGTGAAGGTATGGAAAAAACTTATAAATGGATTGAAAAACAAGCAATCTCTCCTCTATAATAGACCATGATAGCATTCATATTTACAATTTGGCTCCTGACGATGGAGAAGCTTGGCTATGGGGTGACGTATGTGGATTACATATTCATGGCCCTTATCTATCTTATTAATTTGGCATCCTTCGCAGTAAAGGTTTCACTACTTAATGAAAACTCCACAAGTAAAGATCAAACTCGAAACCCCTTCAGCCTCGGCCCCCGTAAGAAAGTCAAATGGAGCAGCGGCATATGACCTCTTCTCAGACGAGACTATTGCTCTTCCCCCCCACATGGTAACTACAATTAGGACTGGGATAAGCTTAGAGATCCCAAGAGGTTGGAAGGGTGAGATATATTCAAGAAGTGGATTAACACTTAAGGGGGTGGTTGTAGCTAATCAACCTGGAAAAATTGATAGCGATTATCGTGGTCCCATAAAGATTCTTTTGCTTAATTGGACCTCTTCTTATATAGCTGTAACAAAAGGTGATCGCATCGCACAGTTAGAGATCAATCCTGTTTATGATGTAGACTTTGTAGAGGTAGACGAGCTATCAAAAACAGATAGAGGAGAAGGGGGCTTAGGCTCCACAGGAAAGTGAATAAGTCAAATTTATGAACAGTGATGTATTAAAAAAGTTGAAGTCTGCTGGGCTGTTGTCCGAAACTGAATTAAACTTAGGGGATGTACCAACAGGAAGTTATGCTCTTAACCGTGTAATTTCAGGGGATTATAGTAAGGGCATACCCATAGGGATGATAACCCAGTTCAAAGGACCAGCATCAAGCGGGAAAACTGTTTTTGCTACTCACATATTGAGAGAAGGACAAAGAAAAGGTTTTTACACTCTTTTTATAGATAGTGAGAATGCCTATAATCCTGAATTCGCTTCGTCTCTTGGGATAAATCCTAAGAAACTTATTTATGCTAACCCACCTACGGTTGAAGAATGTTTTGGAACTATGACAAGCGTTGTCCATGAGATAAGAGAGCATGACAAAGATACTCCTATAATTATTGTGTACGATAGTATTGCTGTTAGTCCTATAGCTGAAGAGTTAAAAGATGAAAGTTTTGAAGCCCATAATATGATAGGAGCTATGAGGGCCAAAGTTACAGGCTCTTGTCTAAGAAAGATAAATTCTCTTCTCAGGTCAGAAAAGGTTGCTCTTGTAATTATAAATCAGATTAGGGAAAAAGTTGGAGTAGTGTACGGAAACCCTGAAACTAATGCTGGCGGGGGTAGATCCTTAGAGTATTACTTAGGCGTTGATCTTCGTTGTACCATAGCTAAGGGTGATCCTATGAAAAATGATAATGGTTTGCTTATGGGCATAAAGGGAAAAGTCAAAAATACAAAGAACAAGGTTACGGTTCCATTTCAGGAGTGTGAGTTTAAGTTGTTCTTTGATGAGGGGTTAGATCCTTTATATGGTTTAACTAAGTTGTTAGAATTGGATGGGTTCGTTGAAAGAAAAGGAGCATGGTATTCGTGTGGCGGAGAGAAATTTCAGGCTAAGTCTCTTATGATTAAGATAGAAAAAGCAGGAAAAGACTCACCATTCTACCATCTTAAAGAAAGATTAGGTTTAGCGTGAAAAATTCAAACAAAATAATGATGTCTTTTTGTGGTCTTTTGTTTATTATTAATATTCTTTCCATGGTTATGATTTCTAACATGGAACAAAATGTTAAAGATATTAAGGAACAGGTGAGGCTTCTCGAAAAGAAAAGAGATTATAGCGATCTCGTAAATAAACTTTCTGAACCTTGGTTTGATTCCAAGAATATGAAGGATAATTTGGACGGCAGATAGTATTTCTTGAAAATAAATTAAAAATTACAGAAATTTTCCTTGAAAGTGTTTTGTAAGGGCCTTATAATAGGGCACGAAAGGAGATTCGATATGAAAAACTCATTTACTGACAAGATCGACGAAATAATCTCGATGATGTTTTCGTCCGCTCTTAAAGATGATACCTCTGAAGAGGATACAAAGTATGATGGTCCACGGACTATCCAAGAATATACTGAGTCCACAGGTAAGCGTTTTCGGGTCACTAAAGACCAGAAAGAGCGTGGACTCAGTAGAGAAGAAGCTTTCAAAGAAAGCATGGTTAAACTTTATGGTTCTGTAGATTTTTAATTAGGAGAATTATTATGCGTATTGAAACACAAGAAATGCTAACCAAGCTGGCACCTGCCGCATTGGGAAACCGTCCTGATGATAGAGTGAGTGACAGGTATTCTTTAGTACCAACAAATAAAATTATTGATCTCCTTGAAGGACAAGGATGGAATATTGTTGAGGCAAGACAGGTTAATTCAAGAACGTGGAACCCCCAGACCGCAAAGCACCATCTTAGTTTTTCCCATGAGAGGCTATCAAGAGAGGATCTGGCTGTTGGAGATTCTGTACCGCGCCTTGAGTTGATTAACGCACATAACGGTCTGGGTACATATAAGCTCATGGCTGGGATTTTTAGGTTGGTTTGTTCTAATGGCTTGGTCGTTTCGGAAAGAGATTTTGGGCAAGTAAAGCTGCGCCACATCGGTTTTTCTGAGGACGAGGTTATAAATGCTTCCGAAGCTGTAATCCATAACGTATCTCGCCTCTCTGAGATCGTAGATTCTTGGCAAAATATTTTCCTTCCCAAAGCAGCGAAGAAGAAGTTTGCCGAGGAAGCGACTGCCATTAGGTGGGAAAATGAGGCCACAGCTCGGGACATGGTTGAGAGTATTCTTTCTCCCCGTAGAGAGCAAGACAAGGGAGACGACATTTGGACTGTGTATAATGTTGTACAGGAAAATCTTATTAGAGGTGGATTTACTAACTCCCTCACAGGGCGTAAAGCACGGGCAGTAAAGCACATTGACAAGACCATCTCTTATAATCAGAAGTTGTGGGATTTGGCCCATGACTACGCTGCTGTCTTGAATTAGTAAATAAGACACTGTGGGTTTTTTTGAAACCCACAGTGTCTTATTACCTAAATAAAGGTGTGATGCAAGGAAAAATATACGACATTGATGGGCTTTACTCAACCTTTACCCAAATGAGGTTTTTTCTTAATAGACCCAATGGGGAACAGATGTTTTTAAGCCAGCACGAAGATTTCAATAAATATCTCAAGGTATGTAAGGCTTATAATCTTGTAGACGATTTGCTAAACGACTATCCTGATGATGGTTTTTTTTATTGGGATGAGGAAAAGGGATGTGTATCCTTTGCTTTTGAAGAAGAAGGAGCAATTTCTAAGATTTTAGATTATTTTAATGTTTCTTCTATGGATTTTGGTAATGGGAAAAACTTATAAGAAAGAAAAAAATTCCTCTTTTGAATTTGATTATTTTGAGGGAAAAAAAGATAAATATAATAGAAGAAAACAAAAGAATCAGGAGAGAGAGGAGTATGATATAGAGTATGTCCCTCTTAATAAACGAGAGAGAAGGAAGAGAAGATGAGCAAGGAATATATTTTAAAAAAAAATCCCTTCGACAAAAATAGGCTGCTTAAATTAGGCAAGTCTATAGTTGAGGAAGCAAAAGAAGATAGAGATATGGCATTGGAAGCTCATAGGTATTTTAAGGATATGGTGGAAAGATCAGAAGATACTGATAGTGATGCCAAGAGGTTAATGGTTGAGTGTTTAAAGCTTGCCCAAAACAGTAAGAATAGTTCTATAAAAATAATGTCGATGATGGTTAAGTTGGAAGAAATAGAGGGTAAAGATACGCTGGGAAGTCCGAGTAGTTCGTCTGTAATTTCGTTCAATGAATTAGAAAGCCTCGCAGATGCAAAACGATGATAAGTTCTATAGGCTTGTATGTGAAAGTGTTGATTTAATTGTTTTAGTTAAGCAATTAACTCCTACAGAAGAAAGCAAACTATTTAAATATGTACAAAACCTCGTTAAAGATATAGATACCCCCCTGACAATCAGCAAATACCAGAAGTACATTCTATCCAAGGTATTAGTTGATCCTCTCGAATTCTTTGAAAAGCTCCCAAAGAAAGACCCCTCGTCCGAAGTAAAAATAGTACATGCTGTTTTTGAAACGGTTTTGGACGTTTACCCCATGTTAGATATAAAGTTATTGTGTAGTAATTTAAATCATGATGGCGCACTTCTAAGCAATCTTGGGGATATTCTTAAATTAGACAATAAAGATTTATTGCAATTAGGGGACAACGTAGTAGATGTTTTGAAGAAGAATAATGCTTTAGAGGCTGAGACATTAGAAGAGTACCCAAAATCTTCAGGGATGCGGGTACGCTCCCTTGATGATATAACCAAGATAGAGAAGTTTCTTAAAAGAAATATTATAGGACAAGATGAGGCGATAGAGGTTATAATAAAGTCTTTGAAGGTTATTGCTTCTGGGCTTGATACTCGGTCTGCTCTATTCTTTATTGGACCTACAGGTGTGGGTAAGACGGAGATTGGAAGATTGTTGGGCGACAGGTACAGCGGTAACTTCCTTAAAATCAATTGTGCTGAGTTCTCTGGTGCGCATGAATACGCTAAGTTAATAGGCGCACCTCCTGGATATGTGGGACATGGAGATAAAGGGATACTTGCTGAGAAAGCAGACATTTCTAATCGCTGGGTTTTTCTCTTCGATGAAATTGAAAAAGCTCATCACAAATTATTTGATTTTCTTCTCTCTTTATTAGATGAAGGCTCCGTGTGTGATAACTTAGGGAAAGAGTTGGACTTCTCCGAGTCCATATTCATATTCACAAGTAATCAAGGAGTATCCGATTTTAGAGGAGAGAAAAGAGTAGGATTCAGTGATGAGATGTTAACCTATGAAAATTCCCGAAGTGAAATAGAGAAATCAATAAGAAATAAATTTACTCCTGAGTTTCTGAATAGAGTTGATTCTTTTGTTTACTTCAACTCCCTGTCAGAAGAAGATTGTCTTAGAATAGCGAAGTTGTGTTTAAAAGGTATCCCAATTAAAAGAAATGTATCTCTTCTTAGGTGGATTGTAAAAAATGGGTACTCTGTTGAGTACGGAGCAAGAAACATTAAAAGATTTATAAAAAACAACGTAGGAGTTATTATTGCTGATATGATCCTAAAAAAGAAAGTTCCAAGAAAAGAGGGTTCCCTGTATACCCCTCAGATAGCAGCCAACAAATTAAAGATTGTTGATACTATAGACATAAAAAACAGGGACTCCCATACCAACGATATATCAGGAACCTGATAGGGGGGCTTGTAGCTTAATCGGTTAAAGCTTCCGACTCATAATCGGCAGAGTGTAGGTTCGAGTCCTACCAAGCCCATTTTATATTTTAGGAGACAGTAATGAAGCACGGACGAAAAGTTTACGGATACTTTAAGACTGAAAAGTTGGCAGAGAACCATGTCGCTAATGCTAAGAAGCAAGAGAAGACTTATGAAGGTGTAGATTTTAATTATAAGATTGTTAAGCGTAATAGAAACAAGTCTGGTTTAAAGCCTTGGTTTGCTTACCGCCTCATTAAAAAAGATTAAGTACATAGGGGCTGTACTCCAATCGGCAGAGAGAACAGACTTAAAATCTGTAAAGTGTGAGTTCGAGTCTCACCAGCCTCATTATGAAAACTAAAGTTTGTACAAAGTGTAAAATAGAAAAGGATGTGGGAGATTTTCATTTCCACTCTAAGAAGCGCGGTATCTTAGAGCCAAAATGCAAACCTTGTAGGAATAAAGCAAATAGAGAATACGCTAAAACTCCCCACGCTAAAAAGGCTAAAAAAGATGCCGCAAGAAAGAAGATGGAGGAAAGAAGAATATGGTATGTTAATATCAAAGAAAACACTCCCTGTTCTGATTGTGGAAAGAAATACCCCTTCTATGTAATGCAGTTTGATCATGTCCCTGAGAGGGGAGATAAAAGATCTAACATCTCAAGTCTATGGAGAGGGCATAAAGAAGAGACTATTTTAAAAGAAATTAGCAAATGTGAACTTGTGTGTGCAAATTGTCATGCCGCAAGGAGCTATAAAAGAATCAATAAATAGAGTAAGCCCCCATAGCTCAGTTAGATAGAGCAATTGCCTTCTAAGCAATAGGTCGTTGGTGCAAGTCCATCTGGGGGTACTTTTTAACATGGAGCGGATAAAAATGATAATAGCTCAGACTGAGGCAGGTGATATTAAGTATCGTATCAATCAAGGTGACGAATATAATTTTCTATTGGAGAGGTGGGATGTTCCACATATTGGAAAAAGAGGCAGAGGCGCAGGAAAACTAATTGATGGCAAGTGGTTATTTTGTGGATACTATTCTTCACCCCAGAGCGCAGCTCGGGGTATAATAAAACATGGAGTAGCTACTATCCCACAAGAATTTGAAAAGGTAATTGAAATCCTAAATAATTTGGAGAAAAACTTTGAAAAACTATATGAGTAGAAGACAATATCTCGCAGGACTTCTTCGTGTTATCCATGTCAATGTAAAAAGATGTAATTGGGCCGTCTCCTTTGAAAAACCATATGGTAATTTTACCCTACATAAAACTCAGGAACTATTAAATGAACTTGGTCTTACCTCTACTGATTTTAAAATTATAAAGTATATGTCAGAGTACATAGCACATAAAATGGAATCCGTGGATGTGTAATTGTAATGAAACTCTCTTGAAGCACCTTGAAAAAAGAAAAACTTACTTGACGGAGCAAATTAATGACAGAAGGCTAACAGATTCAGGTAAGGATGTTACGCAATATTTGGAAGGGCGATGTTCTCAAGTAACTGAAGTAATATATACTATAGAATGGCTCCAGAGGGGAAAGAATGTCGAAGACCTTTAAAGAGAATGAGAAAGATTTAAGTTCTATCTAAATAAGTTGGTGGGAGAAGTTGATGAAGTTGACGACAGATCAAATTCATGAAATAATAGAGGAAAAATGGTCGGGTTTGATTTGGACCATAGCCTATAAGATTAGTGGGGATTTGGCTACATCTTCTCTGGAAGATAATTATCAGGACTTGTGGTTGGCTGCGTATGAAGCTATTGAGGGGTTTACTAAGCAGCATAATTATAAGAATGGTCCTGTTGAAACTTGGATAAGGTCTTCGGCTTTCAATAAATACATAAAAACATGTCTTTGGAATAAGAAGAACCACAAGGGAAAGCAAATTTCAAATAAATATGAAATCCATAGAGACACCGTACCCACTCACATAGAGGAGGTATTGAATGTGTGTGACGCGCCCGCCTCAGACTTTTCTGAGGTTTTCTCAGAGATAAAGATCATCCTGTCTGAAGTGGAGAGGAAAGCCCTTGCTTGTATTCTCACCGACCCAGATAGATACATCACAGAGTTAGGTGATTTAAAGATTATGCCAATTCAGAAAAAACTTAAATGGAATAGGGATAAAGTGATGTTTGCAATTACGGGAATAAAGAAAAAGATTAGTGGGCAACTCTAATAAAAAGGTACATACTGTAGAAAGGAGGTTCATCATGGCATTAAGAGGACCAACAAGCACAAGACAAGGATACAAAGTACCAACAGCTCCTGCAAAGGAAGAGGTTGAAGAGGTAGTGAAACCTAAGAAGGAAGCAAAGAAACCTGAGAAAAAGGGTGGGTTGTTTTCTTCCAAGAAAAAGTAATTTAAAATACATTAAAATATCCTTGATTAATTCTATAATAATATGAATCAAGGATATTTTATTATGAATAATAAACCTACACAAATTCTGGACGACCTGACAGACGCAGCGACAGTTCTTTGGGCTATTCGAGAGGATATGCACAAGGAGTACCCCGACCGAGAGAGAGGCAGCGCAGAGCAAGAAATATATAATTGCGTAAGCGACTGCCTCCTTAAAGTGGATGATGTTATTGCTATCATGGTAAATGAGATGAACGTGGAACTTCAAGATTCGCAACTATAAACTGTAAGGAGTTTTTAATGACCGTAGTTAGATGTAACCATAAGGCAATTATGTATGCCAACAATAAGCGCAGCACCTATTCAATTTTTGACCTCAATTCACAAGAGTATACTTACAGGGGAACTTTGAATGCCTGTAAGAAGGCTTGGAACCGACATTATAAGACTCGGCTCCAATATGTAACACTAAGTAATCACCGTTACATTTCAAATAACGTCTGATTAGTAATTTAATTGTTTGTAGAGGAGGGGGTCATTTCAAGTAAATGACCCCCTTGTTTATGGGGGTCGCGGTTAAGAAAGATAGGGAGTAGTAAATGCATAGCAAGACACCTGATGGAAAGCCAGTGGTATTTCTCGATATGTGGAGCCTCGTTGCAAGGGATTTAAACAGATATTCAGCTCCAGAGCGAGCTACCTGTACCCTTTCTGGTAAGGCGTACAATCATCCCACCCATCCTCACGGTAAAAACATTATAACTTCGTCGCTAATTAAATCCCAAGGGCAATCTGTGGATACTGTGAATACTCATTATGTTCTCGGTTCCATAGATCCTGCCTATAAAGAATATCTCGATGAGAAAGGGATTACCCTTGATGAGTTAAATCCTGTCAAAATCACAGGCTCAGGGTGGTAATTTCTTTTAAATGTCCTTGAAATCATCTTACATTATTGTTACTATGGTACATAGAAAACTTTAATAGGAGATAGAAATGCGTTCTTATGAATTTTACTTCAGCGACCTAACAGAGGACGCTCAGAGCAGGTACCTTGATTTTCTCAATATAAGAAACTCTAAAGAAGCTAATCTGGATCTGGATGTAATCCCTATCTTTGAGCTTTATGGGGATGAAGTTGTGGAAATTCAAGAAGAACTCTTCCCAGAAGATGCGTTTCTGTCCCAAGATAAAAGTTCAATGAGCGTTGAATTAAAGGATATAGTTGACGACAAGGATAGAACATGATTAAAATTAATCCCAAACCAATGACCTTCCGACCAACGAAAATATCAAGAACATGGGCTATGCCCAACAGTGAGACATTCTCTATCAAACCAATTAGGAATCTTATTGAATCTTATATGGGAGATCCTAAGAAGGTTGACCAACCCATTCGTGTTGATCCCTTTGCTCGTAACTCTCCGTTTAAAGATAGGTGCATAAGCAACGACTTAGACCCAGACATCAAAACATCTTTTACTATGGATGCACTGGATTTCTTAAAGATGTTTAATGACGGGGAAGTAGAGGTAGTTCTCTTTGATCCTCCTTACAGCCCAAGACAAGTTTCTGAGTGCTATAAGAAGATGGATAAGACTGTGAATATGCAGACAACGCAATCTTCTTTCTGGGGAAACCTTAAGAAGGAAATAGCGCGTATCATTGCTCCAAGGGGAGTAGTTATATCTTGTGGTTGGAATAGTGGAGGCATTGGAAAGACTCTTGGCTTTAACATTGAGGAGATCCTTCTTGTACCTCACGGTGGTTGGCATAATGACACAATAGTTACCGTAGAAAGGAAGCTTTAATGAAACCATATAAAATTCCTATCATTATTGAACGATATGAATCTGTGAGCGTAAATGCAAACACGTTGGACGAGGCCATTCAGATGGTAGAGGGTTTTAGCTATAAGGATATAGAAAAACATATGACACCTCACTGTCTTTTCTGCGAGGGTTATCAAATTCCTAAACATTCACATATAAATATTGATTGGGATTTGGTGGAAAACTACAACCCCGCAGAAGGAGGAGTTTAATGAGTAATACTACTGGTAACATTGTTGAGTTAAAACTTAATACCCTGCGAACAGGTGAAAGTGGTACTGTATCTGTGACAGCTAAGTTGGCTGAGGACGGTGTTGAGTTAGAGGCTTGGATTGGCAATGAGTGTATTGGTGCTACTTACACATCCTACGCTCTCATGGGCATTGGAGTAACATTTTTAGGAAATCCAGTACAAATTGATGCAAAGGAGATTGAAAATGGGTGATGACGTTAAAATTATATACCAAGAAGAGTTTGAGTATCTTGACATGCTTAGAGAGAGCGGAGAGACAAACATGTGGGGCGCAAGCACCTACCTTAAGAGTGAGTTTGGCATGGATGGTAAATCAGCACGCTCAATTTTAGGGTTGTGGATGGACACATTCGAGGAGAGACACTGTGACAAGTGATGAAGAATGGGATGAATTCTGGGCAGAGTGGGATCAAGAGCTTTTTGAGGAGTTAAGTAATGAGCTTAAAGACCAGCGCCGCGTTCTGGGCGAGGACTGAACGTGGATGAGTATTTTACATATTTTGATGAGCTTAGTTCCACAAACCTTTGTAACAAGTATCGTTTTGCTAATTATCTTTCTGAAGATTTTGACATCCCTTTGGATGAGGCACGATCAATATTTTACAGGTGGATAGCTAAGACTCATAACTTGGACGACAGAAGGGGGACAGGGATCTATGGAACCCTTTGACCCTAAAGGGGATGTAGCTCAGGTGGTAGAGCAATCGCCTTTTAAGCGATGGGCCAAAGGTTCGAGTCCTTTCATCCCCATTAAAAACTTGGAGAAACGAATATGAAAAATAGACCAAGATTAGATGATCTGCCTAAGAATGCTAATAGGCGGAACATAAGAAAGAGAATGGTTGACGAATTAGTTGCCTTGAGTCTTGATTGTGATGAACAGGAAGCCAAGGAAGAATTAAAAAGAATGTTTGAATTACAGTACTTATTAATGAGCGATAAAGAATTCCAAGAAGCATATGATAGCATCACGGATGTGGAGGATTGGGATGTTGGATAGGGAAATAGGTGAGTTAGAGAAAGCAATGGCAATAGGACGACTGATCCTTTGGGCTGTGGCATTTGGCGCACTCCTTGGGATTATTTATATTTGGGGGTGAGAAGATGAAGGGAAAGAAATATGTTGACAAATCAACAGGACTTCCTGGGATTCAAAAACCCATAGAGCCTGTCGATAAGGATGAGGCAAGACAGAGGCTCAAGCTCATCCATATTATTATGACGCATGTGGTTAGGACAAAGAACCCATCGTCTAATGAGAAACAAAAGATAAAGTATCAATTAGAGAGAACCCCTACTAAAAAGTTGAAGCTAATGAGGAAGCGTTGTAACATGGGATACTACAAGAAAAGGAACAAATGAGAAGAATAGAAGAAGCAGTCTTAACCTTTTGGTGGGTATTTGTATTAGTGTGGGCGACAACAGGATTAGTATATTTATATTCATAATCCAGTGGACAATCCTCTGGGTTAACGTATATAGTAAGAACCCTTTATCGGGTCATTCATAAAAAGGAGAAAATTATGAAAGATTTAATGTTAGTGTTGGCAGGTATTGCTTTAATGGCAGCAGGTTTGTTTGCTGCTCCCCAATGAGGAGGATCAAGTTGTTCACCAGTTGGTGGAGATTACAATAAGGTTACACCCTCAGAAGCAGGTGTTAGTTGGAGACGAGGAACCTCAAGCTCCAATGTCATTAAGCCTAAGTGGGAAAAGTCAAATGATGGTAAGGAGTTGCATAGAGATGGACACAAGAAGCCTACTATTATCTTAATAGAATGTGAAGATTGTGGTAAGAAACTCCAAAGAGAAATGATTAAATTAATCAACGACGAAGATTTCTTAATCCTCCTAAAGAAGTTCAGAGCTGTTAGAGTGAGTAAGCATAAAGCTAATCTCCCTAAAAGACATGCACATATCTTCATGTCTAAAGGTAGAAAGCCACATGGAGTTAGAGGTGGAAGAAGAGAAATCATCTCAAGAATGCGTAAAATGCTGGGAGATAAAGCTCCTAACCTTGAGAGAGTTAAGGAAGACTTTAAGAAGATTGATGCTTTAGATAATAAAGAAAAAGTATTAAAGAACAAGATCTCTAATTCCAAGAGAAGAAACAAACATGCAGGTAAGGAAGAGGGAGAACTAAGAGATTTAAATAAGAATAGAAAGCAGAGAATAGAGAGACTTAAGAAGAGACTTAAGGATACACCCAGTGACTGTTGCTCAAAACCTCCAAGAAAGAATAATACTGTGTGGAGAGAGTATTATACATTCAAGAGTAATGTCTTTCATGTGGAACATTAGGGTAGATTAGTATAAAAAAGTCAAATGAATATATTCTAAGTGGTGTAAAAGGGTATGGTGTATGTTTAACAAGGTGTGTTAATACTTTTAAATAAGTCAAATGAATGCCATAGTTTATTTAGTATTTATTGTTATTTGGTGGGGATTAGAGTTAAGATAAGTCAAATGATGGGTGTTTTAGGTGGATACTGGTTGATACCTTGTAGTAACTTGTTTTTGCTTGACACTCAAACTAAATTCAGATTTAGCTCTAATCCCCTCATACTACCCGAATTTAAGCACCTTTGAGCATGTAAGATTGTTCATTAAAAAAGTCAAATGTTAAGGCATCCCCACCTAACTAATTGTATGTTTGATAACGGGGATTATAGAAAAAGTCAAATGAGTCCTGAGGATGATCCTACCCTATCGGTAATTATCTTGATACTTATATTGCTTGCTTCTCATATTATTTTTGGTTAGACCCACTACATGTAGTGTTGTTGCTAAAAACATGCTTAAACCTTGAATTTGCTATCTTAGGTCGAAGAAAGTCAAATGATAGGTTAGAGAAAAAGTTCTGTTTTTAATCCCCAACCCCCCACATGTAGTGTATATCCCTATAAATAACACTAAAAAGAGTCAAATCAGCTAATAACCCCCCCAAGATACGCTCTAATCAGGGATATGGCTATAATATGTGCTAAAAAGAGTCAAATCTACTCTTCGCCTTGCTCTAATTCTGTTTTTATTTGTTTTTGTGTGGCTGTCGCTAAGGTCTTAAAGAATTCAAGAACTAAATGATATATTTTTCCGTCTTTCTTTGCATACTTTAATATGTCTAATTGTATAGCGACAAGATCCCGCATTGTTGGTGATATTTTGCTCATTTTTTTCCTTTTTCTTGATGTGATTAAAAGATACAAATAAAATGCTCTTTATTCCTTTTGACCGTAGAAAAGTAATTTTTTAGTATGGGCGTATATGCCCCTGCTTTTTCGTTTCTTTGATATCCCCTTATGGTCACGCCTCCGACACCATTTCTTTTACCCTCATAGATAGAAAAGTATGCTATACATTTGTTAGACATTGATGCAACACGCGCTATAGATATTATTGCTTTATCTATATCCCTATCTAATTGGATTACATTTAGCACATTAGCACAGACTATACGTTGAAACGGCAAAATAGGTGCTTTCTTACGTTGTGCCGCTATGGGTGAATATGGGTCGTAGTGGTACAGTTGTGTTCCTGTACCTGAAAAGTACTCGTCTACTTTATCATACCCTACGCCACAACCATAGTTAAGAATAAACTTGCCCGAAAGATCTTGTTTATTGCGTTTGATGATACCAGGAACGTGGTGTAGTGATGTTTTATATGTGTTTCCCATTATAAGGTCCCCTTAATGGTCAAAGAATCTAACAGTTTTGGTTATACGCTTATTGAAACAAGCGCCACAATTGGCGCATGAGTCTATTTTACCTGTCTGCTCGGGACAATCAAACGTATCCCCGTCATAGTCCTCAGTCGCTGCAAACTTACGATGCGGCCTATTTGTATCATAGTCTGAGTTATAACTATATCTAATTATAGACCGATCATTTGAACACAAATTGAGACTATCAATAGCATGACGCATAGGGTGTGTTAGGTAGTGAGCAGTATAGCCATAGATGCATAGTGTGGGGTACTTGTTCAGCATTGTGAACCAAAAGTTAACATAACCCCTATTCCAGAAATCACCTAACACATGCAAACGCACCACTATGCCAATAGTCCATTTGTCCGTTAATGCTTTTAGTTGAGCATCAATACCCTTCATCAATTCTATACCATGCTCAAACCTATGTGCGAATGGCATATTGTTTCCGTAGCAATCTTCCCAATGGTGACAGTGTGGCGGACATGTTGCACGTTCCTCTAATGTTAGGGAATACATACGCTTCCCCCGCCATAGTGTTTTAGTGATAATCCAACCTAACTTATCATTATTTCGGCCTTCCTTTAATATTGTAGTATTTGGAGCCTTAACCGACTTACGGTATACTGTTGTTTCGTTCTCTATTGCGTATTGTGTTGCATTTTTTGCCATAGTGTAGTCTAACAAGCCCCTTGTCGCTATCAAGAAAATAGTTAGGATTGACGTAACTCGTTGTGGCATAAGGACTTACGCCTGCGGCGGGCCCGCCCAGCTTGTAAGTCCTTGCTACATAAGGACTTACGACAAGCCAGAAAAAGTGGAGGTAGGGAATCATGCAACCCTACCTCCACCCATGATCTCTATTCTACTTCTTTGATAGAGATCATGGCCTCAGCGATTTCGGTCTTGAGGGTCTCAACCTCAATCTCCAGAGTTTTTATATCATCCTCAGCAGAAGCGTATTCTGCCTTAATTTTTTCAATCCACGCCTCATGCTTGGCGATGCGCTCATCGAACGATTGCGGGCCGTCTCCCATGCCACGCTTTAGGATATTAATTTGCTTTGCAAGGTCGGCTTTCTTTTCGATCATGGGAGCGATGTCAGGATGGTCCTGTAGGCTCTTCATGCGCTCACGCTCTTTAAGTTGGATAACACGGGTTTCCAGATCTTCGAGCATTTGGGCCTGTGTTCGACGGTTTCTGACGGGTTTGGCTTCGCTTGACATTACTTATTCTCCTCTGTGACGGTGTGTCCCTGGGTTCTCATGTAGGCGGGGTAACTGTCCTGCCTCTTGTTATCGTCGCCAAATGGTAGTAGGCGGCGAGTCTCTTTATATGCTTCAAGGGCCGTTGTGGTGGCCTGTGAGCTGGGGTAATGGGTGTAGAGGACTTCGAAACATTCGGCCAGCATTTGGCTAACCTTGTTTGCAATGGCCTCTCTTTTGGCATCTGTGACACTCTTTGACAACTGGTTGGGCATTGGGCTTTTCTCCATTAGAACTATGATGCCGTATTATAAGAAAGCAGGGCCACGGATCAAGCTCGGACGAACATTTTTCAATCGTAACCCTGTGTACGGTAGGGAGTTATGGCCTCAACTATTTTATGCTACTTTTTTATGAAGCGTCATAACCCCTTGCTACATAAGGACTTACGCCTGCGGCGGGCCCGCCCAGCTTGTAAACCCTTGCAGTACAAGGGTTTACGTCAACCTGTGTTATTCAGTTTCCTCATTCCAAGATTCAAGAAATTGATTCTCTTCCTCGTCGTGCTTTTCAGATATCTCTGTGGCAGCATTGATGAATGGATACCATGCCACGCGCATCCTAACGTAGGATATATTTTCGAGGTCCAAGGTTGGCAAGTCTTCTGATTCATCCTCCGCTCTGAGGATGGAAGCAATGGTAATAACAGACCATAGAGGGCAGTTAAAAGATATTTCGTAGGGTACCATGGCATCCCCATCATCCTCCAGACCTGCGCCCTCAGAGGTATCAATCGATTGCACCGCTATTTGGTATACAATTTGTTTATTGATCTCATTTACCACCTTCTTTAGACGGCCTCCACCCCATCCTAAATCAATGAGGTTCTGATCATAGTCCTCTGGTTCGGTTGTGTTAGAGTAGCGCTTGCAGATGTCGGCAATGTCCATCAGGGATTTAGGGGAGATCTTTTGCGTGATCATGGTGTCTGGGAGTGATGTCCGTTTCATTATAAATACCTCTTTCATGTGGAACTAAGTTACAGGCCATTATACCTGTATTATCGTCCATGATCAATAGGCATAATTAGGCAAAC